>Ga0315281_10000227_pt1 | contig 74335 bp, 70 predicted proteins | sample YL17G07_0_MG_FD_204540 | JGI IMG/M metagenome (GOLD analysis project Ga0315281, IMG submission 204540) | Sediment microbial communities from Yellowstone Lake, YNP, Wyoming, USA - YL17G07_0 | ecosystem: Environmental > Aquatic > Freshwater > Lake > Sediment | place: USA: Wyoming | collected... | reverse complement strand
CAAGCCACCAACGACAACCCGCAACCGTTCAAATGGACCGCGACCGCCGAGCAGATCCTCGCCAAGGTCCGCCGCGGCCGCGTCACCCTCGACGCAATCACCAACTGAAAACGAGACGGTGCACTAGGTAGCCTGATCGCCATGGAAGCGAGCGCCGCAGTCGGAACGGTCCGCGGGCGGACGAGCCGCGTGAGCCAGGTCGTGACGCTCGTCGCGGTGATCGTGCCGCCGCTCGGTCTCGTCTCCGCGATGGGGCTCCTCTGGGGCGTCGGCTTCCACTGGATCGACGTCGCTCTCTTCCTGGGCCTGTACACGGTGTGCGCCTTCGGGACGACGATCGGCTTCCACCGCTACTTCACGCACAAGGGGTTCGAAGCGCGCCCGTCGGTGAAGGCCGCGCTCGCGATCCTCGGTTGCATGACGATGCAGGGGCCGATCACGCAATGGGTCACCGACCACCGCAAGCACCACGCGCTCTCCGACAAGCCCGGCGACCCGCACTCCCCGCACGTCGGCCACGGGACGGGCGCGCTCGGAGCGGTGCGCGGCTTCGTTCACTCCCACGTCGGCTGGATGTTCTCGACGAAGGGGATGGAGCGGGGAGACGCCTACGGCAAGGATCTGTACGACGACCGGCTCGTGCGCACGATCGACCGGATGTACCTCGTCTGGGTGGCGCTCACGCTCGGGATCCCGTTCGCGATCGGCTACGGCGTCGGCGGCACCTGGCAGGCCGGCGTCGAGGGCCTCGTGTGGGGCGGGCTCGTGCGGATCTTCGCGTACCAGCACGCGACCTTCAGCGTGAACTCGATCTGCCACATGTTCGGTCACCAGGACTACCGCTCGCGCGACCAGGCTCGCAACAACTGGCTCGTCGCGCTGCTCGTCTTCGGCGAGGGCTGGCACAACAACCATCACGCGTTTCCGGCGTCGGCGCGCCACGGCCTCCACCGCCGCCAGGTCGACGTCTCGTGGCTCGTGATCCGCGGCCTCGAGAAGCTGCGGCTCGTGTGGGACGTGAACGTGCCCGACGCGGCGCAGCGCGAGCGGCGGCGCGTTCGGCCCGGCGAAGCCTGAGCCGCGCCCGCATTCGTACCGCTTCGGTTGTCGAGGCACGGCTGCGGCCGCTGGTGCAAGATCCGTACCTTCCCGCGACGCGATCGCGCCCCGCCGCCGATTTCCCCTCGGGCGGCGTACCGCGAGGCTCTCGCAATACCGGTGCCCAGCGAGGATACGGAGCGAACGTCATGAGCGAGCAGAGCCAGGGTGCGGCCCTCCCCGGCCGCGACGTCAGAGCTACGCGGGCCGCGGCGTGCAATCTCGTCCTGGCGACGGTTTCGTTCGCGCTCTGCTTCACGGCCTGGAGCTTGATCGCGCCGTTCGCGGTCGGGGTGCCGTTCGTCGCCGGCTGGTACCGGCGCGAGCGGCAGGGCTTCGCGCTCGGCGTCTTCCTCGGCGTCGGCAACGGCGCGGTGTTCAAGCTCGTACCGGGCGAGTTCCCCGAGAACCGCGCCGCCGCCGCCGGCCTGCTCGTGTTCGTCGGCGTCTGCCTCGCACTGGCGGTCTGGCTGCTGCGCCTGGCGCCGCCGCACAAGCTGCGCGGAGTCAGCACGGGGCTGAGCGCTTGAAGACGCCTTCGCTCTTCGGCACGCCGCGTTTCTTCGCCAGGGCTGCTCGCTCCGCCGACGGCTGGAGCGAGCTCTCGCCGCTCGGCCGCGACTGGGAGAAGCTCTACCGCGAGCGCTGGCAGCACGACAAGGTGGTGCGCTCGACGCACGGCGTGAACTGCACGGGCTCCTGCTCGTGGAAGGTGTACGTGAAGGACGGCGTCGTCGCCTGGGAGACGCAGCAGACCGACTATCCGTCGAACGGACCAGAGATGCCGGAGTACGAGCCGCGCGGCTGCCCGCGCGGTGCGTCGTTCTCGTGGTATCTGTACTCGCCGCTGCGCGTGAAGTACCCGTACGTGCGCGGCGTGCTGCTCGACATGTACCGGGCCGAGCGCGAGCGAACCGGCGACCCGGTCGAGGCGTGGGCGGCGATCGTCGAGGATCCCGAGAAGGCGCGACGCTACAAGTCGCAGCGCGGCCGCGGCGGCTTCGTGCGTGCCTCCTGGGAGGACGCCGCAGAGCTCGTCGCAGCGGCGCACGTCTACACGACGAAGCGCTACGGCCCCGATCGGGTTGCGGGCTTCTCGCCGATTCCGGCGATGTCGATGGTCTCCTATGCGGCGGGGACGCGCTTTCTGTCGCTGATCGGCGGCGTCGCGCTCTCGTTCTACGACTGGTACGCAGACCTGCCGCCGGCGTCGCCGCAGATCTGGGGCGACCAGACCGACGTGCCGGAGTCGGCCGACTGGTGGAACGCGAGCTACCTGATGATCTGGGGGACGAACATCCCGCAGACGCGCACCCCGGACGCGCACTTCATGACCGAGGCGCGCTACCGCGGCCAGAAGGTGGTCGTCGTCTCGCCCGACTACGCGGGCCACACGAAGTTCGCCGACCACTGGCTGGCGGCGCAGCCCGGCTCGGACGGCGCGCTCGCGCTCGCGATGGCGCACGTGGTCTTCCGCGAGTTCCACGTCGAGCGGAAGGTGCCGTACTTCGACGACTACGTGCGCCGCTACACCGACCTTCCCTGCCTGGTGACGCTGCGCAAGCGCGGCGACGCCTACGTGGCCGGGCGGATGCTGCGCGCCTCCGACCTCGGCGAGCAGAGCGAGAACGCCGAGTGGAAGACGGTCGTCTTCGACGAGGCGAGCGGGGCGCCGGTCGTCCCGCCCGGGTCGATCGGCTTCCGCTGGGGCGAGGAAGGCGTGGGCGGCTGGAACCTCGACCTCGGCGAGCTGCGGCCGGCGCTGTCGCTACTCGATCGTGCCGACGACATGGTCGAGCTCGACCTGCCGCGCTTCGACGTCGGCGAGGGCGAGTCCGGCTCCAGCCTCCGTCGCGGCGTGCCGGTGATGCGCGTCGGCGACGAGCTCGTGACGACCGTGTTCGATCTGCTCGCCGCCCAGCTCGGCGTGCGCCGCGGCGACCTGCCGGGCGACTGGCCGGAGGGCTACGACGATCCGCAGCCGTACACGCCCGCCTGGCAGGAGGCGTACACGGGCGTCGACCCCGCGCTCGTCGTGCGGGTGGCACGTGAGTTCGCGCGCAACGCGGAGCGTTCGCAGGGCCGCTCGATGATCATGATGGGCGGCGGCACCAACCACTGGTACCACTCCGACCAGATCTATCGCTCGATGCTGACGCTGGTGCTGCTGTGCGGCTGTCAGGGCGTGAACGGCGGCGGCTGGGCGCACTACGTCGGCCAGGAGAAGGTGCGGCCGATCACCGGCTGGTCGACGCTCGCGTTCGCCGGCGACTGGAACCGTCCGGCCCGCCAGCAGGCGACGACGCCGTACTGGTTCCTGATGAGCGACCAGTGGCGCTACCAGCGCACCAGTGCCGGCGAGTTCGCCTCCGCCGTCGGCGAGGGGACGCTGAAGGGCAAGCACCTGGCCGACTGCGTCGCTCTCTCGGTGCGGCTCGGCTGGATGCCGATGTACCCGAGCTTCGACCGCAACCCGCTCGAGCTCGCCGACGCCGCCGACGCAGCCGGGTTGTCCGTCGGCGACTACGTCGTGCGCGAGCTGAAGGAGAACCGGCTGCGGTTCGCCTGCGAGGACCCGGACGCGCCCGAGAACCACCCGCGCGTGCTGACGCTCTGGCGCGCGAACCTGCTGGGGTCCTCGAGCAAGGGCCACGAGTACTTCCTGCGTCACGTGCTCGGGGTCGAGAACGCCGCGATCCGCAACGAGGAGGCGCCGCCGGAGCTCCGCCCGCAGGACGTCACCTGGCACGACGAGGCGCCGGTCGGCAAGTTCGACCTGTTCACGACGATCGACTTCCGCATGAACGGCTCGGCGCTCTACTCCGACGTCGTGCTGCCGGCGGCGACCTGGTACGAGAAGCACGATCTCTCGTCGACCGATCTGCACCCGTTCGTGCACTCCTTCACCGAAGCCGTACCTCCGCCGTGGGAGACTCGCACCGACTTCCACATCTTCGAGAAGATCGCGCAACAGTTCTCGCAGCTCGCCGAGCGCCATCTCGGCGTCCGCCGCGACGTCATTGCCGCGCCGCTCCTGCACGACACGCCCGACGAGCTTGCGCAGCCCTTCGGCGAGGTGCGCGACTGGCGCGCGGGCGAATGCGAGCCGGTGCCGGGGAAGACGATGCCGAAGCTCGTCGTCGTCGAGCGCGACTACCCGGCCGTCGCCGCGAAATGGGCGGCGCTCGGACCGCTCGTCGACGAGCTGGGGATCGGGACGAAGGGCGTCGGCTGGAAGCCGCTGCCCGAGGTCGAGGAGCTGCGGCAGCGCAACGGCAGCGTTCGCGCCGGGGTCGCTGCGGGCCGACCGGCGCTCGCGCGGGATGTCGACTGGTGCGAGGCGATCCTCGCTCTCTCGGGCGTGACCAACGGCCGCCTGGCCGTCGAGGGGTTCGAGCAGCTCGAGCAGCGCGTCGGGCTGCCGCTCGCCGACCTGGTGGCGGAGCGCGCGGACGAGCGGATCACCTTCGCCGACACGCAGGTGCAGCCGCGCAAGGTGCTCGCCTCGCCGGAGTGGTCGGGTACCGAGTCGCGCGGCCGCCGCTACTCGCCGTTCACGATCAACGTCGAGCGGCTGGTGCCGTGGCGGACGCTCTCGGGTCGTCAGCACTTCTACGTCGACCACGCCTGGATGCTCGAGTTCGGCGAAGGGCTGCCGATCTTCCGGCCGCCGATCGACGTCCTGCGCCATGTCGGCGAGCAGCACTCCGGCGACGCGCGGCCGGAGGTGCACCTGCGCTTCCTGACGCCGCACTCGAAGTGGTCGATCCACTCCGAGTTCCAGGACAACCTGACGATGCTGACGCTGTTCCGAGGCGGTCCGACCCTGTGGGTCTCGCCGCAGGACGCGGCTACCGCGCAGGTCGTCGACAACGACTGGGTCGAGGTCTTCAACCGCAACGGCGTGATCGCCTGCCGCGCCGTCGTCTCGCACCGGATCCCGCAGGGCGTGTCGCTCATGTACCACTCGCAGGACAGGCACATCAACGTGCCGCTGACCGAGCTCTCCGGCACGCGGGGCGGCACCGACAACTCGGTGACGCGCATCTCGATCAAGCCGACACTGCTGATCGGCGGCTACGCGCAGCTCTCCTACGGCTTCAACTACTACGGGCCGACCGGCTCGCAGCGTGACGAGGTCGTGGTCATGCGCAAGCTCGAGGGAAAGGTCGTCTACTGATGCGCGTCCGCGCCCAGGTTTCGATGGTGATGAACCTCGACAAGTGCATCGGCTGCCACACGTGCTCGGTCACCTGCAAGAACGTCTGGACGAACCGGCGCGGCGCCGAGTACATGTGGTTCAACGACGTCGAGACCAAGCCCGGCGTCGGTTACCCGAAGCGCTGGGAGGATCAGCAGCAATGGCGCGGCGGCTGGGAGCTCGACCGTCGCGGCAGGCTGCGCCTGAAGGGCGGCGGCAAGCTGCGCAAGCTCGCCAACCTCTTCTACAACCCCGACCTGCCGCTGATCGACGACTACTACGAGCCGTGGACGTACGACTACGAGCACCTCACCAACGCGCCCCCGTCGAAGCACCAGCCGGTCGCCCAGCCGATCTCGCAGCTGTCGGGCAAGCCGCTCGACCTGCAGTGGGGGCCGAACTGGGAAGACGACCTCGCGGGAGCGCCCACGCGGGCGCTCGCCGACCCGAACCTCCGCGGCGCCGCCGAGGAGCAGGTGCGGCTCGAATACGAGCGGGCGTTCATGTTCTATCTGCCGCGCATCTGCGAGCACTGCCTCAACCCCGCCTGCGTTGCGAGCTGTCCCTCGGGCGCGATGTACAAGCGCGAGGAGGACGGGATCGTGCTCGTCGACCAGGAGGCGTGTCGCAGCTGGCGCTTCTGCGTCTCCGGCTGCCCGTACAAGAAGGTCTATTTCAACTGGGGCAGCGGCAAGGCCGAGAAGTGCACGCTCTGCTACCCGCGGCTGGAGGCCGGCGAGCCGACCGTCTGCTCGGAGACCTGCGTCGGCCGGATCCGCTACCTCGGGGTGGTCCTCTACGACGCCGACCGCGTCGAGGCCGCCGCCTCGGTCGCCGACGAGCACGACCTGCTCGCGGCCCAGCTCGCGATCTTCCTCGACCCGGACGACCCTGACGTGCAGGAGCAGGCGCGGCGGGACGGAATCGGCGACGACTGGCTCGAGGCCGCCCGCCGCTCGCCGGTCTATGCGCTCGCCGTTCGCCACCGGGTCGCGCTGCCGCTCCACCCCGAGTACCGGACGCTGCCGATGGTCTGGTACGTGCCGCCGCTCTCGCCGGTGATGAGCATGATCGAGGGCGACGGCTCCGACGCCGATCCCGACGACGTCTTCCCGGCGATCGACGAGCTCCGGATCCCGATCGCCTACCTCGCCAACCTGCTGAGCGCCGGCGACGAGGCGCCGGTGCGGCTCGCGCTCAAGCGCCTGGCGGCGATGCGCGTGGTCATGCGCGAGCGCAACCTCGGCGCCGAAGCCGACTCCGCCACGGCCGAGGCGGTCGGGCTCGACCTCGCCGAGCTCGAGCAGCTCTACCGGTTGCTCGCGATCGCCCATTACGACGAGCGCTACGTGATCCCGAAGGGTCATGCGGAGCTTGCCGGGCCGCCGATCGCCAGGCAGGGCGGCGGTGGCTTCCCGCAGCCGCTCGTGCAGAAGCGCACCGGCAGCACCGCCTTCATCCCGCTCGAGCAGGTCGGTCGGAGTCGCCCGTGAACGGCTACCGCCTGCTGTCGCTCCTGCTCCAGTACCCCGACGAGGAGCTCCTCGCCGGCCGCGCCGAGCTCGAGCAGGCGCTGGCCGCGCTGCCCGAGGGCGAGGTCCGCGCCGGTGTCGCGTCCTTCCTGGCGTCGTGCGACGGCGTCGCGCTCGGCGAGCTCCGGGCCGGCTACGTCGCTACGTTCGACTTCGACCGCCGCGCGAGCCTCCACGTCACGTACCACACCCACGGCGACCGCCGGCAGCGCGGAATCGAGCTCGTCCGGCTGAAGCGGCGCTTCGCCGCCGCCGGCCTCGTGCTCGCCGACGGCGAGCTGCCGGACTACCTGCCGGCGCTCCTGGAGTTCGCGGCGCTCGCGCCGGAGGGTGAGGGCGCTGCGCTGCTGGCCGAGCACCGGGCCGCGCTCGAGCTCGTCCGCAGCCGGCTGCACGAGGCCGGCAGCCGCTACGCGTCGCTGCTCGACGCGCTCGCCACGACCCTGCCCCCGCTGACGCGCGCGCAGGCCGAGCGTGCACGCCGGCTCGCCGAAGAGGGGCCGCCGATGGAGCTCGTCGGCCTCGAGCCCGCCGCGGGCGTTCCCGAGGGTGTGGCGTGAACCGGGCCGATCTCTTCCTGTGGGTCGCGCTCCCCTACATCTGCCTGACGATCTTCGTCGTCGGCCACGTCTGGCGCTACCGGCGCGACCAGCTCACGTGGACCGCCCGTTCGACCCAGCTCCTAGAGCAGCGGCTCCTGCGCGTCGGCAGCCTGCTCTTCCACTTCGGCATCCTCGCGGTGATCGGCGGTCACGTGCTCGGCATCGTCGTCCCCGCCGGCGTCACCGACCGGGTCGGCATCCACGAGCACGCCTACCACGTGATCGCGATCGTCGCGGGCGGCACCGCGGGCGTCGCGATGACGCTCGGCTTCCTGATCCTGCTCTACCGGCGCGCGGCAGTGGCGCGCGTGCGCGCGACCACGAGCCGCGGCGACCTCCTGATGTACCCGCTGCTGGCCGTCGCGATCGTCACGGGCATGATCGCCACCTTCGGCGACAACCTGCTCTTCGGCACATACCACTACCGCGAGACGGTCAGCCCGTGGTTCCGGGGGATCTTCATGTTCAGCCCGCGCGCCTCGCTGATGGAGGGCGCGCCGTTCCTCTTCCAGGTGCACGCCGTCTCCGTCTGGCTGCTCTACGCGGTCTGGCCGTTCAGCCGGCTCGTGCACGTGTGGAGCATCCCGCTCTCGTATCTGCAACGCAGCTGGATCGTCTACGGCAGCCGCGACCCCCGTGCGGCGCTCGCGTACGAACGCAGCCGCCGTGCACGCGCGGGCGAGCGGGCCGCGCGCTGATCGCCTCCGCCTAGCGACTCGACGACGTGCTGCGGCTAGTGCGTGAGCGAGAGCGCTCCGAGGGCAGTGACGCAGAGCGCGAGGAGCGCGATCACTATCAGCGCGGCCGCCGAACCGAGACGTCCGCTCGCGTAGTCGCCCATCGTCTCGCGATCCCGGACGATCCCGTAGACGAAGATGAGCAGCGGCAGGAGAAGCACTGCGTTCAGCGCCTGGGAAAGAAAGAGGATCGGCACGAGCGGCGCGCCGGGAATGAGGACGAACGCCACCGAGGAAACGACGACGACGCCGAAGGTCGAGTAGAAGACCGGTGCCTCCTGAAAGGAGTCGTCGAGCGACGCCTCGTAGCCGAGCGCTTCGCTCACCGAGTACGCGGTCGAGAGCGGTAGGATCGACGCCGCGAGGAGCGCTGCCCCGACGAGCCCCGCTCCGAACAGCGCCGACGCAAAGCTACCGGCAAGGGGCCGTAGCGCGACCGCCGCGTCGCGCGCGTCCACGATCGAGTGTCCTGACGCATGCAGCGTCGCCGCGCAGGCGATGACGATGAAGAAGCCGATCACGCCGGTCATGAGGGCGCCGACGACTACATCGATGCGCTCGAAGCGGAGGTCGGCGAGCGTCAGCCGCTTGTCGACCGCGTACGACTGGATGAAGGCCAGACCCCAAGGAGCGAGCGTCGTGCCGACGGTCGCCGTCGCCAGCAGAACGGCGTGCCTGCTCATCGGCAGCGTCGGCACGACGAGTCCGCGTGCGGCTGCGCCCCAGTTCGGGTGCGCAAGGACACCGGAGACGAAGTAGGCGGCAAAGATCGAGCCCAGCAGCAATAGGACGTGCTCGATCCGATGGAAGCTGCCGCGAAGCACGAGCAGCGACACGGCCGCCGCCGCGACGGGCACGCTCGCGTAGCGGCTGATCCCCGCGAGCTCGAGGCCTGCGGCGACCCCTGCGAACTCGGCGCATGTCGTGCCGATGTTGGCGACGAGAAGAAAGCCCACGGCGAGCGTGGCGAGCCGCAGCCCGTACCGCTCCCGGATCAGGCCGGCGAGACCCTGGCCGGTGGCGATCCCCATGCGCGCGCCGAACTCATGGAAGAGCACGAGCGCAGCCGTCGAGAGGACGAGCACCCAGAGGAGCTCATACCCGTAGTCGGCACCAAGCAGCGAGTAGGTGGTAATCCCGGCCGGGTCGTCGTCGGACAGGCCGGCGAGTAGGCCGGGCCCGACGACCGCGAAGAGCGCGAGGAGGCTGCTACGCCGGAGCACGTCGGCGGTGGTGGAGCGGCCCACGCCGGCGCCGAAGCAGGAAGCGCGGCACGAGCACGCGGGCAGCCTGGGCGCGGTCCGGCTCGGCGGCACCGAGCACCTCGAGCGCACGCTCGACGGGCAGACGCGCCGCCAGGGAAGCGAGCTGCTCGACACCGAGGCGATGGACGCCGGCAGCGCCCGAACGCAGCTGGAGGCCATGACCCGGCCCGGAAACGACGTGCAGCTCCGGCCAGTCGACGACCTCGGCCCTGATTCCACGCGCTAGCCGGCCGAGACCGACTCGCCGCAGAAGCGTCGCGATCCCAACCTCGACCGCGCTCACACGCAGGCAGCCGCGCGCGGCCGACAGATCGACGTCCCCGACTCGCCGCAACCGCATTCCCCGCCCGTCGAAGATCTGCCGATCGAGCACATGAGCGGCAAGCAGGAGCTCGCTGCGGCCCTCCGGGCTCGCCACGCCTGGCTCGGCGTCCGACCGGAGCCGCACGGGCGGCCCGAGATCCGCGACTACCACCCACGGCACCTCTCGCAGCTGCCCGCGCCGCCCCTTGCGGATGAGCAACCGCAAGACCTCCGGCTCGACCTCGCCCAGATCGACTGCCAGATCAACGAGACGGCCGGCGCGGACGCCTGTCCCATCGACGACCTCGCGTCCGAGCAGCTCGGTCAGCAGCGGCACACGCTCATCCTGGCAGGCGTGTCGGCGACTGCGCGAGCCGCTTCGTCAAGATCGATCTGGACGACCTCGGCAGGTGGCGAGTCTCACCGTTCACTAGGCGGATGGGCGGGCGACCTGCCGCGCTGGTCGCCCGCCGTCCTCGTGAAGCATCCCGATCGGCATCGCCGGTGGCGATGCCGATCGGGGGCTGCCGCGTGCGCGGCCCAGTAGATCGTCGATCGCATGCGGCATCAGCCTCGCCGGCCTACCGTCGCGCTGCTGCTACCGCGACGATGCCCGTCGCGGAGCCGAGCTTGCTCGGCGCAGCAGTGAGACGTTCGCCGCGAGCCCAGAAAGAAGGGGGCCCACGGGGGAAACATGGTTTCCCCCGTGAAGCGAGCGAAGCGAAGCGTTACGAGCAGCCCGTGTTCGTCCCGCAGTCGCGGCACGTGTAGCAGGAGCCGGTGCGGATCATGCTGCCGCCGCAGCGCGCGCACTCGACGGCGTCCTCCCACGCGTTGAAGAGCGCCGTCTGCCCGGGCGTGAGCGCCTCGGCCGGAGCCGCTGCGGTCTCGCCGCCGTTCGCGTAGCGGTCGGCGAGCATCGCCTTCACCTCGGGCGAGAGGATGCCCGCCTCCTCCTGCTGCTCCGGCGTGAGGAACTTCTTGCCGAACCACCGGAAGATGTAGTCGACGATCGACTTCGCGGCGCGGATGTCCACGTCGTTCGTCATGCCGCTCGGCTCGAAGCGCATGTGCGAGAGCTTCGAGACGTACACCTCGGGCGGCACGCCGTACTGGAGGCCCATCGAGACCGCGAGGCAGAGGGAGTTCATCAGGCCCGACATCGTCGTTCCGTCCTTCGCGATGTCGACGAAGATGTCGCCCGGGCTGCCGTCGTCGTAGAGGCCGACGTGGATGTAGCCCTCGTGGTCGCCGACCTGGAACTTGCGGCCGATCTCGGTGCGGTCGAGCGGGAGCCGCTTGCGCTCGCGCACGAGCACCGGCGGCGTTGCCGACGTCGTGTCCGTACCCGAGCTCGAGAGCGGCTGCGCGAGCTTGCAGTTGTCGCGGTAGATCGCGATCGCCTTGACGCCGAGCTTCCACGCGGCGGCGTAGAGGTTCGACACGTCGTCGACCGTCGCCGTCTCTGGGAGGTTCACCGTCTTCGAGATCGCGCCGGAGATGAACGGCTGGACGGCGCCCATCATCTTCACGTGACCGGTGTAGTGGATCGCCCGGTCGCCGACCGCGCAGTCGAACACCGGGAAGTGCTCGGCCTTGACGTACGGCGCGCCGACGACGGTGTTCCGCTCGTCGACGAACGCGACGATCTCGTCGACCTCGCGCGGCGCATAGCCGAGCTTCTCGAGGCCGGCGGACACCGTCTTGTTGACGATCGTGATCTCGCCGCCGCCGACGAGCCGCTTCGACTTCACGAGCGAGAAGTCGGGCTCGACGCCCGTCGTGTCGCAATCCATCATGAAGCTGATCGTGTTGTGGCTGACGAATCCGTTCGCCACGTACGTGACGTTGTCCGGGACCGACAGGTCGTAGGTCGGCTGGTCGTCGAGCGTCTCCACGGTCGCGACCGTGTCGTAGTAGAAGCCCAGCAGCTGTTCGAGCTCCGCGTTCTCCGTCCGCTCGAGCAACTGCGTCGCCGCGCGGCGGGAGACGTCGCCGCGGCGGGAAAGCGACGTCAGCATTGTCTTGCGCAGCGCGTCGTTCTCGGAAGCCAGCTCGTCCACGAGCGCACGGCTCACCGGGACGTGGTCGTGCCTCGACGCTTGCCGGTGATCGCCGCTCCAGAGCGATGCCGCCTTCCGGCTCGAGATGAAGTCGATCTCCTCGAGATAGCGTGCCGAGGCCGCGACGTTCAGCAGGCGGAGGACGAAGCGATCGTTGGAGCCCCAGTTCGACCCGGTCCCGTCGACCTTGCGCGTCGTCACGAACCCGAGCGCGAGCAGCAGGCTCTGAACGTCCCGGCTGAAGCTCTCGGTGACCGTGCTCCATGAGACGTACCCGTTCGTCGTCGTTCCATCCGCCTCGAACAGGCCGCGAACGAAGGCCGCGTACACGGCACGGTCGTTCGTATGCAGGATCGCGTCGGGGATCCGCGCGTGCCAGCCCTTGCCGCGATGCTCCGCGGACGGCGGCAGCTTCGCGAAGCTGCACGCCTCCCACCAGAGCGCCAGCGGCACCGAGTTGATCGCGACCTCCGTGTAGCCGGCCTTCTCGGTCACCGACGCGTCGAGATCGAAGAGCGCGGCGGCGAGATCGCGGAGATGCTCGACCACGTCCTTGTCTTCCCGCGCGACGCAGAAGCGCAGACCCTTCGCGTGCAGCGACCCGTCACCCATGAAGTAGCCGACGAGCTCCGCAAGCTCCGCCGTCAGCTCGCGCGGCACGCGGGTGCGGAAGTCCGCCGTCCAGTGCAGCTCTCCGAGCGGCGGAAGCTTCACCACCTGAGGCTCGCCGACCAGGCTGCCGCGCATCAGCGGCACGCGATCGCCCTCACCGATCTCGGCGAAGCGCTTCCAGACCCACTCGCCGGTCTCGTCGACGACCTTGATCCTGTGCGTGGGCGTTCCCTGGATGCGGTAGCCGCGAGCGCTCTCGATCGAGACGACCTGCTCGAAGCCGTTGACGTAGAACTGCGTCGCTTGACGCGGGCCGTCGTCGGTCGCCACCTCGAGGTCGAGCGGCTGCCACTTCGCGCCGACCGGGTCGCCGAGGGTGCGGAGACGTACGAGTCCGCGACTGGTCGAGACGAGGCTGTCGCCTACGAGGCAGCCGGTCGGCGCGAGCACGGTCGCCTGTGCGTTGCGGAAGCCGTGCACCTCGCCGAGGTTGAGCGCGTCGTCCCACGCCTTGCGGCACGCGGTGAGCAGGTCGGCCGGCACCACGTCGGTGTTCTCGATGTTTCCGACGGACGCGCGATGCTTCGCGATCACGCCGATCATCGGCGCGCGGTTGACCTGGTAGCCGTCGAACGGCCCCATCCGCGACGCGATCTCGGCCGACTTGCGATACGCGCGCCCGGTCATGAGCGCGGTGATGCCTGCCGCGTAGGCGCGACCCTCGTCGGAGTCGTACGGCAGGCCGCGCGCCATCAGCAGCGCGCCGAGATTCGCGTAGCCGAGGCCGAGCTGGCGGAAGCGCTTCGCGTTCCGCTCGATCTCGGGGGTCGGATACGACGAGTAGCCGACGAGGATCTCCTGGGCGAGGAACACGACGTCGCACGCGTGCTCGAACGCCTCCACGTCGAACTCGCCGTCCTCGCGGCGGAACTTCATCAGGTTCAGCGACGCGAGGTTGCACGCGGAGTCGTCGATGCTCATATATTCGGAGCAGTTGGCCACGACGGAGCCATCGACGATGTACGAGTGATGGAGCGGCTCGGTCAAGTTGTAGACGACTTCCTGGCCGTCCTCGTCGCGCGCAACGAGCGTTGTCGTGGGCTTGGTCGCATAGCGCTCCGTTCCCGCAAGCAGCGTCTCCAGTGCCTTCCGCTTCCGCGGAGAGGAGAAGCCGATCGACGCGGCGAACGGCTCGAGGTCGGTGCCCGTGATCCGGAGATCGAATCCCTGGTGCGACTCGTACTCGACGTGCGAGCCGTCCGCTCTCGTGTACGCGAACGAGCTCTTGGCGCTTCCGCTGATGGAGTAGATGCGTCCCCGAATCCCGAACGCGCTCAGGAGCCGCAACACGTCCTTGAGCATCGCCTCGCTCCGACTCCCGAGGCCGACGTAACGACTCGCCTTGCCGGACTCCGTGCGGGACACGCAGCCGTCTGCGCCGAAGAGTCCGCGCAGGAAGGCGGCCTGCACGTCGACCGGTGCGGCGAACACGCTTGCCGGAACGCGCTTCTCGTGTGCGCGCGCAGACGTGACGCCGAGCTGGCGGAAGAAATCACGGACGGCCGCGCTGCCCGCGCGGAGCTGCACGGTGCCGTTTCCCATCTGCTGGCGTGAGACGCCCCCGACGACCTCACGCAGCATGCCCTCGTGCGACTCGGGAAGTCCTTCCTCGAGATCGTCGCCGCCATAGACCCAGACCGTTTGCGCGTCGGTGAGGCAGCCGTCGCCGATGAGATGCCCGAGCAGCTCGCCGAGGCCCTGGCTCCACTGTGTCGGGAGCGCCTGGTGCGTCACGGTACCGCCTCGGCTGAACGACCTGGCCAGAGCCTCCACTCTGACGGGGAGAGCCCAGGAGGCATCCAGCGCCGGCGTCGGCGAGTCGTTCAGGAGCACGCCGTCCTCGGGGGTGAGCTCGCCGGCGGGCACGTACCCCCGATTCGCCGTCCAAAGCCGGTGGTTGGGCGTGCACCGCAGCTCCTGGCCGTTGGCGAACCGCAGCCGCACGACGGGCTTGACGCCGTTCCGCATGACCGCGAGCGGCCGCGTGGCCACGACGCCCTTGCCCGGCGAGTCGGCGGTCGCGCGGTGCGTGTAGACGCCGAACTCCTCGTCCTCCGCCGCGCGCTCGTAGAGCTCCGCGAACGGGATCAGGCCGATGGTGGTATGGACGCGGGCGTCGCCGGGGAAGCAGGGATTGGACGCGTTGATGCGGCCGGTGTTCGGCAGCGTGTGCCAGGCGTTGATCGTCGTGTCGTACTGCACGCCCGGGTCGGCGCACTCCCACGCCGCGGCCGCGATCTGCTTGAGCAGCCCGCGCGCGTCGACGGTCTCGACGACGGAGCCGTCGGTGCGGGCGGTGAGGTTGAACTCGCGCCCTTCGACGGCCGCCTCCATGAACGCGTCGCTGACGCGCACCGAGTTGTTCGCGTTCTGGTACTGGATCGACGCCCAGTCGGGCGAGTCGAGCGACATGTCGTAGCCGGCCTGCTCGAGGACGCGCGCCTTGCGCTCCTCCTTGGCCTTGCACCAGATGAACTCCTCGATGTCCGGATGGTCGATGTCGAGCACGACCATCTTCGCGGCGCGCCGCGTCTTGCCGCCCGACTTGATCGTGCCGGCGGACGAGTCGGCGCCGCGCATGAACGAGACGGGGCCCGACGCGTAGCCGCCCTTCGACAGCTGCTCCTTCGACGAGCGGAGCTGCGAGAGGTTGACGCCCGAGCCGGAGCCGCCGCGGAAGATGACGCCCTCGCGGCGGATCCAGTCGAGGATCGAGTCCATCGTGTCCTCGATCGAGAGGATGAAGCAGGCGGAGCACTGCGGCTTTTCCTCGAAGCCGACGTTGAACCAGACGGGGGAGTTGAACGAGGCGTACTGGTTGACGAGGATCGTCTTCAGCTCGGCCTCGAACGTCGTCGCCTCCTCGTCGTCGGCGAAGTAGCCGCCCTGCCTGCCCCAGGCGACGGCCGTGTCGACGACGCGGCCGACCATCTGCTTCACGCTCGACTCGCGCTCCGGCGAGGAGAGGCGGCCGCGGAAGTACTTCTGGGCGACGATGTTCGTCGCGGTCTGCGACCAGAACTTGGGGAACTCGACGCCGCGCTGCTCGAATGTCGGGCCGTCGCGGCCGGGGATCACGGCGTCCCGCTGCTCCCACTCGATCTCGTCGAACGGGTCGCGGCCGGGGATGGTGAAGAAGCGGCGCACACCGAGGCGCGCGGCCTCGTCCACGACGGAGTTGACGACCTCGTCCGTGGTCTGATCCGCGCCCTGAATGTGGTCTACGCTCGCCATGCCGGTCCTCCCGAATTTTAGCTTTCGCCTTGAAATCCCCGTCCCCCGCCGCGCCGATTCGCAGCTACAGGGGGACCGCGCAGGGTAGAAGGGGCGCCGGACGGAACCGGGCCCTCGACGCTAGCCGCGCTTGTCGGCGGCCGTCGCCGGCGCCGGGGGGACCCGCCGGGCCTGGAGGCGCCGCGCGACGAGCGTCGCGCCTGCGGCCGCGAGCAGCAGGAGCGCGAGGACGCCGAGCACGAGCAGGGGCAGCGGGATCGACTGGGCGCTGCTCGGGGACCAGCTGCCGAGGAAGCTGCTGTCGGGGGACGGGCTCGTGGGCGCGGGACTCTTGGGCCCGGGCGCGGAGGGGCCGTCGGAGGGCCCCGGCGGCGGGCCCGCGCCGGGGCCGCTGTTGCCGCGGTCCTGGCGGATCGTGGCGAGCAGCGCTCGCTGGATGTCGTCGGCCGCGCTCGAGTAGCTCTTGACGTCCGGGTATTCGTTCAGGTGCTGGATCGCCTGCGTGTAGCAGGGGATCGCGTACACGCGGTCGACCCGGCTGTTGTCGAGCCAGTCGTTGACGACGGCGAGCCAGCAGTCGCCCGTGGCGGACGCGGTCGCCGCCGGTGCGGCGGCGGCGCTCGAGACCCCGGCTGCGAGGAGCGCGACGGAGACGACCAGTGCCGCCGCCGCAGATCTCGTCCAGGTCCGTCTCGCGCGAATTGTCGTCCTCGTCCCGAGCGTCGAGCCGCAGCGCGCTGCGCGCGCCGTCGGCGGGATCGTGAAGCAGTCTTCCCGACGGGGGTGTTCTCACGGTTAATCCCATGTAAACCGTTTGTGAACGGGCCGTCGGGTAGTGGGTTAGCTTGAAATCCCCTGTCGGGTGCCGCGGGTCTTGACATATGGGCCACGCTTGGTCGGGGTTGCCTCCGCTGCTTCGAGGAGGCCGATCAGCTCGTCCAGTTTCCACACGTGGTCGGCTACTCCTGCGGCGACGGCCGGCGTCGTCCCGAGGGTCTGGTGGACGCAGCAGAAGTTGTAGTAGGCGAAGTGGAGGCTGACGGCTGCGGCGAGGTTTTCGACCTTCTTGGAGAAGCCGTTGGTCAGCCGCGTGAACCGCCGCATGCTCATCCGCATCGTCAGGTTCTGCCGCTCGACATAGCTCGTGGAGATGTGGTCCTGGTCAGGGCTACCGGTCTTCGGCTGGCGGTCGGCCCCGATGCATACGGCGGGTGAGTAGCGCCGCCGTTCGGGCCGCGGAGCCTCGCCGTAGATCTTCACGAGTTGGGCGTAGTCCACGTCGCCCTGGAAGGCATCCTCGACCGCCGCGATGTAGGGGCGGTGCCCGTCTGAGGTCAGTTGGACGCGCGAGCGCATCCGCTTTGCCACGTCGCGCATGAACGAGATTGCTTCTTCGAGGTCGCGCGCACCGACTCGGTAGGAGGGGACGAGCTTCGTGTCGGCGTCGATGGCTACCCACGTCCACACGTCGCCGTACTCGTGCTCTTTGCCCTCGGGGATGTTCTTCTGCTTGGAGCCGACGAACGTCCAGATCTCGTCGACCTGTAGCCGCTTGCAGGGCAGGTCGCGTATCGTCATGTCCATGTGGACGGAGCAGGCCGTCCCGAGATCGACCAGGAGTTTCGTGACGGTGTTCTTGGCCACGCCGGTCATTCGGACGGTGGCGCGGATCGAGTTGCCCTCCACGAGGGCCGCGATCACGGCGACGCGCTTCTCAGGGGAGAGACGATTCATGCTGACTATTATGCGTGACCGGCTACAGCGAGTCAAGGGCGAAATCGGAGAAGTTGAGGGCGAGAGGTCTGATAGTATGCGACCTGTGATGTTTAGTTGACGGATATGATCCCGAAGGTGCTTCGGATCGCCCGCGTGGCTCAGGCGTTCACCCCGGGTGCCCCCGTTGACAAACTCGACCTCTTTGCAGGCCGCTTCAATCAGATTCAGGATGTCGTAAGCGCCGTCTCCCAGAAAGGTCAGCACGTCGGCCTGTACGGGGAGCGCGGCGTCGGCAAGACGTCGCTCGCGAACGTGCTGGCCGAGATCTACGCAAATCCAGCGCTGCCACACTTCCAGTCGGCGCTCGTGAACTGCAATAGCGAGGATTCGTTCGAGTCCATCTGGCAGAACGTTTTCCGTGAGCTACAGATCGAGGACATCCCGAGGCTTGCGACGCCGGAGGATGTCCGGTTCGCGATAGCCAAGCTCGATCCGCCCGCGATCATCGTGATCGACGAGCTTGATCGTCTCGATGACGACGACGCACTGACCCTGCTCGCGGACTCCATCAAGACGTTCTCCGACCACGCGGTCGCCTCGACCGTGGTCCTCGTAGGCGTCGCGTCCTCGATCGGCGACCTCATCGGAGAGCATGAGTCGATTGTTCGCGCGCTCGTCCAGGTCCAGATGCCTCGAATGACCATGAAGGAGTTGGAGGAGATCGTGGAAAAGGCCTGCGGGAAGGCTGGTCTCACAGCATCTCCGGACGCGGTTGCAAAGATCGCCGTACTCTCAGAGGGCCTCCCGCACTACACCCATCTACTCGGGCTTTACGCGGGGCAGCGGGCTGTTCAGGACGACCGCTCTGAGATCACCATTGGCGACGTGAACGCCGCGATCCCGCAGGCGGTCGAACGCCACACGATCCAGAGCGATTACGACAAGGCGATCCGAAGCACCCAGACGGACAATCTTTACCGGCAAGTCCTCCTAGCGTGCGCGCTCGCCCCGAAGAACGCTCTGGGCTACTTCACAGCTGGCTCGATTCGCGACCCGCTTGAAGTAATCGCAAAGCGCCGGCTCGAGATTCCCGCATTCGCACGCCATCTGAATCAATTTCTTCAATTCGAACGCGGTTCGGTTCTCCAGCGGGAAGGCGAGAAACGGCACTACTTCTACAGGTTCACCGACCCGATCATGCAGCCGTATGTGATCCTCGACGGTCTCTCCAGCGGCTTGCTCACCGATGACCAACTCGTGGAGATCCAGAGCGGCGCCAAACCAGCTACATCTGAGTCTGAGACCATCGTGCCGCAGCAGCTTTTCTAGCGGCCGCGCTGCGCTGCTCAGCTGTCATCTTTGCTGCGCGCGCCTTGCCGCCCTTCAAGCCACCCTTGCGTCCGAGTGCGACGGCCGCAGGGTCTTTCCCCTCGTCCGGGTCGAACGGGGGCGCTTCGCCCGTCGCCTCGTCCACGAGTCGGCGGGCGAGCTCGTTCACGTCGGCGGGGCGCTTGCGTGAGCGGTCAGGCACGCCAGGAAGCCTAACACATCACCCCCTTGAGATAATTACTCCGCAGGGGGATACAGGCCGTCCCTTGACGGCCGATATAAGCGTCGTTACAGTGCGACACATGGAATCCCCGCTCGGGCGTTTGTGCCTGGGCGTATGAAGTCCCCGGGGAACGCGAGAGCGTTCCCCGTATGGTGTCTAGGGGCAACCATCGCCCCAACCACCAAGGGCATTGGAGGATTCTGTGGCCTACCGCACCCGAGTCTTCATCGACTTCTGGAACTTCTCGCTGAACTGGAGGGACCGCGCCGACGGGGCCCGCATCGATTGGCCCTCAGTGCCTCGTGTTCTTCTTGACGAGGCGCGGAAGAAGCTGGAGGTCGCAGGGATCACCGAAGATCTCCAGCTTGAGGAAACTCTGGTCTACGCCTCGTATCTGAACACCGACAAGAAGCTCAAGGGCTGGCTGGACTCTTTCCTGGATCGCCAGCCCAGCTTCAACGTGAAGTCCCGTGAGCGCAAGTCAAAGCGGCGGACGATCCACTGCGCGAACTGTGGAGCCGACAACGAGAAGTGCGAGGCATGTGGCGAGCCTCTCACTTGGGCGCCCGAGAAGGGCGTCGATACCGCGATCGTGACCGACCTTCTGGCGCTCGCGGGCGAAGATGCCTACGACGTGGCCATCCTCTTGTCAAGCGATGCAGACCACATCCCTGCCGTTGAGTGGATTCAGGCGCGGGGCCGGAAGGTCATTAACGCAACGTGGGCCAACCATGGCTTCGACCTCAAGCGGACTTCGTGGGCCGAGATCGAGTTGGACCCGCTGCTGCCGCTTATGAAGCGGAACTAGGCCGCACCCTCAAACTGACCCACTACGGGCCGTCGCCGGGTTGCCACGATGCTAGCGTGACCGCCCGTGCGCCCTGCCGGCGAACGGTTCGCGGGCTTCCCGCCCAGATCGGTCGCGCCGACCCTCGCCGCGGCCGCCCTGTGCTTCTGCGCGCTCTTTCTCGCCGGCGGTTTCGACGACACCGCGCTCGTCTGGATCGGCGGGCTCGCTCTCGCCCTGGCGGCGCTCGCCGCTGCCGCGGCGCTGACGGGCGGGCTGCCGGCGCCCCGCGTCGACGCGTGGGCCGCGGCGTTCCTCGGCTGCCTTTTCGGGCTCGCCGTCTGGGCCGGCCTCTCGACGCTCTGGTCGATCTCGCCGGACCGCACCTGGGCGTACACGAACCGGGCGCTCGTCTACGCGGCCTTCGCCCTCCTCGGCGTGCTGCTCTCCGCGCTCGTCCCGCGCGTGGGCGCCCTGGCGGGCGCTGCTGCGGCGCTCCTCGGTCTGCTCTTCGGCTGGGCGCTGGTCGCGAAGTGCGTTCCCGCGCTGTATTTCGACTACGGGCGCGTCGCCCGCCTCCGGGCGCCCGTCGGCTACTGGAACGAGCTCGCGCTCCTCTGCGACGTCGCCGTGCCGCTGGCGCTGTGGCTTGCCGCGCCGCCGGGTCGCCGTGCGCTCGTGCGCGCAGCGGGAGCGCTGCTGCTCTTCGGCGCGACCGTCACGCTGCTGCTCACGTACTCGCGGGTCGGCGTCGTGCTGGCGTGCCTCGCAGCCGCCCTGTGGGTCGTGCTCGACCGTGACCGCGTCGAGAGCCTCACCGCCGTCGCGCTCGCGGGCGGCGCCGGCGCCGCGGTCTTCGGGATCGCGCTGGCGCTGCCCGGGATCACGTCGGACGCGCAGCCGCGCTCGGTGCGCGCGCACGACGGCTGGATCTTCGCGCTCGTGCTCGTCGGCGTGGGATCCCTCGTCGTCATCGCCGCCCTCGCCGCTGCCCGATTGGAGAGCCGGAGCCCGCTCGCACCCGGCCGGCGGCGCCGCGTCGAGCGCGCTGCCGGCGTTGCGGCGCTCGCGCTCGTGCTCGCCGGTATCGCCACGAGCATCGTCTTCTCGGGCCGCATCTGGAGCGAGTTCACGAACCCCGTCTCCAGCCAGATCAGCTCGACGTCAGGCCGCATCACGAGCCTCAACTCGAGCAACCGCTGGCGCTGGTGGGGCGAGGAATGGCGGGCGTTCACGGCGCATCCGGGCGGCGGCACGGGTGCGGGCACGTTCGAGCTCACCGACCTGCGCGTCCGCCGGAGCCCGCTGACGACGGAGGAGCCGCACAACACGCCGCTCCAGTTCCTCGGCGAGCTCGGGATCGTCGGCCTGCTCCTGTACGCCGGCGCCGCCGCTGCCGGCGCGGCCGCCGTCGTGCGCGCGCGCCGCCGCGCCGCCGGTGCCGAGCGTGCCGCGGTCACGGCGCTCGGCATCGGGCTGGCGGCCTTCCTCGCGCACACCGTGGTCGACATGGACTGGAACTTCGTCGCCACGTGCGGGCCGCTGCTGCTCCTCGCCGGCGCGCTCGCCGGGCGACCCGCCGCCGCCGAGGCACCGGTGGCACGAGCCCGCCGCCCGCTCCTCGCCGCCGGCGCGGTGCTGTTCGCGCTCGGCGCCTTCTACTCGCTCGCGGCGCCGTGGCTCGCGCAGCGTCAGCTTGCGGGCGCCACGAGCGCCGCCGGCGTGAAGCGGGCGCACGCCTGGGACCCGCTGTCGACCCGGGTTCTGATGGTCTGGGCGGCGTTCGAGGACGCCGACGGCAACGTCCTACGCGCGAACGACCTCTACCGGCAGGCCGTCTCGCTCGAGCCGCAGAGCGCCGAGACGTGGTACGAGCTGGGCCTCTTCTACGCGGATCACAAGGCCTGGAAGCTCGCCTACGACGCGTTCAGCAAGGCCTGGACGTACGACCGGTTCGGGCCGGCCGGCACTCCCTGCGGCGCCCTCGACCAGGCGCGCCACCGGGTGCTCGGCACCTGGCCGCCTAGCTGCCCCCGAGGACGACCACGAGCTGCGACCCCTTGAGCTGCGCCCTGCGCATCCCGTCGAGCGTCGCCACGAGGCGGACGCCGGCGTCGCGCCCGAGGCGCCGTGCCTCCTGCGCGTAGCCGGGGACGTACAGCACCATCGACCGCGCGTAGTCGTGCCGCGGCGCGTCCTCAGAGCGTGACGAGCCGTAGCCGAGCGTCTGGAGGGTGACGGATTCGGCACCGGCGGCGCCCCTGACACCGTTGCCGTTCAGCACGAGCACGGAGAGCCTCGAGCGCGGACGGAGCGGATGCCACGGCAGCGCCGCGACGTGTCGAGCCTGGCGGCGCACCGTCGGGGCCGCGGCGGCGCGTGCGGCAACGACGGTCGTATGCGCGCGCAGCGGCGCGGCGAGTCGGGTTGCGCCGATGCCGATCAGCGCGACGAGCTCGAGCGCGGCGACGACGCCGACGACGACGGTGGCGGTGCGCCAGGGAAACCCTCGGGGAAGCTGCTCGGCGTGCTCCACGGCCCGAACCGATTCGTCGGCCTGCCGTGCCTTCCTGCTATCCGGTGGCCCAGGCCCAGGTCGCGGCGAGGCCGTCGGGGAGCGCTCGCTCCGCCCGCCAGCCGAGCTCGCGCTCGGCGAGCGAGGGGTCGAGCACGCTCCGCTGGAGCTCGCCGAGCCGCGCGGGTGCGAACGCGGGCCGGCGCCGGACGCCGCTCGCCTGCTGGATCGCCTCGTAGAGCTCGAGCACGGAGGTCTCCGTCCCGGTGCCGACGTTGTAGACCCCGCCGCCGTCGTGGTCGAACGCGAGGAGCATGGCGCGGACGACGTCGTGGACGTAGACGTAGTCGCGCGTCTGGCTGCCGTCGCCGAAGATCGTCGGCGTGCCGCCGTCGCGCAGGAGCCCCATGAAGATCGCGACGACGCCGGCCTCCCCGTGCGGCTCCTGGCGCGGCCCGTAGACGTTCCCGAAGCGCAGCGACACGTGGCCCGTCCCGTAGAGGCGGTTCCAGGTGGCGAGGTACTCCTCGCCGCAGAGCTTCGACGTCCCGTACGGCGCCAGCGGCCGCCGCGGGGCGGTCTCGGGCGCGGGGCCGTCGCACTCCCCGTAGATGGCGCCGCCCGTCGAGGAGAACACGATCTTCGCGCCGTGCCGCCGCGAGGCCTCGAGGATGCGGGCCGTGCCGAGCACGTTCACGTCGGCGTCGTAGTCCGGCCGCTCGACCGAGACGCGCACGTCCGCCTGCGCCGCGAGATGGAAGACCGCCTCGGGCCGGACGGCGTCGAAGACCTCGTCCGGCTGCCGGATGTCCGCGACGTGCAGCTCCGCCCCCGCGGCGACGCGCGCGCGGGCGCCCTTCGAGAGATCGTCGAGCGCGTGCACCTCGTCGCCGCGCGCGAGCAGCGCGTCGACGACGTGCGAGCCGATGAAGCCGGCTCCTCCCGTCACGATCGCCCGCATCCGCTCGTATCCTAGGCGGCGTGGGACTCTTCCTCGCCTTCGAAGGCATCGACGGCTCCGGCAAGGGCACGCAGGCCGCCCGGCTGGCCGAGACGGCGGCCGCGCGGGGCCACAGCGTCGCCTCGTTCAGCTTTCCGCTGTACGACGAAAATCCCTTCAGCCGGGCGATCGGCCGCTACCTGAACGGCGAGTTCGGCAGCCTCGAGGACGTGCACCCCGTGCTCTCGGCGCTCCTCTACGCGTGCGACCGCTTCCACGCGCGGCCGGACCTCGTCCGCGCGATCGAGGACTGCGACCTCGTCGTGTGCGACCGGTACGTCGCGTCGAATCTCGCCCACCAGGGATCGCAGCTCGACGGCGCGGAGCGGGAGGAGTTCCTCGAGTGGCTGCTCGACGTGGAGTACGGCGAGTTCGGGCTGCCGAAGCCGGGGCTCGTGGTGCTGCTCGACGCGCACCCGGCGCTCGCGCGCGAGCTCGTCACGAGGAAGGGCGCGCGCGCCTACACGACGCTCGGGGCGGACATTCTCGAGTCGGACGAGGCGCACGGCGACGCAGCGCGGGAGATCTATCTCGAGCTGGCGCGGCGGGAGCGCTGGCACGTCGTCGGCGCGGCGGGAGACGACGGCGCGCTGCGGGACGTCGACGAGATCGCAGCCGACGTCTGGGCTGCGGTGGAGCCCCTGCTCGCGTGAGCGTCCAACCGAAGGTTGGCCTGTGAGCTTCGACGCGTTGCCCGAGCAGCTCGAGGCGAAGGGCCTGCTGTCCGCCGCCCTCGCGGAAGGGCCGGCGCACGCGTATCTCCTGCACGGCCCGCCGGGCGTCGGCAAGCGCGACCTCGCCCTGCTCTTCGCGGCCGAGCTGCTCGGAGACCACGCGCGCGTGGAGCGGCGGACGCATCCCGACCTCTACGTGCTCGAGCCGCTCGGCGACCAGATCCGGATCGACGACATCCGTGAGCTGCGGCGCGACCTGCACATGCGGCCGTTCGAGGCGTCGCGCCGCGTGTATCTCGTGTTCGGCGCCGACACGATGAACGCCGACGCCGCCGACGCGCTGCTCAAGGACCTCGAGGAGCCGCCGCCCTACGCGGTGATCCTCCTCGTCGCGAACGACATCGGGCCGCTGTCCGCGACGATCCGGTCGCGCTGCCAGGCCGTTCCCTTCCGCCGCCTGTCGGAGCGCGCGGTGCGCGAGGCGATTCGCGCGCGGGCCCCCGAGCTGCCCGACGAGGAGGTGACGACGCTCTCCCGCGTCGCCGGCGGCCGGCTCGATCGTGTCGCACGGCTGCTCGACCCCGCCGCCGCCAAGCGTCGCGAGGCCCTGCTGGGGGTGGCCCGCTCGGTCTACCTCGACCCGGCCTTCGACGCAGCCGACGGCGCCGAGACGCTGCTCGCGGGCATCGCGGAGCGCGGGGGCGAGGCGAAGGAGAAGGCGGAGGAGTCGGTGACGGTGCTCGAGCTCACCGGCCGCGAGGCGGAGCAGCGCGTCCGGCGCGCGCAGCGCGGCGCCGAGCGGGACGAGCTGCTCGCGGTGCTCGAGGAGCTCGAATGGTGGTACCGCGACCTCGTCGTCCTCGCGGCGGGCGCCGAGCGCGCCGTCGTGCACGTCGACCGGCTCGAGGAGCTCCGCGCCGACGCGACCCGCGAGCGGCTGCTCGCCGCGGAGGCGGCCTGCGAGGCCGTCCGCGCGACCTGGCGCCGGGCGGAGGAGCTCCAGCTCGCGGCGCCGCTCGCGCTCGAGGCGCTGCTCCACCGGCTCCGGCGGGAGCTGGCCGGGCCGGCGCTCTCGCGCGCCTGACCGCAAGTTTTCCACCCGGTTCGCCTCTTTAGCTTGAAACCGCTTTTCCGATCATCCGTACCAGGAGGACTGAACCGAATGAAACGTCTCGCCCTCATCGCCGCCGTCACCGCCGTCATCGGTGTCTGGCCCGCCGCCTCGAGCGCGGCAACGTTCAAGGGAGTCGTCGTCGCGCACCAGCGCGGCGCGCTCCTCGTCGCCTCGCCGGCCGGCCTCGTCCGCGCCGTCACGGGCACCGCCGCCGTCGGGTCGCGCGTCGCGCTCTCGGGCGGCCACGTCACCGTCGTCGGCCGCGCGCACACTGCCCGCATCCGCGGGATCGTCGTCCGCCGGGTCGGCGCGACGGTGTTCCTCTCGAGCAACCGGCATCTCGTCGCGGTGCACATCGGGCGGAGGCTCTCGTCCGCGGGCGCCACCGCGCCGCCGCCGATCACGACGACGGCGAACGGCACGACGACGGGCGTTCCGCAGCCGGGCGACGTCGTCTCGGCGCAGGTGACGATCCAGAACGGCGAGCTCGACGAGGACTCCTCCGAGAACATCGGTCACTCGAATGCGAGCGACCTGCCGGTGCAGGCCGTCGTCTCGGCCGTCGGGCCCGGCACCGTGACGCTCACGGTCGGCACGCAGACGCTGACGGTGCCGCTGCCGGGAGGCCTGACGCTGCCCGCCTCGATGGTCGGCCAGACCGTGACGCTCTCGCTCTCGCTCAACGGCCAGACGGGCCAGACCGGCCAGACCGGCGACGGATCGGGCGACGACGGAAGCGACGACAGCGGCGACGACGGAGGAAGCGACGGCTAGCAGTCCAGAGCACGCTCGCCCGGACGGCCGCCCCGATCACGGGGCGGCCGCCGCGCGGACCGAGGCGCTGTACCGCGACCACGGCCGGCTCGTCGGCGGCCTGTGCCGCGCGCTGCTGCGTGATCGGGCCGAGGCCGAGGACGCTGCGCAGCAGGTGTTCCTGGCCGCGCACAGGGCGCTCTTGAACGGGACGTCGCCGCGGGAGCCGGCGGCATGGCTCGCGACGATCGCGCGGAACGAGTGCTGGGCGCGCATCCGCACGCGCATGCGCGAGCCGCTGCCGGCGGCGGCTCTCGCCGGCGAGAGCTCACCGTCGGACCCGCTGGCCGACGCGATCCGCAACGCCGACCTGGCGGCGATGTGGGGTGCGATCGCGGAGCTTCCACGCCAGCAGCGAGATGCGCTGTTGCTGCGTGAGTTCGGCGGCCTCTCCTACGAAGAGCTCGCGGGGGCGCTCGCGGTCTCGGGCTCCGCGGTCGAGTCGCTGCTCTTCCGCGCCCGGCAGGGCGTGCGCGCGCGGCTGAAGACGGCGTACGCCGGCCTGACCGGCGCGTCGTGGATCGACTCGCTCGCGCGCCTGGCCGGCGGCCTCGGCGGCGGGATGGCCCCGGTCGCCGCCAAGGTTGCGGCCGTAAGCGTCGGCGCGGCCGTCGTGACGGGCGGCGCGGTCGTCGCGCCGCAGCTGCTCGGTCACGCGCGGGTGAGCCACCACACCGCTCCCCGCCGGGCGGCGCCGGTCACGATCCGTCGGGCCGCCGTGCAGCCGGTGCCGGTCTTCTTCACCAGCACCCGGCTGCCCGCGGCGCCAGGAGCGGGCCGCGACGGCGGCTCGTCGCGCGATTCGGTCGAGAGTGGGACACCCGCGGGCGGGCACGTGGAATCGTCCGACGCCGGGCAGCAGGACAACGGCTTCTCGTCCGACGGGCAGCCGGCGGCACCCGCGCGGGGCGACGGGGGAGAGGTCGCCGCGACGACCCTGAAACCGGCGGTCACGGTCACCGTTCCGACGGGTGACGAGCCGCCCGCCCAGGGCGGGTCGGACCCCGGCGACGACGGGTAGACCCCCGTAATGTCCTCGTAAATATGGCTTGTAAAGGGTTGTCGAACCGGGCAGCCTCAATCAAGATGTGATTTCCGGCGCGCTCGGGCGGGGCTCGCCACACACACTCTCTCTTTCAGGGACGAGGAGATTTGGCTGCAGTACCGTCCATAGGTCGCGCCGTCCGGGTCGAAGGAGCACCCGCTCCCGAAGCGGACCTCACGCGCGCGCTCTACGAGCAGTACGCGAACCAGATCTTCCGCTACTGCCTGCACCAGCTCGGCTCCCGGGAGGAGGCCGAGGACGCGGTTCAGAGCACGTTCCTGAACGCGTTCCGCGGCATCAAGCGCGGCGTCGTGCCGGAGCTCGAGTCGGCCTGGCTCTTCAAGATCGCGCACAACGTCTGCCTCTCGCGCCGCCGCACCTCGTGGCGCCGCGGGCGGATCGAGTCGCCGACCGACTTCGACGTCGTCGAGGAGCTGACGCCTGCGCCGTCGCGGCGCGCCGACGAGCTGATCGGCCTCCAGGACGTGCTCGAGCAGATGCCGGAGAACCAGCGACGCGCGATCCTCCTGCGCGAGTGGCAGGGCCTCTCCTACCGCGAGATCGGCGAGGAGCTCGAGCTCTCGCAGGCAGCCGTCGAGACGCTGATCTTCCGGGCGCGGCGTTCGCTCGCCGCGGGCCTCGAGCGGCCGCCGGAGACGAAGCGCCGGACCGTGCGCGGCGCGGACGTCGGCAACCTCCTCGCGAGCCTCAAGTCGCTGCTCCTCGGCGGCGGTGCGGCGGCGAAGGTGGCGGCCACGGTCGCCGTCGTCAGCGCGGGCACCGTCGCTGCCGTGGCTCCGGTCCAGCAGCACCGTGCGCACTCGCACTCGGCGCCGAAGCCGGCCGTGCAGGCACCCGTCCCGAGCACGTCGTCGGCGCCGGGCGGCGCGGTGGCCGGCCCCGCCCGGGCCACGGGCGGAACGCACGTGCACGCGCGTTCGCGCCTCCAGGTCTTCGCCGCGCTCGGCTTTGCCCAGATCGCCGCCGGCACGGCCACGCCGGACGCGGTCACCGCCGACGCCGCTCCGGAGACGGCCGCGGCTGCGCCTGCCGCCGAGCCTGAGCCCGCCTCTCAGCCCGCGCCCGCCTCTCAGCCCGCGCCCGCCTCTCAGCCCGCGCCCGCCCCGCCGGCCGACACCGGTCACGCCGAGCCGCAGCACGCGCCGGCCGCTTCGGCGCCGGCGGACAGCACGATGTCCGAGGTCGGCAAGGCGGAGACGTCCTCCGGCCGGCTCGGCGACGCGAAGAAGGCCGCGACCGCCGGGCAGGCGAGCAGCATCCAAGCCGGCCGGAACAGCCCGAGCGGCGCCGGCTCTGCCGAGCAGGGGGCCACGAGCGACCCGAAGGGCAGCGGCGCTCCGAAGGGCAGCGGCGACCCGAAGGGCAGCGGCGCTCCGAAGGGCAGCGGCGCTCCGAAAGGTCCGAGCGACGGGAAGGCCGGCGACTCCCAGCAGCGGACGGGCAGCTCCGTCGGCGGGACGACGATCCTGCCCGTGGCGCCGGCGCCGGCACAGGCCGTCGAGGCGACGACTCCCGCGCCGCCGGCCGTCACGCCGCCCACACCTGCTCAGACGCCGGGCTGGTCGAAGGGCGGCGACCCCAAGGTGGCCGACTTGAGCAAGAGAGACTCCGACAAGCCGGGCGCCTCGTCGCCCGCACCGCCGACGCCCTCGAGCGCGCCGGCGGGCCTGCCGGGCGCCGCACCTGCCGGCGTGCCGTGGGGTGCGACCCCGACCGGCAGGGGCAGGGACCACCGGCAGGGCGGGGACGACCACAAGGGCGGCGACCACTGAGACGGCCCACGCACCGCGGGCGCACGACGACGAAGGGCCGGCGTGAGCCGGCCCTTCGTGTTCCGTCTGCTGCGAGCGCCCGGGGCTAGGCGGCGCTCGCGAGCTCGTCGCCGAGCTCGAGCTGGAGGCGCATCAGCGCCTCGCTCTCGAGCTGCCGGACGCGCTCACGGGTGAGGCCGAGCTCCTTGCCGATCGTCTCGAGCGACGCGGACTCGCCCGAGAAGCCGAAGCGGAGCTCGATGATGCGCCGCTGCCGCTCCGGCAGCTCGGCGACCGCGCGCTGGACGCGCTGGCGCCGAACCGACTCGACGGCCTCCTCGGCCGGGTCGACCGACGACTCGTCGGCGAACAGGTCGCCGAGCTCGGAGTCGCCGTCGCTGCCGAGGCCCTGGTTCAGGGAGATCGAGTCGACCGCGTCGAGCGCCTCCGTGACGTGCTCGCGCTTGAGGCGGGTCGCCTCGGCCAGCTCGTCGATGGTGGCCTCGCGGCCGTGCTTCGCCTGGAGCTCTGCGGACGCGCGGTTGAGCTTGATCCGGCGCTCCTGGACGTGAACCGGGATGCGGATCGTCTTGGACTGGTTCGCGACCGCACGCTGACAGGCCTGACGGATCCACCAGGTCGCGTACGTCGAGAACTTGTAGCCCTTGCGCCAGTCGAACTTCTCGGCCGCGCGGTTCAGGCCGATCACGCCCTCCTGGATGAGGTCGAGAAGCGGGACGTCGTGGCCCTGATAGCGCTTCGCGATCGAGACGACGAGGCGGAGGTTCGAGTTGATCATCCGCTCCTTCGCCGCGAGGTCGCCCTTCTCGATGCGCTTGGCCAGTGTGACCTCGTCGGCTGCCGTGAGCAGGCGGTGCTTGCCCGCAGCGTCCATGAAGAGCTGAAGCGGGTCGAGCGTGCCCGAGGGGCCCGGCGTCGACTCGGTGCGCGTCTCGGCGCGCACGATGACATCGCGCTCCTCGAGCGCGGTCCGCAGCGTCGTGAGCTCGTCTTCCGGGAGCTCGTGCTCGTCAGCGAAGGCCTGGATCTCCTTCTCCTCGATGAAGCCGCGCTCGGCGGACTCCTCGACCAGGCGCTCGGCAGGCGTGAGGTCGTGCAGGTGCATGGTGTCGCTCAGCTGAATCCCTTTCGTCGTATGAGGCGGAGGCCGCCTGGGCTGCGGCATCCGTGGGGCTCCGGCGCACGGGTAGCCCGCGATGTGCCGAAATCTGCCATACGTGTTATAGAACGGCTACGCCCCCAAGTCCATTCCTAAACATCGCATGTTTGCGATTTCCTTACAGGAACCTTGCGAAATCGGGCGTTTCAGGGCCCGGCGGGGCGTTTCGGCGCCTGCGAGGCCGCCGGCGCCGGGAGGGGGAAACGGCCTTTCCCGTCCGGCTAGAATGCAGCGCCTCGCGCCGACGTAGCTCAGCTGGTAGAGCACTTCACTCGTAATGAAGGGGTCCGCGGTTCGAATCCGCGCGTCGGCTTCACGGGCGGGCCCGCAGCCGCGGGCCCGCCGCCGTCTTGCAGTTCAGGGTCGCCGTGCCGCGCTGGATCCGCGAGAATCGAGGCCGGATGCTGTTCCGGCCCCGATCGACGCTCGTCCTGCTCGCCGTGCTCGCCGGCCTCGCCGCCGCAGAGCCCGCGGGGACGAAGACCGTTCCGGGCTCACCGCCGTTCCGGGTCCTCATCGTCGACCACCTGAGTCCCGCCCAGCTTCGTCACATGGCGGTCCACGGCGCCGTCGGACTGCTCGTGCCGGGAACCGGCCCGACGACGAACCGGCGGCAGGCGCTCTCCCAGCTCGTCCGCGGTGCGCAGATGAACGCGCGTCTCGGCGGTGTCCCCTCCGGGCCGCGGCTGATCGCCGCGGCGCTCGCCACCGGGACGCCGACGGGCATGCGGACGATCGTCGTCGCGATGCCGCCGAAGGGCCCGCCCGGCCCGAACGACCTGCGCTACCCGATCGTCGTGCTCGGCGGCGGCTTCCACGGCCTGCTTCAGTCGCCCACGACACGCATCCCGGGCCTCGTGTCGATTGCCGACATCGCGCCGACGGCGCTCGGTCGCAAGCGTGGGTCGCTCACGTCGACGGCGGCGTCCGATCCGCTCGCGAGCCTCTCGAGCCTCGATCGGCAGATCCACGCGAACAACTGGTTGAAGCTACCGGCGTTGATCATCGTCGCGTGTGCGATCGCGCTGCTCGCGGCCGTCCGTCCCCGCGCGGCGACGACGGCCGTACCGGCTGCGCTGCTCGCAAGCATCGCGCTCGGCGCCGCGCAGGTGACGAGCGAGCCGCTCCTCGTCGCGCTCCTGCTCGCCGGGACGTTCGGCGGCGGGTTGTGGCTCGCGCGCGTGTGCCGGACCGACGGCCGGCTGCTCGCACTGATCGTCGCCGTGGTCCTGGTGCACCTTGTGCTGCTCGCGAAGCGGCCGGAGTGGGTCGCGCTGACGCCGCTCGGCCCGACCCAGAACTCGCGCTTCTGGGGGATCGGCAACCAGCTGGAGACGCTCCTGCTCGCGCCGCTCCTCGTCGGCGCGATCCTCGCGGGCCGACAGTTCGGCCGCGTCGGCTTCGGGCTCTTCGCGCTCCTCGGGCTCGTGCTCGTGACCGACAACCGATTCGGCTCGGACGGCGGCGGCGCGATCGTGCTCGGCGTGGCGTTCGCGTTTCTCGGTGCACGCCTCCTGCGGCTCGGGGTACGCGGCTTCGTGACGCTGCTGCTGCTCGGCGCGACTGCGGTGCTCGCTCTCGTCTCCTTCAACCTGCGCGCGCCCGGTCCAAATCATCTGCGCAGCGCGTTCAGCCACGGCGTCTCCGGGCTCTTCGCCGTCGCGCAGAACCGTGTGCCCCTTGCCTACGAGCCCGCGCTGCACAACTGGCCGCTCGTGCTTCCGCTTGCTCTGTGGTTCGGTGCGACGCTCGTGCTCGCGATCCGGATCGCGAGCCGGCGCGCGACGCGCGATCTCGTGCTCGCCGTAGGTCTCGCGATCGGGACGTCGCTGCTCGTGAACGACTCGGCGACCTACGAGCTCGTCGGCGGCGTGGCGGCACTCGCCGCCCTCGTCCGGTTCACGCCGTCCGTCGTCCCGCTCGCGGTGCCCGTGCTCGCGCGGATGCCGCTCCCGGCGGCGCAGCCCGTCCGGACCGAGGCGGGCGACTAGGTGGATCTCGCGCTCCGCATCGTTCACCTCCTGGCCGCGATCGTCTGGGCAGGCGGCACGGTGGCGCTCGTCTTCGTCGCGATCCCGCCCGTGCAGCGGCTCCAGGGGCCCGACCGGGCGGCTCTGCTGCGCGAGTTCGGGCGGCGCTGGCGGCCGATCGGCTGGGGCGCGCTCGGTGTCGCGGTCGTGACCGGCCTCGTGCTCGCCCAGCGGGCGCACGCCTTCGGCGGGGCGCCGCGCGACTTCGACTGGGTGCTCGCCGTGAAGGGCCTGCTCGTCGGGCTGCTCGCCGCCGGGGCGTATCTGCACGACTTCGTGCTCGGCCCCGGCCTCGCCCGCCAGATGCGCGAGGGTCAGCCGCAGTCGCTGCGTTCGCTGCTCGTCGCCATCGGCCGTGTGAACCTCCTGCTGACCGTCGCGATCCCGATTCTCGGGGCGCTGCTCGGCGAGCTGCTGGACTCGTAACTAGTGGTTTGACCGGTAGCGTTGCCCGGTTTCCGGGTCGTGAGCACCAAGCCGGAGGCTGTCGGCGCTCGCCGTCAAGGCTGGTGGCCTTGACAAGAGCGACGGCGGACTCCGGCGCCGTGTGATCGCGGGTCGGAGACCCGGCGAACGTTGCCGGTCAGACCACTAGATCCGCCAGAGCCCGTCGGCGATCACGGGGACGCGCTTGCCCTTCGCCGTGATGCCGGTCGCCTCGAAGTCGGGGCCTCCGATCATCACGTCCAGGTGCATGGTCGCGCGGTTGAGCCCCACTGCGCGCGCTCCCGTCCGCGTCCCGCCGAAGCCGGCGCCGAAGGCGATGTGCGTCGCGGCGTTCTCGTCGAGCAGGGTGTTGAAGTACGTGCGCCCGCTCCGGCCGATGCGGGACGTCGCGTCGACGAGCGCGACCTCGCCGAGCCTGCGGCCGTTGCCCTTCGGGTCGCCGTCGATGTAGGCCGCGACGAAGTCGCGGTCCCGCTTGTTGCTCGCGTCGAGGCGGACGAGCCGCCCGCCGCGGAACTCTCCGCGCAGGCCCTCGATCAGCCGGCCCTGGAACGACAGCGGGAAGGTGCACGCGAACGTGCCGTCCGTCCCTGCCGCGTGCGGGCTCGTGAACGTCTCCTCGGTCGGCATGTTGGGCGCGATCTTCACGCCGGACGGCGTCTCCTCCTGGCCGCCGAGCCAGCGCGACTCCGGCGCGAGGCGCAGGTCGAGCTCGGTGCCCGGGCCGCGCAGCTCGAGCCCCGTCAGCCCGAGTCGCGTGAGCTTTGCCGAGCGCCGCGCGATCGCGCGCACGTGGTTGAGCCAGCCGGCGGAGCCCTTCCCGTCCTCGTCGGTGAGGCGGCAGAACCAGAGAAAGTCCTGGGCGAGCCTGCGCTTGCCCTCGAGCGGGGAGAGATCGGGATAGACCCGCCCCGCCCAGCGGTCGGTCGGCCAGGCGGCGCCCGTCCAGCGCGCCTTCAGGTCGAGGTTCGCGCGCCGGTAGAACGCCACGCGCTTCGCCGCGCCCGCGATGTCGGCGGCGAGACGCTTCGGCGGGATGCCGTCGAGATAGCCCGGCTCGCTCTCGCCCATGATCGCGGCACGCGCGCCGTTCGGCTTGATGATCTCGCGGAACCGGCTCTCCGCCCACGGCGTGACGACGCCGAGCGACTCCGTCCTTCCGTGCTCGAGCCGCGCCCGGACCGCGAGCGGGTCGGCGTACCAGAGGTCGGAGATGCGCGCGCCTGCGCGATAGCCCGCGTCCACGACTGCGACCGCCAGCTCGCGGTGCGCGGGCTCGGCGGTGACGAGGAACGTGTCGCCCTTCCCGACGCCGAGCGACGCCTTGACGATCGCGTCGGCGTAGCGCCGGAGCTGGGCCGGCTCGAGGATCCGACCTTCGTCCACGCGCGGGAATCTAGCGCGTGGTCGCGGTGAGCTCACGCGAGAGGACGATCGTGTACGCGTCCTGGAGCGTCGGGAACCACGGCGGAGGCAGGTAGAGCAGGGAGGTGTCGTACTGGTACGTACGCGTCTGGAAGAGGCCCATGCTGCCGCCGCCGTACGTCGCGGTCGAGCCCGTGAAGGTCATCGAGCTGAGCTTGCCGTTGCCGACGTAGTCGGGCTCGGTCTGGTTCAGCTGGCCGTCGAAGCCGTACGACCGGAACGTCCCGCTCTGCGCGATCGTCGCCGCACGCCAGCTCATCGTCGACGGTGCCCACTGGGGCACGATCACGCTGTGCGAGGCGACGAGGCCGAGCACGTCGTCGCCGGGCTGGGCGTAGGCGAGCGTGTTGCCGGGGTAGATGTCGGCCGCCGAGCCGACCGTGACGCGCCCGTTCACCGTGCCGGAGACGATCACGGGCTGGCCGACGTAGATCGCGCCGTTCGCGGGCAGGTTCAGGGGCGACGGAGCGCCGCAGACAGGCAGCCTGTCGCCGATCGGCTTGCCTGCGTTCTTCGTGCACGACTGCACCGTCACCTGCCCGTTCGGCTGGAACGTGAGCCACCACGCATCGACCGCGGCGTTGTCCTCGACGAGTCCTCCCGCGCCCGCGGCGCTCCGGATGTCGACGAGCGAGACGAGGAAGTTGTTGAAGCTGATCGGGTTGCGGATCACGTCGCGGATCGTCGGAGCCGTCGTGAGGCTGTACCGCTTCGCGCCGTTCCGCAGCGTCGTCGAGCCGGAGACGCCGCCCTCGCCGTACACGTCGCCGTAGGCGACCCCGTCGTGCTGGACGGTGTGGGCGACGTTTTTGGCGTCGATCCCCGCATAGATCTTCCCGTAGGTGGTCGCGGTCGAGCCGTATGCGATGTTCGCGTCCGCGACCATCTGGTAGTCCGATACGGACGACGGCCGGACGAGCGTCTCCAGCTCTCGCCAGTCGCGGGCGTCGGTGTCGCCGGCCGGCCGCCCCGTTGCGACGATGCGGATGAGCGGCGAGGCCTGGGACGCCGGGAAGACCTCGAGGTTGTACTCGTAGCCGTTGCCGAGCTGCGAGGAGCCGTACCACGCGTTCTTGCCGTACGGGTACGTCCACGCGCCCCCGTCGGTCTGCTGCCAGGGCTGCGACGCGGCGACGAGTCGCCCGCTCGCCGGCGAGAGCCTCGTCGATTCGGCCGGGTGGACGAAGTGCGAGAGATAGAGGCGGTCGTCGATGAGCTTGGCGATGTAGTCGTCCACTCCGGCCTCGGCGGCGTGGAAGGCGGTGTCGTGCTTGATCTCCGTGCGGCTCCGCGACGCCTCGCCCTGCATCACGTCGATCAGCGCGATAGCGAGGACGCTCAGCAGCACGATCATTCCGAGCACCATCACCATCGCGAACCCGTCCTCGGTGCGCCCACTGCGCGTCGGCCTCGTCATTGCAGCGTCCTGACCGAGACGAGCGCGGTGTAGGACGCCGACCCGCCCTGCGTCTGCCGCGGCGCGACGGTGACGCTGATGCGGGCGGACCGGACCGCCGCAGGGTCGGTCGTCAGCACGCCGTTCGCGTCGTAGAACGTGAACACGGTCGCGTTCGTGACCGATCCGATCGCGGCGGTCCACACGGGCGTCCCGGCCGGCCACACCCACGGCCAGCCGTCGTTGTCGGTGCTCGTGCCGGCGCTCCGCTCGAGCCGGCCGTTCGCGAGGCGGTAGGAGATGCGCCGCAGATGGAACGGCGTCATGCGGTCGGGTGAGTCGAAGGTCAGCGTCGTCCCGCTGAGGCTCTCGACGGGCGAGGTGCCGTTCGCGTTCGTCGCCTGCCTGAAGTCGGTCGTCAGCCGGTCCACGGCGGCGCGGACGTCGTTCTGGAGGGTCGCCTGCTCCTCGACGCGGTTGCTCGTCTTCGAGGTCGTGACGAGCATCTGGCCGAAGACGGCCATCACGATGCTCATCACGGCCATCGTCGCCATCAGCTCGACGGCTGTGAACCCACGCTCGCCACGGAGGGACGGCGGGAGGCGCCTCATCGGACCGTCACCGTCCTCGTGGTGGCAACGGTGACCCCGCCGCTCGCGGACCCCGTCAGCGAGCCGCTCGTCGCGGTCGTCGTGTAGCCGGGCGTCGCGTTGCTCGGGACGCTGAAGACGACGGTTCCGGTCGAGTCAGCCGTGCCTGTGAGCAGGATGTTCGAGCCGGGGCCGCCGCTGACCGTCAGGCTCGCCCCCGCGATGCGCGTGCCGGCGGCGTTGACGACGTTCACCGTGAGCGTCTGCATCGCAGCCGGCGCGCCCAGCGTCAACGCGAACGTCTTCGTGAGGTCGACCGGATAGCTGTTCGGGACGAGCTGCGTCGTCGCGCTCGAGGCTGCGCCGTTCGAGGCGAGCACGCGCGCCGTGTACTGGACGTTCGGAACGACGGGCTCACCGGCGATCGTCTGCACCGTGAGCCGGCCGCCGCTGAAGGGGAAGGACTGCGTTCCGCGCGTCGAGCCGATCGTCGCGGTCGCGGCGCCCGTGTAGGGCGTGCCGTCCGGGTTGAGCACGCCGACGTAGATCGTCGCCGCCCTGTAGACGCGGAGGATCGTCTGGAAGGTCTGTCCGCCGACGATCGCCGAGCGCGCGGACGTCGACGGGGGAGTGTCCTCGCGCAGCGTGGTGTAGCCGTTCGCGGTAACGGTCAGGTCGTAGTGGTTCAGCGCGACGGTGGTCGGCAGCAGCGCGGGGAAGACGACGGATCCGCTCGCATCGGTGACGTCGTTGCGCGCCGGGGTGGGCCCGCCGCTCAGTGTCACGGTGGCGCCCGGAACGGGCGTGTTGAGCGCCGAGTCGATCACCTGTGCGAGGGCGATCCCCTCGCTCTGGCCTGCGTAGGCGCCTCCCCCGGGCGGCGCGACGTACGTGACGTCCTGCGTCAACTGCTTCGAGTCGGCGTTGCGGACGACCGTGACGACGACGCGCTTGTAGTCGGCCCGCGTGCGGTAGGAGGTCGACGGTGCATCGTCCATGAAGGAGATGCGTGTCGTCACGGTTGCGTCGAGCCCGATCCCGAACCGGCTCGCCGGCATGGCGGCGGCCACGGTGCCCGTCGGGTTGCCGCTCTGCGTCCCCACCGAGCTGTACGGCAGCGCGCGGATCGTCTCGATCGCGCTCTGTGCCGTCTGCGCGGCCAGCGTGCGCTCGTGCGCCAGCTTCTGCTGGGCGATCGAAGCCAGCAGGACGCCGACCAGCGGCGCCGAGATGCAGAGGAAGAGCGTCGTGGCCATGACCATCTCGACCAGGCCGAAGCCCTCCTCGGCGCTCGCTCGTGCGAGCCGGCCGGGAAGAACGCCGTGTGTGTGTGCCTGCGGCCCCTCAGTCGTCAAAACGGTCTCCCGCCGCAGAAGCAGAAGACGCCTGACCACAGAGAATCCTGTGCGGACGCAGCCCGAATCCCCCTTCCGGGGGCCTGTCCCTTCCTCGATCGAGTGGACCGCGTCTAGAGGTCCGCGGCGACCGAGATTGAAGCATCGCCGTGGATTCGTGGCAAACCACTCGTATGCTTGGCGCGTGGAGGTGGCGGAGGTCGCAGCGAGGGCCGCCGGGGAGAACTTCCCGGTCGGCTCGGTGCTCTTCCCGCGCGCGCTGCGCCCGCATGTGCGGGCGCTGTACTGCTATGCGCGGCTCGTGGACGAGCTCGGCGACTCCTACGGCGGGGATCGTCTCGCCGCCCTCGACGAGCTCGAGCGCGAGGTCGCGCTGACGTTCGAGGGGGAGCCCACGTGGCCCGTGCTCCGGAACGTCCAGCCCACCGTGCGCGAGTTCGATCTCCCGCGCGAGCCGTTCCTGCGGTTGATCGAGGCCAATCGCATCGACCAGCGCGTCGCGACGTACGAGACCTGGACCGAGCTGAAGGGGTACTGCGTCCACTCCGCCGACCCCTGCGGGCGGCTCGTGCTCGGCGTGCTGCGCCGGCTGGACGACCCGGAGCTCGTGGCGGCGAGCGACTCCGTCTGTACCGGGCTCCAGCTCGTGAACTTCCTCCAGGACGTGCCGCGCGACCTCGAGCTCGGGCGGGTGTACCTGCCCGCCGAGGACCGGCGGCGCTTCGGCGACCCGCCGCTCGACCGGGGAAGCGACGAGCTGCGCGCGCTGCTTCGCTTCGAGGCCGAGCGGGCCGCTTCGCTCCTTCGGGGGGGCGAGACGCTGCGCGCGGAGATCGGCGGGCGGCTCGGGCGCGCCGTCGGCCTCTTCGCGCGCGGAGGGCTCGCCGCGCTCGACGCGCTCGAGCAGGCGGGCTGGGACGTCTTCACCCGGCGACCGAAGCCGTCGCGCGCACGCCTCGCGCGCGAGGCTGCGCTGGCCCTCCTGCGATGAGCAGCGCCGCGGTCGACAAGGCGTACGCCGAGGTCCAGCGCGTCACGCGCGAGCGGGCGAAGAACTTCGCGTACGGGATCATGGTGCTCCCCGCCGAGAAGCGGCGAGCGATCGCGGCCGTCTATGCCTTCGCACGGGAGGTCGATGACGTCGCCGACGGCGACCTGCCGCTCGGGGAGAAGCGCGCGCGGCTCGAAGCGCTGCGCGCATTGCTCGACGACGCGGCGCCGGCGAGCCCGATGAGCGTCGCCCTCGCCGACGCACGCGCCCGGTTCGGCATCCCGAAGCACGCGCTCGCGGCGCTCGTCGACGGCGGGCTCCAGGACACCGAGCAGGTGCGGTACGCCTCCTTCGACGAGCTGCGCGGCTACTGCGAGAGGGTCGCCGGCGCGGTCGGCGTCGCCTGCATCGCGGTGTACGGCTCCGACGATGCCGAGCATGCACGCACGCTCGGCGTCGCGCTCCAGCTGATCAACATCATGCGCGACGTCGCGGAGGACTGGCAGCTCGGCCGGGTCTACCTGCCGCAGGACGAGCTCGCGCGCCACGGCGTCGACGAGGACGACATCGAGCAAAGCCGGGTGACGCCCGCGTGGCGGTCGCTGATGTCGTTCCAGGCCGAGCGCGCCCGCGACCACCTCGGGGAAGGGCTGAAGCTGCTCGACACGCTCGACCGGCGCAGCGCGCTCTGCGTCTCGACCTTCGCCGGCCTCTACCGCGGCCAGCTCGACCGCATCGAGGCGAACGGCTTCGACGTCTTCGGGCCGTCGTGCAGCCTTTCGACGCCGGCGAAGCTCGCGGTCGTCGCCAAGGGCCTGCTGGGATGACGACTCGTGCGCCGAAGGTCGCGGTCGTGGGAGGCGGCCTCGCCGGGCTGACGGCGGCGCTCGACCTCGTCGACGCCGGCGCGGAGGTCGCGCTCCACGAGTCGCGGCCGACGCTCGGCGGCGCCGTGCAGACGCTGCCCGCGCGCGACGGTGATCCCGAGCCGCCGCCCGACAACGGCCAGCACATCGCGCTCGGCTGCTTCGCGGAGTACCTGCGCTTCCTGGACCGGATCGGCGAAGGCGGGTCGGTGCGGCGCGTGGCGCTGGCGCTACCGGTGATCGCCGAGGACGGCGCCGCGTCGAGCATCCGCCCGACGCCGGCGGCGCTCGTCGCCTACGGGCACCTGCCGCTGCGCGACCGGCTGCGCATCCCGCTCGTGCTCGCTCGCCTGCGCAAGGCGCACGCGCGCGACGGCGAGACGTTCGGCTCGACGCTCCGGCGGCTCGGCGCGTCCGACGCGTCGGTCGAGCGCTTCTGGGACGTCTTCATCCGTCCGGCGCTCAACCTGCCGGCCGACGAGGTCGACGCGCGCGCAGGGCTCTTCACCGTCCGCACGGCGCTGCTGGGGCCGCGCGCGAACGCCGACCTCGTGCTGCCCGTGAAGCCGCTCGGCGAGATGCACGGCGACGCAGCCGGGCGTGCGCTCGCGGCCGCCGGTGCGACGGTGCGTCTCGGCGAGCGCGTGGAGTCGCTGGACGAGCTCGACGTCGACGCGGTCGTCGTCGCGGTCCCGCCGCGCGAGAGCGCCCGCCTGCTCGACGAGCCCGATCCCGGCTACGAGGACTCGCCGATCGTCAGCGTCCACCTCTGGTTCGACCGTCCCCTCCTGAAGACGCCCCTAGCGGCATTTCTCAACTCTGATGCGCATTGGATCTTCGATCGAGGCGCCCTGACCAACCACCAGCCGCAGGCTGGTGGCCAGTACCTCACCGTCGTCTCGAGCGGCGTGCCGGAGCTGCTCGACGTGCGCGGCAAGGAGCTCGTCGAGCGCATCGCCGCGCAGCTGACAGGGCGGCTCGGCGTGGCGGAGCTCCTGTGGTCGCGCGTCAGCCGCGAGCCGCACGCGACGATCGCGCTCCGGCCGGGAGTCGTTCGCCCCGGTGTCGCGACCGCGCGCGCCGACGTCGTGCGTGCGGGAACGTGGACCGACACGGGCTGGCCGGCGACGATGGAGAGCGCGGTGCGCAGCGGACGCGCCGCCGCCGCCCGCGTGCTCCAGACAGCGCGAAGTACGGTCCGCACATGACCGCCGCCGCAACCGAGCTGACGCGCATCGACGACGCGATCGACCGCGGCGTGCGTCGCCTGCTCGAGCTCCAGCGGCCCGACGGCATCTGGGTCGGCGAGCTCGAGTCGAACGTGACCATGACGGCGCAGCACCTCTTCTGGAACCACTTCCTCGGGCTCCGCACCCCCGATCTCGACCGGCGCATCGCGAACGAGCTGATGGCCCGTATGCGCGACGACGGCACGTGGTCGATCTGGTTCGAAGGCCCTCCCGACCTGTCGTCGTCCGTCGAGGCGTACGTCGCCCTGCGGATGGCCGGAGTCGACCCGGGCGCGCGCGCGCTCGCGTACATCCGGCGCGAGGGTGGCATTCCGAAGACCAGGCTCTTCACGAAGTGCTTCCTCGCGCTCCTCGGCCAGTGGCCGTGGCAGCGCATGGTGCCGATTCCACCCGAGCTGATCCTCTTCCCGCCCTCCGCGCCGTTCTCGGTCTACAGCTTCGCGTGCTGGGCGCGGCAGACATTCGTCGCGCTGGCGCTCGCGCAGTCGTTGCGGCCCGTCCGGGATATCGACGTCGACCTGCGCGCGATCGGCGCGCGACCCGGCAAGACGCGCGCGCCGCGCAGGCCGAACGCGCTGCGGCGCAAGGCGCAGGCCGCCGCCGAGCGGTGGATCCGCGAGCGGCAGGAGGCCGACGGCTCGTGGGGAGGCATCCAGCCGCCGTGGGTGTGGGGGATCATCGCGCTGAGCGCGCTCGGCAACGGCTTCGAGGACGACGCCCTCCGGAACGCCGTCGAGGGCTGGCAGGGCTTCATGGTCGAGGACGGCGACCGCCTGCGCCCCGAGGCGTGCCAGTCGCCCGTGTGGGACACCGGTCTCGCGGTCCTGGCGCTTCGTGCCTGCGGCGTGCCGGCCGACCATCCGCAGCTCATGCGCGCCGGCGAGTACCTGCTCTCGCAGGAGGTGAGGGTGAAGGGCGACTGGGCGATCCGCGTGCCCGATCTCGCGCCGGGCGGCTGGGCGTTCGAGCACGAGAACGACCTCTATCCCGACATCGACGACGCGGCCGTCATCTCGCTCGCGCTGCGGCAGCTCGGCCTGGGCGGCGACGCGGTGACGCGCGGCCTGGACTGGCTCGCCGGCATGCAGTCCCAAGGCGGCGGCTGGGGCTCGTTCGACGTCGACAACCGTGCGATGTGGCTCTACAAGATCCCGTTCTGCGACTTCGGCAAGGTGACCGACGAGCCGAGCGCCGACGTCACGGCGCACGCTCTGGAAACGCTCGGGCACGTAGGCAAGCACTCCCACGAGGACGGCTACGGCGACGTGGTCGAGCGCGGGCTGCGCTATCTGCTCGCCGAGCAGGAGCCCGACGGCTCGTGGTTCGGGCGCTGGGGCGTGAACCATCTCTACGGCACCGGCGCCGCGCTCCCGGCGCTCGAGGCGTGCGGCATCCCGCACGATCATCCCGCGATGCGGCGCGCCGTCGCCTGGCTCGATTCGGTGCAACAACAGGGCGGCGGCTTCGGCGAGGACATCCGCTCGTACGAAGACCCCGCGTGGCGCGGCCGCGCGACGTTCGCCACCCCGTCCCAGACCGCCTGGGCGCTGCTCGCCTACGTGGCCGCAGGAAACGCTGAGGATGATGGCGCCCTGAGGGCATCAGAATATCTTTGCGCTGTTCAGCGTCCCGACGGCGACTGGGACGAGGAGCACTTCACAGGCACCGGGTTCCCGCTCGACTTCATGATCCGCTACCACCTGTACCGCATCAGCTTTCCGTTGCTCGCACTCGGCCGGATGAGAGAGAGGCTTGCCGCATGAAGTTCCCCCTGCAGTCGACGGTGTCCATCGGGAAGTACGTGGCGGCCCAGCAGCGAAAGGGCCGGCGCTACCCGCTGGTCCTGATGCTCGAGCCCACGCTCGCGTGCAACATCGCCTGCATCGGCTGCGGGAAGATCCGGGAGTTCGAGTCGAACCGCGCGCGCCTCAGCGTCGAGGAGTGCCTCGACGCCGGGCTGCAGTGCCCCGCGCCGGTCGTTTCGATCTGCGGCGGGGAGCCTCTTGTCTTCAAGGGGATCGAAGAGGTCGCCGCGGGCATGATCGAGGCGGGCAAGACCGTCGAGTTGTGCACGAACGCGCTCCGTCTCGAGCAGTGCCTCGACTGGTTCGAGCCGTCGGCGCGGATGACGTTCGTCGTCCATCTCGACGGCATGCGCGAGATCCACGACTACGTGTGCGACTACCCGGGCCTGTGGGAGGTCGCGGTCGACGCGATCAAGACTGCCCGCGCCCGCGGCTTCCGCGTCACGACGAACACCACGATCTTCAAGGAGACCGAGGTCGGCGACGTGATCGAGATGATGCGCTACCTCACCGACGAGGTCGGCATCGACGGGATGCTCGTCGCGCCGGGCTATCAGTACTCGCAGATCGACCCCGAGCTGACGATGACGCGTACGGAGCACGAGGTGAAGTTCAGCGCGATTCGCGCTGCGGTGCGCGAGCACGGCTACCGCTGGCTCGCCACGCCCATCTACCAGGACTTCCTCACCGGCGAGCGCGAGCTGGCGTGCGCGCCCTGGGGCTCGATCACGCGCAACCCGTACGGCTGGAAGGGCCCCTGCTATCTGCTCACGGACGGCATCTTCCCGACGTACGAGGCGCTGCTCGACGGGATGGAGTGGGATGCGTACGGCCCCGGCAACGATCCACGCTGCGAGCATTGCGCCATTCACTCCGGTTTCGAGCCCTCGTCGGCCTTCGAGTCGTCGAGCAGCCTCAAAGAGACGGTCCGGAGCCTCGCGTGGACGCTGAAGGGCTGACCTTCGCCTGCGCGACCGCGGCCGAGCACCGCGTCGCGCGTCGCGCCGGCCTGCGGGCCGCGCGCATCGGGGTCCGCGGCGCCGCCGGCCTTCCCGAGGGGCGGCTCGTGTCGTTCGGGCTGGCGGGCGCATTGCACGACGGCCTGCGGGTCGGCGACCTGCTCGACGCGACGCGCGTCGTCGACTCGGCGGGCGCGACGCTCTGGGAGGGATCCCCGCTCGGCGTGCCCGGCGCGCGTGAGGCCACCGTGCTCGCCTCCGGCGTGCTCGTGCACGACGCATCCGAGCGTCGCCGCCTGCACGAGTCGAGCGGCGCCGACGCGGTCGACATGGAGAGCGGCGTGCTCGCTGCGAGCGGCAGGCTCGCGGGCGTCGTCCGAGCGATCTCCGACGTTCCGTCGAGCTCCGTGAAAGGCGTCGACGACACCGTGCGCTCCGACGGCACCACGGACGTCATCGGGCTGCTCCGCTGGGTCGCCGTGAGGCGCGGCGACGCGATCCGTTCGGTGCGCGACGCGCTGACCGCTCTGCGCGCCTTGCAAGGATGCGCAGCATGAGCACCGGCCGCGTGCTGCTCGCGGCGCCCCGCTCGTTCTGCGCCGGCGTCGATCGGGCGATCGAGATCGTCGAGCGCCTGCTCGAGCAGCACGGCGCGCCGGTCTACGTCCGCCACCAGATCGTGCACAACGAGCACGTCGTGCGGCGCCTCGAGGGGCTCGGCGCGGTGTTCGTCGAGGACGAGTCGGAGATACCGCGCGGTGAGTTCTGCGTCCTCTCCGCCCACGGCGTCGCGCCGTCGGTGAAGGAGAGCGCGCTGGCGCGCGGTCTCAAGATCGTCGATGCGACATGCCCGCTCGTGAACAAGGTGCACGCCCAGGCGCGCCGGTACGCGGACAGCGGCCACCTCGTCGCGCTCGTCGGGCATGCGAACCATGTCGAGGTGATCGGCACGCTCGGAGAGCGTCCGAACGACACGGTCGTGATCGAGACGCCCGAAGACGCGCGCAGGCTGAAGACCGACAAGCCGGTGGCGGTGATCACGCAGACGACGCTGTCGCTCGACGACGTGGCGCCGATCGTCGGTGCGCTCGGCGAGAACGTCGGCGACTCGCTGCGCCGGTCGCATCACGACGACATCTGTTACGCGACGCAGAACCGGCAGGACGCCGTCAAGGCCATGGTCGAGGAGGGCGCGACGCTCATCCTCGTCATCGGCTCCGACAACAGCTCGAACGCGCAGCGCCTCGTCGAGGTCGCGCAGGCGGCCGGAGCGGTGGCGACGCTCGTCGACGGCGAGAGCCCTCTCGACGAGACCCTGCTCGTCGGGCACGACACCGTCGGCCTCACCGCCGGCGCGTCGACGCCGGAGGAGCTCGTGCTCGCGACGGCCGAACGGCTCGCGCTGCGCGGCTACCCGACGCTCGAGGAGATCACCGTTGCCCGCGAAGACGTCCATTTCCGGCTGCCGAGGGAGGTTGCGAGCGCATGACGAGCATCGAGGTCCCGTACTCGATCGCGGCGGCGCTGCCGACGCTGTCGGTGATGGACGTGACGAACGACGTCGCGCAGACGCTCGCGCGCTCGGGGCGCGCCGAAGGCATCGCGTACATCCACGCGACGCACGGCAGCTCCCTCGTCCGCATCCAGGAGCGCGAGACGGGCTTCTTCGAGGACTTCGAAGGGCTCCTGGAGCGGATCGTCCCCGGCGACGACGACGGGCGTGAACGCCTCGTCGCTGCGCTGCTCGCGCCGCGCAGCGAGCAGGTGCCGTTCAGGGAGGGCCGCCTGTGCCTGGGGCGCTTCCAGCGGATCCTGCTCTTCTCGCTCGACGCAGAGCACCGAAACGAGTGGACGCTCACGCTGCTCGGTTGACGGCGGTGGGACGTTCCAGGACGCGGCAGCGGTTCGTCGCCGGGCTCGTGCTCGGCCTGCTCGCGCTGATCGCCGAGCTCGCCGGCCGGAGCCTGACGCACCGGCTCGACGTCGGCCGGAGGGTGGGTCACGTCAGCTACGCCCACGCCGACTACTACCCGTTCCTGCTCGCGGGCGTGAAGATCGCGGTCGCCCTGACGCTCGCGCGTCTCACCTGGCGTGCCGCGAGGGCGCACGCCGCCGCGCGCGCGGCGCGGCGCCTCGCGTCTGCGTTCGGTGCCGGACCGGTGCGTCGTGCACCGCGCGTGCGCATCGAGGTCTCGCCGCGGCTGTGGCTCGTGTCGTTCGTCGTCACCGCCTCGATCTATCTCGTGCAGGCCGACGCGGAGCAGATCGCCGGCGGCACCTGGCATCTCCTCGGGCCCTGGCTGCACAGCTCCGCGCTTCCCATCTTCGCGGTCCTCTCGGTGATCGTCGCGGCCCTCTTCCGGACGGTGGAGCGCTGGCTCGCGGACTACGAAGAGCTCGCCGCCGAAGCGATCGACCTCGTACGCCGGCTCGCGACGCGCACGCTCGTCGCGAGCCGGTGGCTCTTCTCGGCGAGACGCGCTCCGCGCTCGCTGTTCGGCCTCGCGTTCGAATCCCGGCCCCCGCCGCTCCCGGCCTAGATGATTGATGCCACGCCCTCGCGTGTCCGGCTGCGCGATCTGGCCGGTCTGGGCCGCTTCCGGCCGGCATGGCCCGGCAGGGCCGGGCCCTACCGTCCGTCCGCTTCGCCCCGTCGCACCGGCCCCGATGGCTCTGCCATCGCCGCCGGCACGCCGGTGCGCCCCAGAGCGGCCAGCTCACGCCCCGGAACAGACGATCTCGTGGCATCAATCATCTAGCCGCGCGCGCGGCGCGCGGCGGTCTCGAGTAGGCGTCGGACAAGGGAGGAACCTATGAGCGCGGACATCGCGCATGAACTCCAGGCGAAGGCGAAGGCGGGGGCGACGCCGCTCCAGCTCCGCGCGCGCCTCGTGCTCGCGCTCGGCCCCGCGACGGCGCTGGGCGGCGTCGTCTGGGCTCTCGTGCAGCCGTGGCGGCTGACGCTGCTGCACCCGCACGGGCAGGGATTCTGGTGGCTGCTGGGCGAGCCCCCGCTCTACCCCGTGATCGTCGGCGTGCTCTTCCGCCTGCTGCTCGCGCCGGGCATCGTCGAGGACGTCGGGAAGCAGCGGTGATCGCCGCCGGCCTGATGCCTCCGGCGGAGATGGTGCACTGGTGGTTCGCCACCGGCTTCCTCGTGCTCGGCCTGCTGCTCGTCGCCGAGACGATCGTCGGACGCGAGACGTGGGCGCGCCGGCCCTGGCGCCGCTACCTGTGGCCCGGGCTGATGTTCCTGCTCGGGGTGTGCATGTGGCCGGTGATGACGTTCTACACCAACTCGACGGTCCACATGATCGCGCACGGCTCGTGGGCGCAGGTGCTGATGCTCGCCGGCGGCGCAGAGCTCGGCCTCGCGCGCGGCAAGCTGCGGTCGCCGTACTGGCGCCTGTGCACCACGCTGGGGATGCTCGTCTCGGGCGCGGCGCTCCTGGCTCACGAGCAGCAGCACTGGCTCTTCGCCCGCGCGGCGTTCCTGCACCACGCGCTCGGCTGGACGATCGTCGCCGGCGCGGTGTTCCCGCTCGTGCAGGCGTTCCGCCCCCGCTCGGTCGCCGCCGCCGCGGGCTTCGCCGCGACGGTCATCGCCGCCTCGATGCTGCTCTACGCCGATCGCGACGTCGCGCCGATCTTCGGACATCTCTCCCCATACGCGGGGGTACAACACCGATGACGCGCGCGGTCGTCCTCGGCGCGCTCGCTGCGCTCGCGTTTCCGGTCACCGCGTTCGCGCACGCGAGCGTCATCCACACCTCGCCCGGTTTCCGCGAGCGGCTTGTCCAGTCGCCCCGCGAGGTGATCGTGCGCTTCGACCAGACGGTGACTGCGCTGCCGAACTCGATCGTCGTGCTCGCGAGCGACGGAAAGAACGTCGCGGCTCCTGCACGCGCCGTTCCGGCGAAACGTGCGATCGTCGCGCGCCTGCCGGCGATCCCGCGCGGCCCGTACACGGTGCGCTGGCAGGGGATGTCGAACGACGGCCACGTCGTGTCGGGTGTCTACACGTTCGGAGTGCGTTATCCCGCGCCGCTCGTCACCGAGGCCGTCGGCGCGCAGGGCCCGACCCGCACCGAGCATCTCATTCGCTGGGCGTACTTCCTCGGGCTCGCGCTCGTCGTCGGCGGCGCCGGCTTCCGGGTGCTCGTCGTACGCGGCCCGCTGCCCGCGCGTGCAGAGCGGCGCTTCTACTGGGTGACGGGCATCGGTGCCGTCGCGGTGCTGGAGACAGGGATCGTCGCGTTCCTGCTGCGCGCGGAAGACGCGCTGCAGCTCCCGTTCGGGCGGTTCCTCTACGGCGACCTCTCGCCGATCTCGGGCGGCACCCGCTTCGGCCGGGCGTTCATCACGATGGAGCTCGGCTTCGCGCTCGTCGCGGCCCTGCTCTACCTCGCGTGGCTCACGGGCCGGCGCGGGCTGCTCTGGCCGGTGCTCCTCGTCGGCCTCTGCTTCGCCTCGGGGCTCTCGCTGTCGGGCCACTCGGCCGCCGACGCCGGGCACTCGTGGCTCTCCGAGCTCGCCGACTGGGTGCACCTGGGTGCGGCGACGCTCTGGGTCGGCGGGCTCGTTCAGCTCGTCGCCGTCGTCTGGCCCGCCGCGCCGGCGCTGCGTCGCACCGCCTTCCTGCGCTTCTCGCGCCTCGCGACCGTGCTCGTCGCCCTCCTGCTCGCCGCCGGGACGTATCTGAGCGTGCTGCGCCTGCCGCACGTGCACGACCTCTGGACGACGGGCTACGGCCACGTGCTGCTCGTGAAGCTCGGGCTCGTCGCGCTCGCGCTCGCGTGGGGCGCCGTCCATCACTTCCTCGCCGCACCCAGGATCGAGCGCGACGGGGTCGCCGGCCGGCTCTCACGAAGCATGCTGGGCGAGAGCGCCGTCGCCATGGCGGTGCTCCTCGTCGCGGCGGTGCTCGTCGACTCGAAGCCGCCGGCGCAGCCCGCCCCGCGCGCGCCGGCGGCGGTCCGGGCCGACCGCCGCTGAGCGGAGCGCTCCCGCTGCGGTTAACGTCCGTCCGATGCTCGTCCTCACGCGCTCGGACGTCGAGGAGCTCCTCGACCTGGAGAAGCTCGAAGGCGCGCTCGCGCGGGCGCACGAGGATCTCTCGGCCGGGGCCGCCTCGATGCCGCCGCGCATCGCAGCCTGGGCGGACGAGACGGGCCTGCTCGGCGCGATGCCTGCATACCTTCCGTCCGCCGGACTCGGCTGCAAGCTCGTGACGCTCTTTCCGGGCAACACCGACCGGCCGACGCACCAGGCGGCGATCATGCTCTTCGATCCCGAGACGGGCACGCCGACGGTTCTCATGGACGGGACCTACGTGACCGAAGCCCGCACCGCGGGCGCCGCCGCGCTCGCCGCCCGGCTGCTCGCCCGCGACGACGCGAAGGTGCTCGCGATCCTCGGCACCGGCGCGCAGGCGCGCGCGCATGCCCGTGCCTTCGCGCGAGTGCGCGACTGGAGCGAGATCCGGATCGCAGGCCGCGACCCGGCCAAGGCGCAGGCGCTCGCCGCCGAGATCGGCGCGATCGCCGCCGCGTCGTTCGAGGAAGCGGTCCGCGGCGCCGACGTCGTGGCGGCGACCACGCACTCCCCGGTGCCAATCGTCCGCCGGGAATGGCTTTCGCCCGGGACGCACGTCAGCTCCGTCGGCGCGACGCAGTCCGGCGGCGAGGTCGATCCCGCGATCGTGGCGGACGCCACGCTCGTCGTCGAGACCCGCGCCGCCCTCGCACCCCCGCCCGCCGGCGCCTCGGAGCTCGAGGGGCTCGACGAGTCCGCCGTCCAGGCCGAGCTCGGCGAGCTCGTCTCCGGCGCACGACCCGGCCGGACCACGCCCGTCGAGACGACGCTGTACAAGTCTGTGGGCGTCGCCGTGCAGGACCTCGCGGCAGCGGCGCTCGTGGTCGTCGCGGCGCGGGAGCGCGGAGTGGGCCTCACGATCGAGTTGTAGTCGCCGGTCGATCTGGCGATCGACCGGCGCGGAGGCGGACTGAGGTTTCGCCGCCCGCTGGTTCGGCCTCCGCCCAACGCGCCTTCGGCTGCGTTGGTCTCCGGCCCTTCGTCGGTCGTGGTGCGACCGTTTCGAGCGACGCCGTCCGGAGGGGCCGCGACACTGGCGCGATGCTTGTCTCGGATCAGCGGTTCGGCCTGGCGCTCACGGAGCTCGTGCGGGAGGTCGAGGACGTCTACGTGACGGCGCGCGGGCTCAAGGTCGCGACCTTCGCGGAGGTCCTCGACGGTGTCTCGCCGGCGGTGCTGCGCGCCGCGGTCTCGGGCGAGGCTCCTCCCTCGCCGGCGCTGATCGAGGAGTGCGCACGGTTTCTACGCGTGCGGCCTGAGTACTTCCGCGAGTACCGCGACGCTCTGCCGCTCGCCGCCTGATCTGGGCCATACTCAGGCCGTGGACGAGCTGCTCGCCTATCGCGACCGTTTCCCGATCCTCCGCGACTGCGTCTACCTGATCAACCATTCGCTTGCGGCGATGCCGGCGGCGGCCGAGGACCGGCTGCTCGAGTACGCGCGCATGTGGCGCGAGCGCGGCATCCGCTCCTGGGGCGAAGGCTGGTGGGAGATGCCCGTCACGATCGGCGACCAGCTCGCGCGGATCATGGGCGCCGCGCCCGGCACGATCGTCATGCACCAGAACGTGACCGTCGCGGAGGAGGTCGTGCTCTCGTGCTTCCGGACAGCGGCGATGCGGGACGGCGGGACGCGCAACCGCGTCGTCTACGAGGAGGCCAACTTCCCGTCGGTCCGCTACCTCTACCAGGCGCAGCCCGACCTCGAGGTCGTCGTCGCGGAGGACGACCTCGCGATCGTCGAGGCGATCGACGAGCGCACGCTGCTCGTGCCGATCAGCCACGTGCTCTACAAGAACGCCGAGATCCAGGACGTCGAGCCGATCATCCGGCGCGCGCACGAGGCAGGCGCACATGTCGTGCTCGACTGCTACCAGTCGGCCGGCATCGTGCCGTTCGACCTCACCGCGCTCGGCGTCGACTTCGCCGTCGGCGGCAGCGTCAAGTGGCTCTGCGGCGGCCCCGGCGCCGGCTGGCTATACGTCCGGCCGGACCTCGCCGAGCGGCTCGAGCCGACGTTCGTCGGCTGGCAGGGCCATGCGCGTCCATTCGCGTTCGAGCCCGAGCTCGAGTACGCCCCCGGCGTGCGCCGCTTCCTGACGGGCACGCCCAACGTGCCCGCGCTCTACGCGGCGAGCGCCGGCTACGACGTGATCGAGGAGGTCGGGGTCGACCGCATCCGCGAGCGCTCGCTCCTGCTCACGTCGCTGCTGATCGAGCTGCTCGAGGGCGCCGGCTTCGAGATCTCGAGCCCGCGCGAGCCTGCACGTCGCGGCGGCACCGTGCTCGTGGGCACTCCGGACGATGCCGCCGTGCACCGCGAGCTCGGCGAACGAGGGATCGTCTGCGACTTCCGGCCCGACGCGGGCATCCGGCTCGGGCCGCACTTCTACAACACGGACGACGAGCTGCGCCAGACGGTCGCAGAGCTGGTCGAGATCGTCGAGAGCGGCGCTTTCGCCCGCCACAGCGGCGCCGCGGCACGGTACTGATCGACGTCGACACGCTCAACTCGATGTGTCGACGCGCTCAACTCGGTGTACGGTGCGGGTCGGCGTCGGGAGAGCTCGTTCGTCCCTCACAACCCGACGCGCCCCTCTTGCTACGGCGTCTACACCCTCGATCCGGCGAAGGACGGCTACCAGCATCCGCCGGCCTCTCGTAGCGCTCGGAGCGCTCACGGTGCTCCTCGTCGTCGTCTCCGCCGCAGGCGGCGCGGCCGTTCCTGCGCCGACGATCGCGGTCACGCAGGTGACGTCCGGTCTGAACGACAGCTCGAGCGGCGGCTACGAGCCCCCCGACGTCACGCTCGCGGCCGGTCCCGGATTCGTGCTGGAGCTCGTCAACCTCGCCGCACGAACGTGGCGAACCGGCTCCGGCGCTCCGGAGGAGCTCACGACGCAGCCCCTCGGTGACTTCTTCCACGCCGGTGGCGACCGGCTCACCGATCCGCGCATCCTCTACGACGCTCCGAGCGGCCGCTGGTTCGCGTCGATCTCCGACGTGGACAAGGACAGCGTGCTGCTCGCCGTCTCGCGCGCGAGCGATCCGACCGCGGGGTGGAGCCTCTACTCGTACTCCTCCTCGGGCTGCGCCGACCAGCCGCGCCTCGGTGTCGCCGACGGTGTCGTCGTGCTCGCCGCCGACGTCTTCAGGAGCTGCGACGCAGGACCCGCGGTGGCGATCGGCAGCGAGCTCTGGATCGTGAACAAGCAGCAGCTCGTCGCAGGTGCCGCGAGCCCGGCTTTCACGACCTCCGGTCCCGACCGCTCCTACGAGAGCCTCGCTCCTGTCCAGTCGCTGTCGTCCACGTCGACCGAGTACGTCGTCGCTGTCGACAACCCGGCCTCGCGCGTCGCCCATCTGCTCACCGTCGACGGCGTGCCGCCGGCCGCCGTGCACGTGCAGGAGGCGGCGTCGCTCCCGATCTCGCCGCTCTCGGCGCCGCCGACCGCGCAGCAGCCGCCGAGCGGGACCGGGGGCCGGCAGCCTTTGATCGAGACGAACGACGACCGTGTCCTCGACTCAGTCTGGGAGAACGGGAAGCTGTGGTTCTCCGCGAACAGCGGCTGCACGCCTGCGGGCGACACCTCGCTGCGCTCGTGCGCACGCGTGGTTCAGGTCGCGACCGCGTCGAGGACGGTCGACTGGGACACCGACCTCGGTGAGCTGGGCTCCGACGTGTTCTTCCCCGCTCTCCGCCCCGACGCGTCCGGCAACCTCGTGATCGTCTACGGCGAATCGGGCGCCGCCCTGCTGCCGGAGCTCGTCGTCGTCGGGCGTGCGCCTGACGGCAGCCTCACCGCGCCGGCCGTGATCGCGCAGAGCGCCGGCCCGTATCAGAGCAGGCGGTACGGCGACTACTTCGGCGCGGCGCGCGACCCTGCGCACCCCGAGCTCGTCTGGGTCGCAGGCGAGCAGGGCAGTGATGTCCAGGGGGAGCGCGGCTGGGGCACGTCGCTCGCAGTGGCGCAGGTCACGTCCGTCGGCGTGGCGCCGCCGGCCGTCCGCGGGTCGGTGCCGCCCGGCGTGAAGGCGCGCGCGGCGACGGGGCGCGCCGGCGCCGCGATCCGGCTCTCCTACACCGTGCTCGGCGGCGGAGCGGCCGTTCGGGAGCACGTCGTCGTCCGCGCGAACAAGACGGCCGTGTTCACGGCGACGACCACGGCAGGCCGCCGCGTCCGCGGCCGGGTCTACTCCATGCTCTGGCAGCCGGCGAAACGGCTGCGCGGGACCTTCTCCTGGTGCGTGCGCACGATCTCCGCCGACGGGACGCAGTCGCCGCAGAGCTGCTCGACCGTCACGCTCCGCTGACCGATCATCGAGCCTGCCGACCGGGACCGGGTCTACAGTTCGCGGTCCTTTGGCCACAGCGGAAACCGTGCCGGTCCCCGTCGAGACCTTCACCGAGGAGGAGCGCGAGCGGCTCAGGCCCCACTTCACGAACCTCGACGGGCCCGTCTTCGGCCTCGTCAACCTGCCCGAGACGGTGAAGGGCGCGTTGTTCGCCCGCTACTCGCGCTATCCCGGGACCCTGCGGCGGATGTTCCTCGACGAGTTCGCCGACTCGCTGCCCGAGGTGCCGGGAAGCGAAGGGACCGAGGGCCGGCGCGCCGCAGAGCTCTACGAGCGGATCTTCCTCGGCTACGGCGACGACTCGGTCGCCCAGCTCGGTGGCGCGCACGTCGCGCTGGAGTGGACGTCGAACCTGCTGACGAAGATCCTCCAGCGGCCGCGCCTCGCGGCGTACCTCGAGCAGTCGACGCGCTACATCGCCTACGACACGCAGCTCGACGGCTACGGCTACCGGTATCACCGCGACGCGCGCTTCGGCCCGGAGTACGAGCGCGCGCTGGACGACCTGTTCGCGACGTACAGCCGCCTCCTCGCGGGCGTGTCGGCGTGGGTCGAGGGCGAGTTCCCGCGCAGCCCCGACGAGTCGGCTGCCGCCCACGCGCGCGCGGTGCGTGCGAAGGCGCTCGACCTCGTCCGCGGCCTCCTGCCGGCGGCGTCGCTCTCGCACATGGGCATGTACGCGAGCGGCCAGACCTACGAGCAGCTCGTGCTGCACCTGCTCGCGCATCCGCTCGCCGAAGCGCGCGCGTACGGCGCGATGCTGCTCGAGGAGCTCCAGAAGATCATCCCGAGCTTCGTCGCGCGCGTGCCCCGCGAGGATCGCGGCGGCCGCTGGGTCGAGTTCCTGCGCGAGCGGCGCGGTGCCGCCGACGCCGTCGCCGCGAGGCTCGGCCTCGACGAGGACACCGCCGCCTCGGCGGCACCGTCGGTTCGCCTGCTCCGCGCGCACGGGACGGAGGAGGAGCTGCTCGCCGCGCTGCTCTACGAGTCGGCGGCGACCGGCGAGGAGGAGGCGCTCCGCGCGGTTTCGCGGCTGGGGCCCGACCGGCGCGCCGAGCTCCTGCGCGAGCTGATCGGCGCGCGCGAGAACCGCCGCCACCGGCCCGGTCGCGGCTTCGAGACGCTCACGTACCGGTTCGAGATCGTCTCGGACTACGGCGCGTTCCGCGATCTCCAGCGCCACCGCCTGCTCACCTGCCAGTGGCAGAGGCTCACGCCCGGCCTCGGCGCCGACGTTCCGCACGAGGTCGTCGCCGCAGGCTTCGGCGGCGAGTACGAGCGCGCGCTCGAGGTCTCACGCGTCGAGTACTCGCGCTTGCGCGGTCAGGGCCTCGCGGAGGAGGCGCCGTACGCGCTCTGCCTCGCGTTTCGCATCCGCTACGTCCTCGAGCTCGACGCGCGCGAGGCGCTGCACCTGATCGAGCTGCGCTCCGGACGCGAAGGCCATCCGTCGTACCGCGCCGTCGCGCATGAGATGCGTCGCGCGATCGCCGCCGTGCACCCGAACGTCGCCGCGGCGATGAGCTTCGTCGACGACTCGGCGGAGGAGCGTCTCGAACGGTTGCTCGCCGAGATGCGGAACGAGGCTACGCGCTAGGTCGGAGGACGATCGGCCCGGCCTCGTGGCGGCCCGGCAGCTGCTTCGTCACGACCCACGTGTCGCCCCGGCGCAGCTCGTAGGGCGCGTTGAGCCAGACCGACGTGCCGCGGTCGGGGCCCGCGACGACGAACGTCCCGCAGGGCGCATACGGCTTCCCGTTCCGCATGAGGTACACCGTGTAGTAGCCGTGCGGCGGCAGCTCGGGCAGCCCCGTGACCGAGATCTGCATCGGCCAGTTGCCCGACGGGTCGGCGGGCTGGATGCGCAGCCAGGCGAGAGCCCCGGGCGCCGCCTTCGTGCCGTGCAGCGACAGCGTGCGTCCGGCCGAGAGCCCGTCGCCGTTGCCGTTGCCCGTCAGGTAGCCGGCGAGGAACGCCGTCGCGAGGACGGCCGCGGCGGCGGCGAGGAGGGAGACCCTGCGCCTGGCGCGACGGGGCCGGCGCTGCAGGGTCAGCGCGAGCGTCGGGCCGGCCTCGATCTCGGGCGAGAGCTCCGCGGGCGGGCCTGCCTGGAGCAGCAGGTCGTGCACGGTGCGCAGGCGCTCGCGCTCGCCCTGCTCGAGACCCGGGCCGACCAGCTCGTCGAAGTCCGGCGGGCGGGTCACGTGAGCTCCGCCTCGAGGAGGCAGGCCAGGCGCGCGAGGGCGCTCCTCGTCCGGGTCTTCACCGTGCCGAGCGGGATGTGCAGGTACTCCGCGACCTCGCTCTGGGACAGCTCGCTCCAGTAGGCGAGCTCGATCACCGCGCGCTCCTGCTCGGGCAGCTCCCCGAGCGCGCGGTGGACCCGCCACGCGACCCACGACGTCTCCGCGCGGTCAGCCGGGCCGGGCTCGCCCGATGCGGTGTCCGGCACCTCGGCCGGCAGCTCGCTCCTCGCCCGCTGGCGGTCGACGATCGCGTTCCGCGCGACGGTGTACAGCCAGGGGGCCGCCGGCCCGCGCTCGGGCCGGAAGCTCGCGGCGGAGCGCCACACCGCGGCGAACGTCTCCTGCACCGCGTCCTCCGCGCGCGGCCGGTCGCGCAGGCGCCGGAGTGCGAGGCCGAAGACCGGGCGGACGTACCGGTGGTAGAGGAGCTCGAAGGCCTCCCGGTCGCGGCCTGCCACGCGCACGAGGAGTTCGGTGTCGCTCTCCGTCTCCACGAGGCGCTCCTCCCGCGGCGGTTCGGCCGACGATCGGGCGACCGGGTGCAGGCGTGCGGGGGTGTCGAGCGTGAGCTCCATGTCGTCCCCGTCTTTACGCATAGCAGCCCATGTCGGATTCACAAGTCATAGCAGGCTGTCTGACGCAACCTTCCCAGGTGGTTCGCCGGGTGCGCCGAGCGGGCGATCGCGATCGAGACGCGCCGGAGCGCGCGGGGCCGGGACCGGTACGGCTGCCCGCCGTACAAGCGGACGAGCGCCCGTCAGGCACGTGCCAAGGGCCCGGCCCCCAAACAAACAAACCGGGGGTCAGACCCCGGGGTCCCCGGACGACTTCAAACAACGCCCGGGGTCTGGCCCCCGGCTCAGGCCCCGCGCGCCTCGGCGTAGCGGCGCTCGACCTCGGCCCAGTTGACGACGTTCCACCAGGCCTCGAGGTACGCAGGACGCTTGTTCTGGTACTTGAGGTAGTACGCGTGCTCCCAGACGTCGATGCCGAGCAGCGGCACGTGCCCCTGGGAGATCGGCGAGTCCTGGTTGGCGGTCGAGTACACCGCGAGGCCGGTGCCGTCCCAGACGAGCCAGGACCAGCCGGAACCGAAGCGCTTCACGCCGCCGTCGTTGACGGCCGCCTTCAGCTTGTCGAGCCCCTCGAAGGTCTCGCCGATCGCGTGCGCGAGGTCGCCGCCGGGCTCGCCGCCGCCCTCCGGCCGCATGATCTGCCAGAAGAGCGAGTGGTTCGCGTGGCCGCCGGCGTTGTTGCGGACCGGGCCCTGCTTGTCCGCGGGCAGCGTGTCGAGGACGGTGAGCACTCCCTCGACGGAGCTCGAGGCGTGCTCCGTCCCCTCGAGGGCGGCGTTCGCGTTGTCGACGTAGGCCTTGTGGTGGAGGTCGTGGTGGATCCGCATCGTCTCCGCGTCGATGTGCGGCTCGAGCGCGTCATACGGGTACGGCAGATCGGGCAACTGGAAAGGCATGTGAGACTCCTTTGTCGCATCGCGTCATTCGCGTGAGGGTGAGGATATGCTCCGCCCGCCCACCTACGCCGAGGAGTGAAGGAGAGCCGCATGGCGACGTTCGAGGAGATTGCGCCGCGGGAGCTGCGCCCTGAGGCCTACGAGCTGGACGGGATCTCCCGTGCCTCGGTCGAGGCCCACTACAAGCTCTACCAGGGCTACGTCAACAAGCGGAACGAGATCCTCGGCAGGCTCGCGGACGTCGATCTCGGCGCCGCGAACCAGGTCTACTCGGAGCTCCGCGCGCTCAAGGTCGACCTCACGTTCGCGATCGGCGGGATCAAGAACCACGAGCTCTACTTCGCGCACCTCGGCGGCGGCGGCGGCGATCCCGCCGGCGCGTTCGGCGCGCTCGTGCAGCGCGACTTCGGCTCGATCGGAGCCTGGCGCGCCGACCTGAAGGCGACCGGCATCGCCGCGCGCGGCTGGGCGTGGACGGCCTACGACTGGGACGAGGGCCGTCTCTTCAACTACATCGGCGACGCGCAGAACACCTTCCCCGTCTGGAATGCGACGCCGCTCGTCGCGCTCGACGTCTACGAGCACGCGTACTTCCTGGACTATCAGACGGACCGCGCCTCGTACATCGACGCGTTCTTCGCCAACCTCGACTGGGACGTCGTGAACGGATGGGTCGACCGGTACTCGATCCCGACGAGCTGACGTTCGGGCCGCCGCGCGACTGATGCTCACCGCGATCCTCACCGTGGTCGGCTATCTCTCCGGCTCGATGCCGTGGGGCTACTGGCTCGTGCGCATCTTCCGCGGCGAGGACATCCGCACGCAGGGCAGCGGCAACATCGGCGCGACGAACGTGTGGCGCGTGCACGGCCGGCGGCTCGGCATCCCCGCGGTGCTGCTCGACACGCTGAAGGGATTCGTGCCCGCTCTCCTCGCCACGCAGCTCGTCGGCCACGGGTCGGGCGTGCTCGCGGGGGCGGCGGCGATGCTCGGCCACTACCGGCCGATCTTCCTCGGGTTCCGCAAGGGCGGGAAGATGGTCGCGACCGCGGGCGGAGCGTTCTTCGGCGTCGCGCCGCTCGTCGGCGGCGTCGTGCTGGCCGTCTGGCTCCTGCTCTTCCTCGTCACGAGGTACGCGTCCGTCGCGTCGATGATCGCGGCGCTCTCGCTCGGCCTCTGGGCGTGGCTCCTCGGCTACCCGTGGCCGGTGATCGTCTTCGGCGCGTTTGCGGGGATCGGCGTGCTGGCGCTGCACCGCGCCAACCTCCGCCGGCTGTGGCGGGGCGAGGAGAGCCGCGCCCACCTGAAGCGGAAGCGCAAGCCTGCGCCTACCGCCTCAGCCAGTCTCTGAGCTCGGTGTGCCGCAGCGGGCCGTGGCTGGCGCCGGCCAGCTCGCCGCGCAGCTCGCCGATCGTGCCGTAGCGTTCCGCCACGACCTCGTGCGCGTGGATCGTCTCGAAGTTCACCTGGCGCGAGAGCACGAAGTCGCCGTCCTCGAGCTCGGGGAGCTCGTCGAGGACGCTCTTGAGGGCGACGCGCACGGAGTCCTCGACGAAGCGCGGCTGCAGGTGCGCGTGCTCGACGACGAAGAGCTCGTCCGGCCGCTTGAGCAGCTCGTAGATCGGTGAGCTCATCGACGACTCGACGAGCTCGACGAGTCGCTCCGCGTTGACGCGCTTCGTCGTCCCGACGAGCAGCGTTCCCCGGCCGCGCTGGTTGTGGGTCGCGATCGGGACGAGCTCGAGGATCCGCTCGACGTCGCTTCCCTCGAAGCCCGCGTCGAGCAGGCGCTCGGAGGCGCGGCCGCGCACGAGCCCTTGCGCGCAGGGGCACGCGTTGATGCCGACGGCCTCGACGCCGACGACACGGCGCACGCCCTGGCGCGACGCCGCGGCGATGCCGATCAGCGAGACCATCTCCTGCGTCGCGAGCTTCGTCACCGGCGTACGGCGCTCGTACGGGTAGCGCGCGACGATGTGAACCTCGGCGAGCAGGGCGTCCTGGCGCTCGACGATGTGGCGCGCGACGTGCTCTGCGAGATCCTCGATGAGGAACGCGTCGTCGTCGACGACGCCCTCGATCGCCTCCTCGAAGAGCTCGGGAAAGCGCGACATGTGAACGCCCTTCTGCAGGGGGTCGAGGTCGACCGTGCAGTCGATCGTCGCCAGGATCAGCTTCTCGCGCGTGCCGCGGCCGATGCGGACGGCCTTCTGGACGCCCGTGACCCCGGCGCGCGACAGGCCGAGAGGCACCTCTGGCGCCGAGGCCTGGAGGTCTTCCAGCAGCTGACGTGCGGTGTCGCTCATCCGGGTACTGTCAGGCACGGTAGCCGATGCGCAACGACACCTCCTTCGCCCGACTCGTCTCGCTCGCATGCCACGACGTGCGTACGCCGCTCGCCACGGTGCACGGCTTCTCGAAGACCCTCAACCGGACCGTCGAGCTCCCGCCGCCTGCCGACCGCTACGTCGAGATGATCGAGGCGGCGTGCGCCCAGCTGGCCGAGCTGCTCGACGAGCTGTCGCTCGTCGCCCGGATCGAAGCGGGCCGTTACGACCCCGGCCTCCGCGAGACGGACACCCTCGCCCTCGCGCAGTCGGCCGCGGAGCGTCTCGGCGAGGATCGCGTCCGCATCTCGGGCGAGGGGGCGACGATCACGACCGACGTCGAAGGGATCGATCGGGGCGTCTCGGCGCTCGTCCAGGCAGCGCTCCGCCACGGCGGGCTGGACGTGGTCGAGGTCGTCGTGCGCGGCACCGTGATCGAGGTGTCGCCGATCACCGACTCGTCGGGCCCCGTCGTGCTGGGTCAGGAGCTGCGCGACCTCGGGGCGGCGGTCGCCGTCCGGCTGATCGAGTTCCTCGGCGGCGCCGTCGAGGTCGAGGACGGCACGCTGACGATCGCGCTGGCGGGCTAGCGTCGCAGCCGTTTCGACCGACGGTTAGGCGACGACTACTGTGCGGCGACCTGGTTGCGAACCAGGTCGCTGACGGAATGGAGCGCTTCGCGCTCCGCTTGTTCACCGATCTGGTGACAGGCCCGGCAGCGGGCTTCGTACGAGTCGAGGGCGCCGACGACGATTGTCGCGCCGTCCGCGGGCGCAGGCGCGCCGTCGACGAGCCGCTGCGTCATGGTCGCCGGCCCGCCGCAGCGGTGGCAGACGGCCTGGAGCTTGTCGAGGATCTCGGCGCGGCAGAGCAGCTCGGGCATCGCGCCGAACGGGCGGCCGCGGAAGTCCTGGTCGAGGCCGGCGGCGACGACGCGCGTGCCGCGCCCGACGAGGACGTCGATCGCGGCCACGATCTCGGGCGCGAAGAACTGCACCTCGTCGATTCCGACCGCGTCGTAGCCTTCGGCGAGGCCGGGGATGTCCTCGGGCCGGGAGACGGCGACCGCGCGCATCTTCGCTCCGGCGTGGCTGACCACGTGGCCGATGTCGTAGCGGTTGTCGATCTGCGGTTTCACGATCAGCGCCCGCTGGCCGGCGATCTCCGCGCGGCGCAGCCGGCGGATCAGCTCTTCGCTCTTGCCGCTGAACATCGGGCCGCAGACGACCTCGAGCCAGCCGCCGTGCTCTGGGAACAACCGGATCACGCTGCGGGACCCTAGCGAGGCGGTCCGACGGAGCTACTTCGCGTGCTCGAAGACCCAGCGCGAGAGCACGCGCAGGCTGACGATCCCGAGCGGCCGCCCGTCCTTCACGACGGGCAGGTGGCGGAAGTTGTTGTCGAACATGACCTTCGCGGCGTCCTCGACGGAGGTCTCGGGCTCGATCGTCAGCGGGTCGGCCGTCATCCACTGGCGGACGCGGGCCTCGGCGGCGCGGGCGCGCTGCGCCGCGGCGCGCAGCAGGTCGCGCTCGGTGACGATCCCGACGATGCGCGCCATGTCCTCGACGACGACGACCGCGCCGACGTTCGCGTCGTGCATCTTCTCGGCGGCCTCGCCGATCGTGTCCGACGGCTCGACGGTGAGGACGCCCTTCGTCATCAGGTCTCCGACCGTCGCCATGGCCCCGAGCCTAGCGCTAGCGGAGCAGGCGCGAAAGGCGGCGATCCTTCAGGACCCTGCCGCCGGTCTGGCACGTGGGGCAGTAGTAGATCGTGTGCTCCTCGAAGTCGACCTGGGCGAGCGGGGTGCCGCAGGCGTGGCACGGCTGCCCCAGCCGGTTGTGGACGCGGTACGTGCGCTCGTCCTTCGTGCCCGCCTCGCGCAGCGCGAGCCCGCGGCGGAGCTCCTCGTCCATGGCGGTGGCGAGCCGTTCGATCTCCTCGTCGCGCAGATCGGTCGAGAGGGCGAACGGGGAGAGCTTCGCGGCGTGGAGGATCTCGTTGGCCCAGGCGCGCCCGATGCCGGCGATCGCGCGCTGGTCGCGGAGATACGGGTGGAGCCGGCGCGGCTCGCGGCGCATGATCTCGCCGAGCTCGGCGGCGGTCAGGCCGAGCGCCTCGGGACCGAGATGCTCGAGCTCTGCTTTGGCTCCCTCCGGTGTCAGCAGCCAGACGCCGGCGCGCTTGCGCTTCGCGGCCTCGGTGAGCACGAGCTTCGAGCCGTCGGCGAACTCGAGCCTGAACGCGGGCGTCTTCGGGCCGCTCTCCCCGGCGGACAGGGTCTTGAGCCGCCCGGACGTCATCAGGTGGACGATCAGGACGAGCTCGCCGTCCTCGGTGGGGAAGAGGAGCCGTTTGCCGCGCCGCTCGGCGCCGCGGAGCCGCCTGCCCTCGAGCGCCGCGAGCGGCGGGTCGAACGTCTTCAGCGTCGCGATGTGGGCCGGCCCCGCCTTCGCCACCGGGAAGGCAGACACCGGGCCGTTCAGGGCGCGCCGCCATGCCTCCATCTCGGGCAGCTCAGGCATCCGTCTCGACGGTAGCGCGGATCGGCAGCTCGGGTAGCTCGCGCAGCGTGCGGATCGGGGAGAGCATGATCGGGATGCCGGCGAGCGCCGCTCCCGCCGCGGCGCCGAACAGCGTCGTGCGGAGCCCGATCGTCTCCGCGACGAGGCCGCCGAGGGCGGAGCCGATCGGAATGGAGCCCCAGTACATGAAGCGCGTGACCGCGTTCATCCGCCCGAGCAGCCGCTGGGGCGTGATCGACTGGCGGAGGGTGAGCTGGTTGACGTTCTCGAGGAAGCCGACGAACGCGCTGGCGACCCCGCCGACCAGGAGTATCGGCAGCGGGTTGCCGCGCGGCGCGCCGGGGATCGTGAGCAGGAGGAGCGAGCTGAGCGGCGCCGAGTAGGCGATCACCGGGCCGACGCCGAACCGGCGGACGAGGCCCCCGTTCGCGAACGCTCCGGCGATGAAGCCGAGATTCATGACCGCGAGCGCCCAGCCGATCGTCGCGGCGCCGAGATGAAGGTCGCGCACGAAGTACACGATCACCAGCGCGAACAGCGCGGACGAGAAGAGGTTCATGACCGAGAACCAGATCGCCAGCGTGCGCAGGTACGGCTGCGAGAACACGTAGCGCAGGCCTTCCATCAGCTCGGTGCGGACGCCGTCCCGAGCAGCTTCGCGTTGGCCTCGCCGATGCGCTCGCGGCCGACGAGCGCCGGCAGGAACGACAGGTACGAGACGTCGAAGAACACGCTCAGCACCCCGTGCACCGCGGCGACGACGTACAGCTGGGCGAGCGAGAGTCGGCCGAGCCAGAACGCGACCGGGATCGACGCCAGCGCGGCCGCGCGCCCGAGGTCCGCGAGGATCATCAGCGGCCGCTTGCGGAGCCGGTCGATCCACACGCCGGCGGGTAGGGCGAAGAGGAGGAACGGCAGCACCGCGAACGAGCGCAGCAGCGCGACGCCGAGCGTGCCCGTCTTCAGCGTGTAGAGCGCAGCGAGCGGCAGCGCGAGCAGCGTCACCTGCGTGCCGAGCTGACTGACGCCGTTCGCGGCCCAGAGCTTGACGAAGCCCTGGTCGCGCCAGAGGGCGCTCCGCGGGCGGAGGCTACGCATCGGCGGTGGCCGGCTCGGTCACCGGCTCGGGCAGCTCGCCGATCGAGCGGACCGACGTGAGCGCCACCGGCAGGAAGGTGAAGAGCGAGCCGATCGCGCCGACCCACAGCGCCGCGCGCAGGCCGTACGCCGTCGCGATTGAGCCACCCGCAACCGTGCCGAGCGGGATCGTGCCCCAGACGATCCAGCGCATCGCGGCGTTCATCCGGCCCTGAAGGCGCTCGGGCGTGATCGCCTGGCGCAGGCTGACCTGCGCGATGTTGTACGCGACGCCGCCGAAGCCGAAGACCGCCTGGCCGGCGATGAGCACCGGCAGAGGGAACGCGCGCGGCGCGAGCGGGTACGCGAGCATCGCCATGGAGGCGAGCATCATCGCGACGACGATCGTCCGGCCGACGCCGATCGTGCGCTGCATCCGGTTGGCGGCGAGGGCCCCCGCGATCGAGCCGAGCGACCCGAGGCCGAACACGACCCCGACCTCGACCGCGGAGAGGTGCAGCGAGCGCGTGAAGTAGAGCAGCGCGATCGAGAACGAGATCATGGTGAAGAAGTTCGAGCTGCCGGTGCTTGCGGCGATCGGGCGGAGCCACCGGTGCCCGACGACCCAGCGCAGGCCCTCCTTCACCTCCGGCCACATCTTCGGCTTCGGCTCGCCTTCGGCTCGTGCCGGGACCGTCTCCGGCTTGCGGATTCGCAGCATGAAGAGCGCCGAGATCACGAAGCTCGCCGCATCGAGCACGATGGCGTACGGGGCGGTGATCGTCGCGATCAGGCCGCCCGACGCGCTCGGGCCCGCGACCTGCGCGACCGAGACCGTCAGCTGCAGCTTCGAGTTGCCGTCGATCAGCTCCCCGCGGTCGACGAGCGAGGGGAGGTACGACTGGTACGCGACGTCGAAGAACACGGTGAAGATGCCGATCGCGAACTGGAGCACGAGCAGCTGCCACATCCGGAGCGCGCCGAAGGCCCAGAGGAGCGGGATCGACACGAGCAGGACGGCGCGGGCGAGGTCGCCCGCGATCAGGATCGGCCGGCGGCGCAGCCGGTCGACCCAGACGCCCGCGGGCAGCGCGAAGAGGATGAACGGGAGGAAGCCGAGCATCCCGAGGATCGAGAACTCGAGCGGGCTCGCGTGGAGCCCGACCGCGGCGATCCACGGGATCGCGAGCTGGGAGACCTGCGAGCCGAGCTCGCTGATCGACTGGCCGGCCCAGAGCTTCAGGAAGTCGCGGTGGGCCCAGAGCCCGCCGCCGGGACGGCGCAGGCTACGCAGCAGGCCCTCTGGGCTCGTCGGCCGTCACCGGATGGGCCACCACGAGGCAATGTGAGACGCCTGCGGCCCGGTTGTCAAGAACCGAACCCCCGGTGCCAGGCCCGGGCCTGGCACCGGTGTACGGTTACAAGGGGCTCTCGACGAACCGGCGGAACTGCTCGAGCGTCGTGTCGTCCGGCGCCCAACAGTTGATCACGCGCGAGGGATCGACGAAGCCGAAGACTTCGGCCGGCTCGACGAGATTGCGGTAGCTGCACCAGGGCCATTCACCGGGGGTTGCGCACAGACCCGCTTCGATCGCGTTGCGCGCGATGTATCGAAACGCCGCGAGCAGGTGCGATTCGGAGTGGATCCGCTGAGACCAATAGCGGCCGTCTACGACGTGTCCTCGGAGCTTGTGGCGCGTATTGAAGCGGATCGCATGACGGTGGTTGAGCTCCTGCATGCCGATTGCGAGTGACGCGTCCTGTGTCTCGACGAGGGCGTGGTAGTGCGTGGTCATCAGGCAGAAGGCGATGACTGTCCACCCGCACTTCGCGGCGACTCGTGCGAGATCGATCAGGAAGTTCACCCGGTCGACGTCGTCGCGAAAGAGGACGCTCGTCCAGACCGAATGGCTCGACACGTGGTAGATCCCGGGCTCGACGTCGCGTTGCGCGCGGGGCACGGACTCAGGGTCGCTGCTCCGCGTTCCCGGCGCTAGTGTCCGTCACGAAGTTGGCGGGCTTTCTTGACGGTGCCTGGCCCGGGCCTGGCACCGGGGTCACTGCACGGCCGCGAGGCGCCGCCGGTACGTACGCTCCGCCTCATGGACGCGATCGTCGTCGAGGTGCGCCGCAACGGGGTCGTCGAGGCGGTGCACCGCGTGCACGCGGTCGCGATGCATGACGGGTCGCTCGTGGCCGAAGCGGGAAACGGGTCGCTCGCCTGCCTCCTCCGCTCTGCGTCGAAGCCGATCCAGGCGCTGCCGCTCGCGCGGGCGCGCGACGACCTCGACGACCGCGACCTCGCGATCGCCTGCGCCTCTCACCGCGCGACCGGCGACCAGATCGCCGCCGTCCGCGCGCTCCTCGCGAAGGCCCCGGCGGACGAGGACGAGCTCGAGCTCGGCCTCCAGGAGGGGCGCCCCGCCGAGCGCATCTACCACAACTGCTCCGGCAAGCACGCCGGGATGCTCGCCCTCTGCCGGGCGCAGGGCTGGGACGCGCAGGGCTACCGTCTCGCCGGCCATCCCGTCCAGGAGGCCTGCCGGGCCGCCCACGGGGAGGCCGCCGGCGTCGACCCCGCCGGGCTCGCGACCGCGATCGACGGCTGCGGCGTCGTCACCTTCGCGCTCCCGCTCGAGCGGATGGCCCGCGCGTTCTCCCGTCTCGAAGGCCTGCCCGCCGGCGCGCGCGTCGCCGCCGCGATGCGCGCCCACCCGGAGCTCGTCGGTGGCCCCGACGGCGCCGACCTCCACCTGATGCGCGCCGCCCCCGGCTGGTTCGCGAAGGGCGGGGCGGAAGGACTGCTCTGCGCCGGCGGCCCGGACGGCATCGGCATCGCCCTCAAGTGCGAGGACGGCTCCTCCCGGCCCCTCGAGCCTGCGCTCGCCGCCTTCCTGGCCCCGCTCGGGCTCGACCTGTCGGGCCTCGCGGCGGCGCCGGTCACCAACAGCCGGGGCGAGCGCGTCGGCGAATGCATCGTCAACACTTCGTGACGTGTGAGCTTTTCTTTACGAACCTGTGACGGCTCACTAAGATCCGGCCAGTCTCAAGGGAGAGGCCGGAACGACGAAGTTCCCGGCTTGCTGTGTGACTGGTTCGTTCGTCGCCATGCCGTGTCGAAACGACTAGCCGGAGGTCGCCAACTTGCTCACCGTCGAAGTCTCGCCGCTCCCTGAGGTCGAAGAGCTCCAGAAGCTCGTCGCGGACGGCCAGGAGAAGGGCTTCCTCACCTATGACGAGATCGTCACGGGCCTCGAGGAGGTCGAGCTCACGAAGGAGCAGGTCGAAGACTTCTACACCCACCTGATCGAGCACAACATCGAGCTCGTCGAGGGCGAGCACCACAAGACGCCGCCGCACGAGCAGCCCGTGCCCGAGGACGAGAAGGCCGTCGCCGCGCCGAAGCTCGATCTCTCCGTCGAGCCGTCGCTCGACTCGCTGCGCCTCTACCTGCGCGAGATCGGCAAGGTCTCCCTCCTCACGGCCGACCAGGAGGTCTCCCTCGCCAAACGCATCGAACGCGGCGACATGGGGGCGAAGAGGCAGATGACCGAGGCCAACCTGCGCCTCGTCGTCTCGATCGCGAAGGGCTACCTGGGCCGCGGCCTGTCGTTCCTCGACCTGATCCAGGAGGGCTCGCTCGGCCTCATCCGCGCCGTGGAGAAGTTCGACTACCGCAAGGGCTACAAGTTCTCGACCTACGCGACCTGGTGGATCCGCCAGGCCGTCACGCGGGCGATCGCCGACAAGGCCCGCACCATCCGCATCCCGGTGCACATGGTCGAGAAGCTGAACAAGGTCGTCCACATCGAGCGCCAGCTCGTGCAGCGCCTCGGCCGCGAGCCGAACGCGGAGGAGATCGCCGAGGAGCTCGAGATGACGCCCGAGGAGGTGCGCGAGATCCTCCGCATGGCGCAGCTGCCCGTCTCCCTCGAGAAGCCGATCGGCGAGGAAGAGGACTCGGCGCTCGGCGACTTCGTCCAGGACGAGGCGGCGGAGTCGCCCTTCGACACGGCGCAGCTCTCGCTCCGCCGCGAGGACATCGAGATGGCCCTCGGCGCGCTGCCGGAGCGCGAGCGCCAGGTGATCGAGCTGCGCTTCGGCCTGTACGGCGGCCCGCCGCGGACGCTCGAGGAGGTCGGGCGCGCCTTCGGCGTCACGCGCGAGCGCATCCGCCAGATCGAGAACAACACCCTGAAGAAGCTCGAGCACCTCCCGGAGGCGCAGGCCCTTCGGGATGCGGCGGGCTAGCCGCTACCCGGCGACGGGCTGCGTCTCGGCCACGCATTCGAGGGTACCCGACCGCGTGCGGCGGCGAATCGCGGGGGCCGTCCGACCCGGTCGGTACTTTCGGAGGCCATGGACGTGAGCATCTCCCGTCGCGGCGTCGCCGAGTTCATCGGCGCCTTTGCGCTCGTCTTCATCGGCGGGGGCGCCGGGGTCGTCGCCGGGAACGACCTCGTCGCGGTCGCGCTTGCGAACGGCCTCGCGATCGGGCTCATGGTCTCGAACTTCGGCCACATCTCCGGCGGGCACTTCAACCCGGCGATCACGTTGGGCTTCCTGGCGACACGGCGCATCACCTGGCCGATCGCGGTCGCCTACTGGGCATCGCAGTTCCTCGGCGCGGTGGTCGCCGCGGGAATCCTCCGCTGGATCTTCCACCGCGGGGTCATGCTCGGCGTCGTCCCGCATCTCAACCACATCGACGCCGGGCGAGGGCTCGTCGTCGAGATCATCCTCACGATCTTCCTCGTGCTGGCGGTGTTCGCGACGGCGGTCGATCCGGGCGGCGCGTTCAAGGCGATCGCGGGCCTCGGCATCGGCTTGACGATCACGATCGACGTGCTCATGGGCGGCCCGCTGACCGGCGCGGCGATGAACCCGGCGCGCGCCTTCGGCCCCCAGCTGATGTTCAATCTGTGGAGCGACGGCTGGATCTACTACGTCGGTCCGGCGGTCGGCGGCGTCATCGCGGCGGTCGGCTACGACTACCTGTACCTGCGCCGCCCGGGCGTCACCGCGCCGGCCGCTTAGCGGCTCTCAGGGCAGGAACTCGACGACCTGCTCGACCGGGCCGCGCTCGCGCGGCGCCGGCTGCCGCTCGGACGGCCCCAGGTGGATCAGGCCGAGCACGCGCTCGCCGTCGGGCACGCCGACCGCCTCGCGGCCGCGCGCAGTGCGCAGGATGCCGGGCGTCCGCCAGTACGAGGCGAGGCCGCGCTCCGTTGCGCCGAGCAGGACGAGCGTGATCGCCGAGGCGGTCGCGCAGACGTCCTCCTCGTCCTGGACGAGCTCGCCGGAGAGCGCGGCCGAGGCGACGACGAGCGTCGGTGCCCGGTCGAGCTTGGCGGCCTCCGACGGCCCGGCCGCCTCCTTCAGGCGCGCCAGCGACTCCGGTCCGAGCACGCGGAAGCGCCACGGTTGCGTCAGGTGGTGGTTGGGCGCGAGCCGTGCGAGCTCGAACAGCTCGAGCAGCGTCTCGTGCGCCACGGGCTCGGCGCCGAACGCCTTGTGCGTGCGGCGGGCGGCGGTGAGCTCCGAGAAGCTCACGGCGCGGGCCGAGCCGGCACGGCGATGCGCTCGATTCTCGGCATCAGCTCTCCGGCGGAACGGCGGCGGGCGTGCCGTCCGGGTAGTAGGCCTCGGCGGGAGAGCCTGCGGGGCGGAAGACGCCGAGCACCTGCATCACGCCGGGGCCCGCGTTCTCGAGGCAGTGCACGAGCCGCGCCGGCAGATGGACGCAGGAGCCCGGGCGCAACGGCGCCGACTCGTCGCCGATGTGGAGCGACCCCTCGCCCTCGAGCACGTAGACGACCTCGTCGTAGGTGTGGAAATGGTCCGGCGCGCGGCCCGGCGGGATGTAGCCGACGAACTGCGTGACCGACGCGCAGCCGACCTCGGGCGTCGCGAGGAGCCGGAAGTGGCGACCCGACGTCGCACCTTGCGTCTGCTCGGCCGCGAGATCGACGACGGCGTGCGTCGTGCCGTTCGCCCGTAGCGGTTCCGCGACGAGCACGGACAGGAGCACGAGCTCATCCGTCTCCTCGACGCGCCAGTCGGTTCCCCTGGCGATGTAGGCGGCAGTCCCGGTGGCGAGGCGGTGGCGCGCGCCGCCGATCGCGACCGCGCCGCTGCCCGAGAGGACGTACAGCACCTCGTCACGCCGGTCGTCGCAGCGGTCGCCGGACGACCCGTCGAAGCGCAGGGTCCGCTGCTCGAACTCCCGGCAGCCGCGCGCCGCACCGAAGAGCCGCCGCGTCTCGACCGCCTCGCCGCTCGAGCGCTCGGGGGCGTCGTCGGTCTCGTGCAGGCAGTAGTCCATGGCGTGAATGTCTAGCACGGCGTTAGTCTTGGCCGGTGGGCCAGGTCGACATCGTCAAGCGCTCGTACGACGCATTCGCGCGCGGCGACATGGACGGCGTGCTCGGCGACATGCATCCCGAGATCGAGTGGCACCAGGCTCAGGGACTGCCGCACGGCGGCGTCTACCACGGCCTCGCGGACGTCCGCCGCAACATCTTCGACCCGCTCCACGAGGAGTGGTGGGACGAGTTCTCGGCGGCGCCGGACGAGTTCCTCGACGCGGGCGAGCAGGTCGTCGTGCTCGGGCGCTACCGCGGAATCGCGAAGGGCACGGGGAAGGTGCTCGACGTGCCCTTCGTCCACGTCTGGGCGCTACGAGGCGGCAAGGCGGTCAGGTTCAGGCAGTTCCTCGATACGGCCGGCTGGGTCGACGCGCTGAAAGTTTGACCAGATCAGTGGTGAACACAACATTTGATCAGATGATTGACACCTCGCCGACCGGGGTGTGAGACTCCGCCGGTGGCACGCAGCACGATTCGCGCGGCTGGGACTAACGAGGAGACCCGGCGCGGCGTCTCATCTGTTCGAACCTCAACTAGGGACTGCCAGCAAGGAGGACACATGAAGAAGGGCGTTGCGCTGCTTCTGACGCTACTCGCCACGGCACTCGTGGCCGCAAGTGCACAAGGTGGCCGTCAGACGGCGGCTGCTGCGGGCTCGATCAACTGCTCGAGCACGCTGAAGATCGGGTTCGTGACGCCGCTCACCGGAGGGGCGGGCTTCCTCGGGACAGAGCAGATGACCTGGGCGCAGTACGCGGTCAAGACGCTCGCCCCGGCGCTCGGCCTCAAGGTCGTCATCGTCCCCGGTGACACGCCTGTCGAGCAGGGCCCCGCCCCGGCGCAGGCGCTGGCACAGAAGTTCGTTGCCGACAAGAGCGTGGTCGCGATCCTCGGCCCGTCGACCTCGGGCGCGGTGGCCGCTTCGAGCCAGACGTACCTCCAGGCCGGCCTCGTGCACGTCTCGCCGTCGGCGACACGGACGTCGCTGACGCAGGGTCAGACGAAGGAGGCGACGGCCGCGTTCCTGCGCGTCGTCCCCGGCGACTACATCCAGGGCCCGACGGACGCGAAGTACATGATCAACACCCTGCACGTGAAGAAGGTCGTCATCCTCGACTTCCAGGAGCCGTATTCCGTCGGCCTTGCGGACGCCGTCGAAGCGACCCTCAAGGCAGGCGGCGTCGCGACGACCCGTCTCTCGGCCCCGAACACGACGACCGACTACTCGGCGTACGTGACGAAGGTGCCTAGCGACGCGGACATCGTGTTCTTCCCGACGCAGAAGCCGCCGGACGCGCAGACGTTCGCGCAGCAGCTGCTCGAGCAGGGGAAGAAGGCCAAGGTGTTCGGCGGCGACGGCTCGAACGACGCGTCGACGTTCAAGGCGGCGGGTTCGTACGTCTCGAACTTCGCCCCGGACATCACCGGCATCGCAGCCGACAAGGCGATCATCGCCGGTTGGAAGAAGGACAACCCCGGCAAGTCGGTCGGCTCGTTCGGGCCGCCGAGCTACGGGGCCGTGCAGGTGCTGCTGAACGCGATCAAGCTCGCCTGCGTCGCCGACCACGGCGTCCTGAAGGACAGGCATGACGTCCTGCGGAAGGTCAAGCAGGTCGTGATCAAGAACTGGATCCTCGGTGGGACCTTCAAGTTCTCGACGAAGACGAACGACCCGTTGAACGCGAAGTTCTACATCTTCCAGATCCAGTCGAACGGCACGTACAAGCTCGTCGGCTAGAACGTCACTGAACGACGTGGGCGGTCCGGCTCTAGCCGGGCCGCCCACTCGTGTTCGGCGTTAGTCTCCCGGCAGCGTGGACACCTTCATTCAGCTCACGGTCGACGCGCTGACGCTCGGGAGCGTCTATGCGCTGATCGCGCTCGGTTACACGCTCGTCTACGGCGTGCTGAAGCTGCTCAACTTCGCGCACGGCGATGTCTTCATGGTCGGGTCGTTCATCGGCTTCGGCGTCCTTCAACTGCTCGGAGGGTCCGCGCACCCGGTCGTGCCGGTCTGGGCGCTGATCGTTCTCGTGACGCTCGCCGCCATGGCCGGGTGCGCGGCGCTCGGCGTGGTGATCGAGCGCTTCGCGTACCGACCGCTGCGCAACGCGCCGCGGATCGCCCCGCTGATCAGCGCGCTCGGCGTCTCGTTCTTCCTGGCCAACTCGATGCAGCTGCTCTTCGGCGCGACGCCTCGCAGCTACGACACCTTCACGCTCTCGAACGGCGCGCTCTACCTCACAGGCATCGACATCGGCAACGTGCGGGTGCCGCTGCTGCGGATCATCACGGTCTGTGTTGCATTCGTGCTGATGGTCTTCCTCTGGTTCCTCGTCAACAAGACCCGCATGGGCAAGGCGATGCGGGCGACGTCGTTCGACCAGGAAGCGGCCACGATGATGGGCGTCGACATCGACCGGGTGATCGTCTTCACGTTCGTGCTCGGCTCGGCGCTCGCAGGGGCCGCCGGGGTGATGTTCGCGCTGCGTGTGCCGACGCAGGTCTCGATCGGCTTCGTTGCAGGGCTGAAGGGCTTCACGGCTGCGGTCATCGGCGGGATCGGCTCGATCCCCGGCGCCATGGCCGGCGGCCTGCTCCTGGGTTTCGCGGAATCGTACGCGCAGGGTTACATCTCGACGAAGTGGTCGGATCTGATCGTCTTCTCGATCCTGATCGCGTTCATGATCTTCCGGCCGCAGGGGCTACTCGGCCGGGCCGACATCCGCAAGGTGTGACGTGTGACCGACCCGACCCCGCATTCTCCTGACGACGTGCCGGCTGACGGCCCCGCGGTCGGCCGGGACGAGTGGGTCGCGCGCCACGACGAGCGGCGGCTCGCCCGCGGACGCCTCCTCGGGCCGCTCGAGGAGCGGTTGCGCCGGGTGCCGTGGTGGGCCTGGCTCGTGCTCTTCATCGCCCTGCTCGCGCTCGTTCCCGCGGTGTCCGGCAGCGGCTACGTCCGTCGCGTCGCCTTCGACACCGTCCTCTACATGCTGCTCGCGCTCGGCCTGAACGTCGTCGTCGGCTGGGGTGGGCTGCTCGATCTCGGCTATGTCGCGTTCTACGGCTTCGGCGCGTACGCGTACGCGGTGCTCGACTCGGACAAGTTCGGTGTTCACCTGCCGACGCTCGTCGCGATCCCGGTGGTCGTGGCCCTCGGCGCGATCCTCGGCCTGCTCCTCGGCCTGCCGTCGAGACGACTGACCGGCGACTACCTCGCGATCGTCACCCTGTTCTTCCTCCAACTCTTCCAGACCGTGATGACGAACGGCGACAAGGCGTTCGGGCACAACCTCACCGGCGGGCCGAACGGGATCCTGCGTGTCGATCCGTTCCATGCCTTCGGCCACTCTCTCGTCGTGCAGCACCAGGGCGTGTTCGCGGTTTCCTACTACTACGTCGCGATTGCCATCTTCGCCGTCGTGTTCGTCGCGCTGTGGCTCGTCAACCGCTCGCGGACCGGCCGCGCGTGGAGGTCGCTACGCGAGGACCCGCTCGCCGCCGAGGCGATGGGCATGCCGGTCAGCTGGCTGAAGCTGATGAGCTTCTCGTTCGGCGCCGCCGTCGCCGCGCTCACCGGGACGGCGTTCGCGGCGCTGAACGCGAGCGTGTTCCCCCTGACGTTCTACTTCACCCTGCTGATCATCGTGTACACGATGGTGATTCTCGGCGGCTCCGGTAGCCAGCCGGGGGTCGTGCTCGGCGCGCTGATCGTCAGTCCGGTGCTCGAGATGCTCCGTGAGCCGGCGAAGGGGCGCATCCTGTTCTACGTCGTTCTCGTCGGCGGAGCGCTGGTCGCGTTTCGCGTCTCGCGCAGGCTGGGCGTGATCGTCGCCGCCACCGTCGCCTTCGGCTTCGCGGCCCACGCGATCGCGAACGCCGTCGATCACTCGTGGGTGGCCGGCGAGCATGCGGGCGGCGTGAGCGGCGCGCTCGCCCACTGGGTCGTCGTGCCGGCGCAGCTCGCGCGGTGGCTGACCCCGGTCTCCTACGTCGGCCTGATCGGGATGGCGCTCGTTCTGACACTCGTGTACGGCCGCCTCCGCGTCGCGCTTCTCGTCCCGACGCTGTACCTCGCGGCCTTCGTCTGGGAGAACGTCATGCTCACGAACCCGGAGCCCGCGCGCTACATCATCCTCGGCCTCCTGCTCATCGTCCTGATGATCCTCCGGCCGAACGGCCTCCTCGGCGAGCGACGCGTGGAGATCATCTGATGGCGAAGACGCTGCTCGAGTTGCGCGGCGTCTCGCTCGCCTTCGGCGGCCTGCGCGTCCTCACCGAGCTCGACCTGAGCGTCGAGGAGGGCGAGATCGTCAGCGTAATCGGCCCGAACGGCGCCGGCAAGACGACGCTGTTCAACCTGATCACCGGCATCTACGAGCCCGACGAGGGCGACATCCTGCTCGACGGCCAGAGCATCGTCGGCCTCCAGCCGCACCAGATCAGCCGGCGCGGCGTCTCGCGCACGTTCCAGACGCTTCGCCTGTTCCTCAACATGTCGGTCAAGGAGAACGTGATGGCCGCCGCCTACGGGCACACCCACGCCGGCATCTTCCGCTCGATGCTGCGCACGCCGGGGATGCGCCGCGAGGAGCGCGAGATCGACCGGCTCGCCGAGGAGCGGCTCGCCTTCTTCGGGGAGCGGCTGATGGGCTACCGCTGGAACCAGCCGGCGTACAGCCTCTCGTACGCGAACCGCCGGCGCCTCGAGATCGCGCGCGCCACCGCGGCGAAACCGTCCCTGCTCCTACTCGACGAGCCTGCGGCCGGCATGAACCCGGTCGAGACGCACGAGATCAGCGAGCTGATCGGGCGGTTGCGGGAGGAAGGCGGCTACACGATCCTCGTCATCGAGCACGACATGCACGTCGTCGAGGGCATCTCCGACCGGGTGGTTGCTCTCGACCACGGCGTGAAGATCTCCGAGGGCTCGTTCGACCAGGTCGCGACCGACCCGCGCGTCGTCGAGGCCTACCTCGGCACGAAGGCGACCGCGACGAAATGACCGAGCCGCTTCTCTCGCTCGACGGGATCGACACGAACTATGGGTCGATCCGCATCCTGCAGGGGTTGAGCCTGCGGGTCGAGGCGGGCGAGCTCGTCTGCCTGCTCGGCGGCAACGCATCGGGGAAGTCGACGACGCTCAAGACGATCCTCGGGATCGTCAAGCCGCGGAATGGCACGGTGCGCTTCGGTGGGGAGGACGTGACGGGGCGCTCGACGAGTCATCGCATCCGCAAGGGCATGGCGATCGTGCCCGAGAACCGGCGCCTGTTCGCGCCGATGACCGTGCTCGAGAACCTCCAGATGGGCGCGTACCTCCACGGCGGCGGCTCGAAGGAGGACTTCGACCGCGTCTACGACCTCTTTCCGCTCCTCTACGAGCGCCGTGCGCAGCTCGCGGGCACGCTCTCCGGCGGCGAGCAGCAGATGGCCGCGATGGGTCGCGCGCTGATGTCCAAGCCGAAGCTGCTCCTGATGGACGAGCCGTCGATGGGGCTCGCCCCGATCCTCGTCGAGCGGAGCTTCGAGATCATCCAGCAGGTGCACCAGGCCGGCGTGGCGATGCTCGTCGTCGAGCAGAACGCGAACGTCTCGCTCTCGATCGCCGACCGCGGCTACGTCCTCTCGACCGGACGTCTCGTGCTCGAGGGGAAGGCCGGCGACCTCCGCGAGGACGAGGACCTGCGCAGGGCCTATCTCGGCCGCTAGGGCAGACCCGGGAAGAGAGGCATGGTCCCGGGTCTGCCCTAGACCGTATGGACTGCCCGGCGCCTCGCTCGTAAGTTGGCGCGGGTTGCCGTCGCGATTGGCGCGGCGGTAGAGCCGCAATTACGGGAGGCGCCGGTCATGGCTGAAGGTAGCTGGGTTGGTCTG
>Ga0315281_10000226_pt1 | contig 74383 bp, 65 predicted proteins | sample YL17G07_0_MG_FD_204540 | JGI IMG/M metagenome (GOLD analysis project Ga0315281, IMG submission 204540) | Sediment microbial communities from Yellowstone Lake, YNP, Wyoming, USA - YL17G07_0 | ecosystem: Environmental > Aquatic > Freshwater > Lake > Sediment | place: USA: Wyoming | collected... | reverse complement strand
GCCCGAGCAGCTCGACGACCGCCTGCGCACGCGCCTCACCGACGCCGGCATCGCCCGCGTCTACCTGCTCGAGACGCGGCACCCGACCGAGCTGCGCGCGCTCGACGTGCTCGACCACGCCTCGATCCGCGAGATGACGTTCGAGCGCTTCGAGACGCGCGGCCACCACCTGGCCGTCGACCAGCGCAAGCTGATCGAGAACGCCTACCGGCAGGCGCTGTCGTTCGCCGAGGCGCCGTCGGGCTGGCTGCTCTTCATGGGGCCGCACGGCTCCGGCAAGACGCACCTCGCCGCCGCCATCGCGAACTACCGCCGGCAGCGCGGCGAGACGCCGAATTTCGTCGTCGTGCCGGACCTGCTCGACTACCTCCGCCGCGGCTTCTCCGGCGACGACGCCCGCGTCTCCCACGACGCCTTCGACGAGATGAAGCTGGCGCCGCTGCTGATCCTCGACGACCTCGACACGCAGACCGGCATCCCGTGGGTGCGCGACCGCCTGTTCCAGCTCCTGAACTACCGCCACACCGCGCGCCTGCCCACCGTCATCACCACCGCCCTCTCGCTCGACGACCTGGGCGCGCGCCTGGCCTCCCGCCTCGTCGACCCCGGCGTCTGCACCGTGATCATGCTCGCGGAGCCCCAGCGCGCCGAAGCCGCCCCGAGACGGGCACCTCGCGGGCGGCCGCGGAAGTAGCGGCCAGGTTGTAGGTGGTAGGTTGTAGCCGCGCTCCACCTTCCACCTTCCACCTTCCACCTTCGAGCCTCCAAGCGGTCAGCTTCCGCCTCGCCGCCGCGCTTCCTAGACTGTCTGCATGATGGAGAGGAACCCATGAAGCGCGCACTCGTACTCGGCGGCGGCGGCCTCGTCGGCATCGCCTGGGAGATGGGCGTCGTCGCCGGCCTCGCCGAAGCCGGAGTCGACCTCCGCGACGCCGATCTGATCGTCGGCACGTCGGCGGGCTCCGTCGTCGGCGCGCACCTCGCGCACGGCCGCGATCCCGCCACGCTCGAAGAGTCCGCTGCGGCCCGCCCGCTGGGCAGCTTCCCGCCGGATGTGGCCACGATCACGGCCGTCTTCCAGCTCTGGGCCTCGTTCGGCGAGATGACGCAGGACGCCTGTGCCCAGGTCGGCCGCCTTGCCCTCGCCGCGAAGACCGTCCCGGAGGACGAATGGCTGGCAGGATTCGCGGCCAACGACTGGCCCGGCTGGCCCGAAAAGCCGCTGCTCATTACCGCCGTCGACTGCGAGAGCGGCGCGTTCAAGGCCTTCGACCGCCACAGCGGCGTCGAGATCCACCGGGCGGTTGCGGCGTCCTGCGCGGTGCCGGGCATGGTCCCGCCCGTAACGATCGGCGGCAGGCGCTACACCGATGGCGGCGTGCGCTCCGGCACTTCCGCCGACCTGGCGCAGAGCATCGAGCCCGACCGCGTCCTGATCATCGCGCCGATGGGCTCGCCCGGCGTCGAATCGGGCATCGGCGAGGTGATCGCGAGGCAGATCGCGCGGGAGACCGGCGAACTCGAGGGCGCCGGCGCGAAGGTCTACCTGATCCAGCTCGACGAGGCAGCCCGCGAGGCCGTCGGCGGCAACCTGATGGACCCCGCCCGCGCCGCCCCGGCCGCGGAAGCCGCCCGGGCGCACGTGCGCCGCATCGCAGCTGAGATCCGCGAGTGGTGGGGGAAGTAGCCGAAATGCGTACCCGTGAAGGCTGAGACGATCCCCTGCGGCTCCGGCATGACCGAGCCCATCCGCAACGCCCTGCGCGTCATCTCGCGCTCGATCATCCCGTCGATGTTCAAGGCGCAGGAGCCGTGGGCGCTGATGGGCAGCACCGCGTCCGTGCTCCAGGGAGTCGACAACTACTCGCCGCCCGACATCGACCTCGTCACGACGATGAACGGCGCCTACATCATGGAGGGCTGCGTCGGCAACGAGGGTGCGACGGTGCGGCCGGTAGGCTTCAGCACGGCGCCCCTGTACGCCAGCCACTTCGGCATCTTCGAGGTCGCGGACGTGAAGGTGGAGGTGATGGGCGACCTCGTCATCAAGTGCGATGACGGCATGATCAGCGTCGTCGACCACTTCGCCCGCTGGAGCGACAAGGTGAAGGTCGTGCACTTCGACGAGTATCATCTCCCTGTCGTGCCGCTGGAGTGGCAGCTCGTCGCGAACGTGATGCTGCGGCGGCCCGAGCGCTCGGTGCCCATCGCGGAGCTGCTGCTCCGCCGCGGGTTCGACCGCCCGTTCGTCGAGAACCTGCTCGCCGACCAGCAGCACGGCGCGCGCACGATCGCCACCGTGAGGGAGATGCTCCACCTTGAGTCCTGATGCCGCCCCCGAGCGCGTTGAGCCCGACGTCTACACCGACGACTACTACCTGACCAACTGCCACGGCTACGAGGACTTCGTCATCAGCGGCGGCCGCAAGGTGGGGCCGCGCTTCATCAAGGCGCTCTCGCTCGCCGGCAACCTGCGGGGCAAGCGCGTGCTCGACGTCGGCAGCGGCCGCGGCGAGCTGGTGATCCAGTCCGCCATGCGCGGCGCCGACGCCTACGGCATCGACTACGCCCAGGCGGCCGTCGATATCGCCGAGGGCGCGCTCGCCACGATCGATGCGTCGCTGCGCGAGCGGACGCACGTGCGCCAGGCCGACGTGAAGGCGCTGCCGTTCGATGACGGCTTCTTCGATGTCGTCTTCATGATGGACGTCGTCGAGCACCTCTACCCGCAGGAGCTGGCGCAGGCGTTCGACGAGCTGCGCCGCACGATCCGCCCCGGCGGCCTGCTCGTCATGCACACCTCGCCGAACAAGGTGTTCGAGGCCACGGTGTACCCCAACTACAGCCGCCGCATCAACCAGGCCGCGCTGCGGATCAGCCGCATCTTCAAGTGGAGCGACGGCCTCTTCAACGAGACCATGCTCCCCACCGGCCCGGAGTTCCCGCACGACACGTTCGAGCGCGAGATGCACATCAACGAGCAGGCCGCGCCCAAGCTCGCGGCGGAAGTGCAGCGCCACGGCTTCCGCGTCCGGTCGACGGAGTTCTGGGAGCCGCCGTCGAAGGGTGGCTACTTCGACTCGCGGCGGCTGAACATCGAGCTGAAGGTGCTGGACTTCCTGCGCTTCCTGCGCCCGCTCAGCAACTACCCCCCGCTCAACCGCTACTTCTGCAACCACATCTGGATGACCGCGGAGCGCACCTGATGCCCGACCAGCCCCTCGCCAACCGCAACGCAACGCCTGATGGGCGAACGTCCGGGCGGCACGCGCCGATCCGCGTAGGACGGGCGCCCTCGCCCGTCGCGTCCCCCATCACGGAGCCTGACTGATGCCGGACCAACCGCTCGCCAACCGCAACGCCCTCGTCCTCGGCGTCGAGCGCCCCGCCGGACGCCAGGCCGCGGTCGCGCTCGCCGAAGCCGGCGCCGATGTCGCCGTCGTCACGCTCTCCGGGGAGACGAAGGCCGAGTTCGCCGCCAACAGCACCCTGAACGAGTTCTGGGCCATCGGGCGCAAGGGCGTCGCCCTCACCTCCGACGCCACCGAGACCACGGTCCGCGCCGCGATCGCCGAAGCGGCGATCCAGCTCGGCCCGATCAGCATCCTCGTCTGCGACGCGCCGGAGCCGCTGCCACGCGCCGCCATCAGCGCCCTCCGCTCCGACCCCGCGATCGTCGTCCTCATCGATGCCGGCGCCACGCCTGACGGCGCGCGCGCCCTGCTCGAATGGACGCGCGAACTCTCGGACGCCGGCCTCCGCGCCAACGCCCTCGTGACGTCGCGCGCGCTCGCCGCCGCCGCCGGCCCGATCCTGAAAGAACACCACCCGCCCGCTGCGCTAGATCTCGCTGCGGCAGCCGTCTATCTCGTGAGCGATGCGACGGCTGCGGTCGAAGGCGCGATGGTGGTGGTGGAGTAGGGCCTGGTCGAACACCGTGCGAAGCCGGGATCAACGCGTACGGACAGGTCTTTGGAGGGAATGGCGACTTTGACACACCCTCCACCTGTCATTCTAATGTGACAGGAGGGAGCGCATGGTCAGGTTCCTATCTCATCCGGGGACGAACACCGTGGTTGGAGTAGGCGGCGTCGCTCTCGCGTGCGTCGCTCTCGGTGCGCTCGCTTGGAGCGCGGGCTTTCGCGTGGCTGCGATCATTCTCTTTGGAGCGGGTGCCGTCCTGTTGGCGATAACGGCGGTAGGGATCGGACTGCTCGCGTTCCATCGATCCGAGAAGGAGGGTGGCGACGAGAAGAACCATCGCGCCGTTGATGTCCGCGCCGAGCACGAAAGCGTTGCCGCTGGCGGCGACATTGCTGCTCATGGTGGCGGTATTGTTGCAGGGCATATCGGCACGCTGAACACTGGCGCGCCAGCAACAACGCCAAAGCGCAGCGTCGAGCAAGTCATTCGCCAATTGAAGGGCAAAACCGTACGCGAGTATCCGAACGACCAACTCCGCGACGTTGACACCGCTACCGTCCTTCAACGGTGCGCCGAGGACTTGGCTCTCGGCGGAGTCACGCGCACGGAGAGTTACACCTCAGGCGGGCCATTTCGGTACGATGTGCTACCTGACGATTTCCCTGCCTGTTTGGATCACTGGCACTTCCTCGAAGTCATCGAGGTTTCACCACAGACATCGACGTACTACCTCACGGATCTCGGGCGTGAGGTGCTCGATCAGTTGGCTTCGCCTCGCCGCGCCGCACAACCCGCACGTGATCCAGGCCCGAGACTAATCGAGAACCGCGATACAACTCGCACTATCGATCACCCGAGTAGCGTCCAGTGGCGTCTTACAGGCTGGATGATTTCCCCCACCACGCGGGCGCACCTTCGCTTCCAGCCATATTGCGTAGCACACGGAAAGCGCATGATCGTCGAAGACAGTCAATACCGTGGATATCCGTTCTCCGAAGAACTCGATTTCGGTGGTGTCTGCGTTCTCAGGTGCCCCGATCCAGATCACAAAGACATCCAACTCTTTCACCAAGAAATCGCGACGGTCCGCGAATATGTACGCTCGCTATTGGAAGGCGCAGCCGAGGAAGGTGGGTGGGCCAAACCCACCGCCGAGGAGATCGCTTACACTGAGGAATATGGCACTTGAGAAAAAAACCCGCGCCAAGCCGCTCTCGCTCTACCCGATGGCCTTCGAGGGAGCGGCACGCCGCGCCATTGAAGCGGGACCACCAACCAACCCGCGCTTGAGAGGGGTCGCCCGCCGCCGGTTCGGACTAACGCCAGCTCGGGCGCATCACCTCTGCGAAAATCGGTGAAATCTGTGGATTTCGTCCCCGCAGCCAACGGCCAAGAGCTACCGCAGCTTCCGCGTGCCCACCATCGCCGGCTTCTCCGGATCCACCACGAACCGGATCCGCGGGAACCCCGTATCGCACACGGTGTACGACGCCACGATCGGCCACACCGGGTCGACGCCCTCGGCCGCCCAGGCAGCGCGGTCGAACGCGGCCACCTCCGGCCGCCCGCGCTCGGCGCGATGGAAGCGGTACTCCGGGTCCACCTGCACCAGCACGCCGCCGGCATCCTCCGCCGTGCGCGCCAGGTGCATGTTCGCGACGTACTGGATGTCGCCGCCCGACACCGGCTCCGGGTCGATCAGCGACACGCGCAGCACGTCCGCGCCGTCCGCCGAGACCGACCCGGTGATCCGGTCGTGATAGCGCTGCAGCCGCACGTTGGCCTGCCGGCACGCGAAGCCCCAGTTGCGCGCCAGCGCCTCGCACGCGGCGGCGGAGTCGATGTACGCCCGCAGCAGGTAGCCGCGAGGCAGCGCCGCCGCCCGGCAGCCGAGCCGCACCTGCGCCATCGTGAACGCGCCGATGGGGCTGTCGGGGTAGCGCGCGACCGTGAAGATCACGATCGGCGGGATCGTCGGGTGCAGCGCCTTCGGCAGCAGCGACACCATCCGCGCGTCGTCGATCTCGAACGTTACCTGCAGCGTCTCGACGCCGGCGATCTCCCACGCCTCCGCGTCGAAGTTCTCCATGAGTGGCGCGGAGGCGAGCAGCGGCGCGGCGTCGAGCGTGCCGAAGTACGGCATCAGTTGCCTCCCGCGACGACGGCGGCCTCGGGCGAGGCGGCGCGGTCGAACTTCGGCATCACTTCCTTCGCGAAGAGGCGCAGGCTGTCGAGCACCTGCTGCTGCGGCACCGTCTCCGCCGCGTTCAGCAGGAAGTTGACGCGGTCGACGCCCACCGACTCCCAGCTCTTCACGACGTTGATGATCCGCTCCGGGTCACCGATGCACAGGCCCTCCGGCACGCGGCCGCCGTCGCCGGGGCTCTGGCTCTCCTGCCGCAGTTGCGGCAGCAGTCCCTGCGACGGGTACGAGCGCGTCGGGTACGCCTCGCGCGCGGCGAGCAGCTGCGACGCCATGTAGTTGAACGTGCCCGCCAGCCGCTGCCCTGTCTTGATGCCGGTCTCACTGTCCTCGTGGCAGTAGAGGAAGTTCACCGTGTTCACCTGCTCGTTCACGAACGCGCCCACCGGCTCGCACGACTTGATGCGCCGCCGGTACTCGGCGATCTTCTTCTCCTGCTCGGCGACGCCGCCGAACGTCAGCCCGAGGCTGCCGAGACCGCGGTCCGCCGCGTCCAGCTCGGTGCCGGGGCTGGTCACCGCCACCCACATCGGCGGGTGCGGCTTCTGGTACGGCTTCGGAAGGATCGCCCGCGACGGCATCGAGAACGCCTCGCCCTGGTGGCTGAAGCGCTCCTGCATCCACATCTTCGGAAGACAGCGGACGATCTCGTCCCACGTCTTCTTCGTGTCGTCGGGGTTGGCCATGAAGCCGCCCAGCTCCGTCCACGTCGCCGAGCGCCCCGTGCCCATCTCCAACCGCCCGCCGGAGAGGATGTCCAGCACGGCGGCACGCTCGGCGATGCGCACCGGGTGGTTGAACTGCGGCACGCACACGACGATGCCGTGGCCGACGCGGATCCGCTTCGTCTGCATCGCACACGCCGTCAGGAACAGCTCCGGCGCCGACGAGTGCGAGTACTCCTCCAGGAAGTGATGCTCCACGCACCACACCTGGTCGAACCCCAGCTCGTCGGCGAGCCGCACCTGCTCGAGCGCATTCATGTAGACGTTGCGCTCCGCCTCGCCGTCCCACGGCCGCGGCACGGACAGCTCGTAGAAGACCCCGAATTTCATGGTGGCACCTCTCTCAGCGGGTCAGCGCGTCAGCCTGTCAAGCAGGTCAGCAGCACAGCACGTCAGCGGGTCAGCCTTCAGCCGGCCGGCGCTCCGGCTTCGACCGGGATGCGAGCGTACCACCATGCTTAGCCTGAGGGCAAACAGTTGCGCCGCCAGCGCACCGCCGCCAGCCACGCCGCCACGCAACCCAACTCACGCACGGCAACGTAGTGGAGGAGCTTCAGCTCCGCGCGCGGCCCCTTAAGAAGCAGTTTCGTCGGCGGGCCGCACGCACACTCGCGTAGGGGCACGCGGCGGCATGCCCGCCCGCACGCCGCGCCGCGCGTGGGACGGCCGTCGCCGACTCGCCGTGGCGAACCCCCGCCCGTCGCACGCCCGCCATCCACCCGAATCACAAACCGCGACCCCCGGCTGAGCCCCTCTCCACGCCGTGGAGAGGGGTGGCCGAAGGCCGGGGTGAGGTGCCCGTGCCGCTCGCTAGGCGCGCCCCAAGTACTCCTCGACGATCGGCGCGACCTTCCGGATCGAGGCGAAGGCGGTCAGATGGTTTGCGTTCGGAATGACGTGAAACTCCGCGGCTGCCAGCGCGGCTGTGTGCTGCATCAGCGCCAGGAACATCTCTTCGTCGCCGGCGTACGCCAGCGACGCGCGTCGCAGCCCGCTGAAATCGAGGTCGGGCTTGCCCCCGAGGTCGCCTTCGAGGGCGGCGGCGAGCGCGTCCAGGTCGTTACCCGATAGCAAGATCTCTCGCGATGCGGGGTCGTTCGCATTCAACATCATCGCCGCCGTGTCGACGTCGCCCGCGCGAAACGCATCGGCCAGCTTCTGATCCCGCTCGTCGGAGATGGCCTGGATGCGCGGGTCGAGCGTCGCCGCCAGCTGACCGCCGATGATCAGCGACGTGACGCGCTCAGGCCGGAGCGTCGCCAGCGTGTTCCCGATCCGCGCGCCGCGTGAGTAGCCCCAGACGTGCGCGTCGCGCACACCCTCCGCGTCCATCACCGCGAGCACGTCGAGCGCGCAGCCGGCCATATGGTACGCGTCGTCTTCGTGCGGCTTGTCGCTCAGCCCGTGCCCCAGCGGGTCCACGGCGATGACGCGGAACGACTGCGAGAAGCGTTCGACATAGCCCCGCTCCACCCAGCGCTGGAGTGACTGCGTGAGGCCCGGGATCAGCACGAGCGGATGCCCCTGCCCCGCCGCCATGTAGTTCAGCTTGTAACCGCGAGACACGGTCTCCATCGAGGTCGTCCTTTCCGTTGTGGCGTGATCGCGCGCGGTCACGCCGACCGCTCGCGCAGGCCGACGAGCCCGAACACGACGATCCAGATCGGGAAGATGTACCCCGGCAGCCAGATGTATGACCCGAGCATCAGCACCGCGACGACGACACCGCCGATGGAGAGCCACCGCGGCACGAGCGCCTGTCGGTGCGCCGAGATGCTCACAAGCGCCGTCGCGAGCGCCAGCGACGACATGGCGACGAGCAGCATGACACCAAGTCCGGCCTGGACGAAGGTCTGCGCGATTGGCACGCCCACGAAGTCAGCGTTTGAATTGAACTGCACGCCGGTCGGTCCGAACATGATCGCCGCGCCGGCCACAAGCGCACCGCTGCCCAGCAGCGACACGTTTGCGGCCATGCGGCTCAGCATGTCGTCCGCCAGGCGCGCCTTCACCTCCGCGAAGAACCACACCAGCGCCCACGCCGCCGCGAGCATGACGATCATGAGCACCATCGCGACGTACATGCGGCCGTCCGAGTCGTAATAGTCGGTGAAGTCCTTCGCCTTGACATCGCCGCCGCCGGGGATGATGAGCACCACCAGGTAGCCGACCGAGAACAGGACCGCCGCGAGCAGCGCCACCAGGCGTAACCGCGTGCTGGATGCCATGACGTGCCTCCTTCGTTCAAGCGCCGGTCCGGCCGCAGACCTGGCTGCGCGCCGTCCGGCGCATCCTTTGCGGTGAAGCCGCCGAGCGCGCGCCGCGCTGCGCGACGTCCGGCGGCTTCCCGCATGGCGAGTATGGAGGGGTATGGAACGCCTGCCTATCGGCTGATCTGTGCATTCCGCTGGCACGGACTATGCAGATCGGCGGCGGTTACACGATGCGGTGCCGCAGCGCGTGGGCGGTGACTTCGGCGCGGCCGTGCGCGCCCGTCTTCTCGTAGATGTTCGCGATGTGGCGGGCCACCGTCCGCTCGCTGAGCACGAGTCCCTCCGCGATCACGCGGTTGCTCTGCCCGGCCACGAGCAGCGCAAGGATCTCAAGTTCCCGGGGGGTTAGTGAAGCGGTGTCATGGGCGCCGTCGAATGAAGGCGCGATTGTGCTGTCTGGCAGGACGCCCAGGAATCGCCACGTTTCGTTGGCGAAGCGTTCGCGCGTCTCCGCAAGGATGAATTGAGCGGAATCGATCGCCGCCGCGACAGCGCGGCTGTAGTGTTCAGCGATAAACACGTCGGGCTCGGTGATGACGAGCGTTGGTACTTCCACGCGGGCCGCCTGGTGCGTCATGTCGAACTGGTCCACCAGCTGAAAGACCTTGCGCCCTCGCTCGGGCGTAATCGCCGCCCTCAGGACCTGCGCCATAATCCGGGCCAGCTCATGGCTTGATTGGTTCCCAAACAGGATGTGCATCGAGGCGTCGGTGTATACGGTCCAATCCTGTTCACGCAGAGCCCTCACCGCGGCCATCGCAGGCGTGTCGAGCGCGTCAACGCTGCGCAGAAAGGGATAGTGCAGGACGAGATGGGAGACGCGGTCCGGGTGCCGCACGGCATACTCCACGGCGATCGGGTTCGAGTACGTCGCGGCTACGAGATCGAATTGTGTGAGGCCCAGCTTGTCCGCCACCGCCTCCAGATCAGAGACGAAACCGTCAAGCGAGAACGAGTCGACGGCCGCCGACGATCCCATGCCGCGCGGATCGAACATGACCCAGCGCCGCTCACGCGCGGCGGCCAGCTGCGCCAGCTGGCGATCGTCGGCCGAGAGCTTCCAAAGCAAGCTGAAATGACGTGTGGGGATGCCCTGCATGTAGACGAGGCCCTTGCCCTCCCCCACGGTGCCGTACGCGATGCTGACGCCGTCGCTGGTCCGCGCGAACTCGATGGGTGGAGCGTTCATGGAAGGGATTATGCGCCCGCCTTGACGATCGCGCTAGATGGCCGCTTTCTGGGCTTCCGACCGCGATGCGCCTGTGAGTCCGCCTCGATCGGTCGTCCCCGCCCCGCGAACAAACAGCCCGCCGCGTAACGGCACGCTGCTGGCGCGCCCCCCACCTCCCACCTCCCACTTCCCGCCACCAGCGTCGCGCCGCCCGGCATGCTATCGTCAGCAGCAAGATGACTAGCCCGAACACCACCGCCGTCCTGCTCCTCTCCTGCCGCGACCAGAAGGGCCTCGTCGCCGCCGTGTCCGACTTCCTCTACCGGCACGATGGCAACATCGTCCACGCCGACCAGCACACCGACCGCGAGGAGGGCGTCTTCCTCCAGCGCGTCGAGTGGGAGCTGGCGGGCTTCGGCATCGCGCGCGGCGAGATCGAGGCGGCGTTCCGGCCGATCGCGGAGCGCTTCGACATGACGTGGAGCCTGCGCTTCTCCGACGAGGTGCCGCGCGTGGCGGTGCTCGTCTCCAAGCTCCACCACTGCCTGTACGACATCATGGCGCGTTGGCGCCTGGGCGAGCTGCGCGCCGACATCCCGCTGATCATCAGCAACCACGCCGACGCCGCGCCCATCGCCGCCGAGTTCGGCGCCGAGTTCCACCACCTGCCCGTCACAGGCGAAACGAAGGCGGCGCAGGAGGCGCAGATCATCGCCCTGCTCGAAGCGCAGCGCATCGACCTGGTGATCCTCGCCCGCTACATGCAGGTGCTGAGCGACGGCGTCGTGCGGCGCTACCCGCAGCGGATCATCAACATTCATCACTCGTTCCTGCCGGCGTTCGCGGGCGCGCGGCCCTACCACCAGGCGCACGAGCGCGGCGTCAAGATCATCGGCGCCACTGCGCACTACGCGACGCCCGAACTGGACCAGGGCCCGATCATTGACCAGGACGTCGCGCGCGTCAGCCATCGTGACGCCGTCGAGGACCTCATCCGCAAGGGCCGCGATCTCGAGAAGATGGTGCTGGCGCGGGCGGTCGACTTTCACCTGCGGAACCGCATCGTCGTGTATGGCAACAAGACGGTCGTCTTCGACTAGAGCAGAAACAGAGAGCAGAGAGCAGAGAGCAGAGAGCACATGAACCTCTGCTCTCTGTTTCTGCTTTCTGTTCTGCGCAGCTCTACGCCCGTCGGGCGTTGCTCAGCCTGGTGCCGGAGAAGCACAGCGTCGACGCGATGACGCGCTGCCACATGTCCAGCAGCGCCGGCGTGATGCGCAGCTCGGCGCCCGATGCCGCCAGCGCCGCCAGCAGGTCGCCCACCGGCTCGACGGCAAGCGGCGCGACCGCCGCGCGGCTGACGTAGTGGCCGGCGGTGTCGTCGTTCGGGGCGAAGCTCTCGGGCGGCATGGTATAGCGGTAGAGCGCCGTCGTGCGGATGCGCTCCAGCCAGCTCGACTCGACGGCGATCACCATGCGTGCGCCGCCCCCGGCGAACCAGCGCTCGCGGTCGGCGGGCGTGGTGTGAGCGCCGGGCCAGAAGCAGGCGCGCGGGCACTCGCGCGGCACGTAATACATCGGCGCGTGCCACTCGTCGATTGCCCACACGAGCGGCTCGATCTCAGGGCGCGCGAGCGGCGCCCGCGGCTCGAACACCGCGATGTCGGGTTCCTCGCTGAAGTGATAGAGCTTCACATCCACACCGGGGAGGCGAAGCTGCGGCCCGCACTCACCGTCTGCTCCCTGCTCCCTGCTCCCTGCTCTCTGCCCTCTGCTCTGCGCGCGCCCCGCGCTACAATCTACTGCGCTATACGCTGAATCCAGGTGCCGAGGCCCCGCCGCAGTGGGCCTCGCGCCTTGCACAGGAGGCCCCATGATCGCCGAACGCCGCCCGTCGCCGCAACGCGCGGGCATCCTCGAACGCTGGGCGCGGTTCTCGCACCGGCATCACTGGCGCGTGATCGCGGCCTGGGTGCTGTTTCTCGGCGCCTTCGTCGCGGCGAACTTCTTCTTCGGCGGCACGTTCGTCTCCGAGTTCCGCGTGCCGGGGTCGGAGGCGCAGAAAGCGTCGGATCTGCTCAAGGCGCGGTTTCCGGCGCGCTTCGGCGACAACGCCGACCTCGTGTTCGAAGCGCCCGCAGGCATCAGCACCGCCGCCGCGCGTGCCCGCATCCAGGCCGTGATCGCCGACGTGGCGAAGGTGCCGGGAGTCGTCTCGGTCGACTCGCCCTATGACCAGCCGCGTTTCATCGAGCAGGGCGGGACGATCGCCCGCGCGGAGGTGCACTGGTCCACCCGCGCCTCGAACATCTCCGGCAAGAACCTCCACGCCTTCCTGAAGATCGTCGACAACGGCAGCGGCGACGGCGTCCGCGTCGAAGCCGGCGGTCGCGTCGTGGCGCAGAACGAGCGTCCGCAGTTCGGCTCCGAGATGCTGGGACTGCTGGCGGCGGTCGTCATCCTGCTCATCGCGTTCGGCTCCGTGATCGCCATGGGGCTGCCGCTGGGCGCCGCTGCGTTCGGCCTGGGGGCCGGCTTCGCGGCGATCGGGCTGGGGACGAACATCATCAACTTCCCGTCGTTCAGTCCGTCGTTCGCGGCGATGATCGGGCTGGGCGTCGGCATCGACTACAGCCTGCTGATCGTCACGCGCTTCCGCGAGGGGCTGCACTCCGGCAAGGACGTCGAGGAGTCGATCGTGCTGGCGCTGACGACGTCGGGCCGCGCCGTGATCTTCGCCGGCATGGTCGTGGCGGTGGCGTTCCTGGGGCTGTTCATGATGGGGTTGCCGTTCGTCGCCGCCCTCGGCACAGCGGGCGCCCTCATCGTCGTCTTCGCGGTGCTCGTCGCCACGACGCTCATGCCTGCGGCGCTGTCGCTCGCCGGCCACAACGTCGACCGCTGGCGGCTGCCATTCCTTCACTCGACGGAAGGCGTCGACGCGAGCAGCACCTGGTACCGGTTTAGCGCCGGCATCCAACGCCATCCGCTGCCGTACTTCGCCGCGGCCGCCGGGCTACTGCTGCTGCTCGCCACGCCCGCGCTCTCCATGCGGCTCGGCTTCACCGATGCAGGAAATAACCCGACGGACCATCATTCGCGCAGGGCGTACGATCTGCTGACGCAGGGCTTCGGCCCCGGCTTCAACGGCGCGCTGACGCTGGCGGTGGATATCTCAAACGGCGGCGGCGACCGCCTCGACGCCATCGCGGCCGCGGTGCGCGCCAGCGACAACGTGGCCGAGGTGTCGCCCGTGATCCGCAACCCGGCGGGCGATACGGCGCTGATCACCGTCTTCGCCCGCACCAAGCCGCAGGATGAGGCGACGAAGGACCTGGTGCACCGCCTGCGAGAGCAGATCGCGCCGGCCGCGACGTCTGGGACGGGTGCGAGGGTCTACGTGACGGGCGGTCTAGCGAGCTTCATCGACGCGCAGGACCGCATCAGCTCGCGGATGCCGCTGCTGTTCGCCGGCGTGATCGGGCTGAGCTTCCTGCTCCTGACCGTGGTGTTCCGCTCCGTCGTGGTGGCGGCGAAGGCGGCGATCATGAACCTGCTGTCGATCGGCGCCAGCTACGGCGTGCTGGTTGCGATCTTCCAGTGGGGCTGGTTCTCGCACTGGATCGGGATCGAGAAGGGGCCGATCGAGACGTTCATCCCGATGATGATGTTCGCCATCCTCTTCGGCCTCTCGATGGACTACGAGGTCTTCCTGATCAGCCGCGTGCGCGAGGAGTACCTGCGTACCGGCGACAACGCCGTGGCGGTGAGCCACGGGCTGGCGGCGACCGCCCGCGTGATCACGGCGGCGGCGGCGATCATGGTCGCGGTCTTCGTGACGTTTGTGTTCGGCAACGACCGCACGATCAAGGAGTTCGGCACCGGCCTGGCGACGGCGATCTTCGTCGACGCGACGATCGTCCGGCTCGTGCTCGTGCCATCGACGATGGAGTTGCTGGGCAAGCGCAACTGGTGGCTGCCGTCGTGGCTTGACCGCATCATCCCGGACATTAGCATCGACCGCATGCCGGAACCGGCGCTCGTCGCCGCGGCAGCGGAGCGCGCCAGCCGGTAGCGCGCGTTAGCGGCCGGCGGCGGGAGCCTCGGGGGCGGAATCGAGCAGCGAGCGCACGGCCCCGATCAGCGCCGTCGCCTCGAAGGGCAGGCGCATGCGGCCATCGGCATCGCCCGCCGAGCCACGGCCCGCCGGGGCGTCGCCCGACCCGCCTTCGATGTGACCATCGACAATGCCGCGCACCAGCCGGTTCTTTTCCACGGACACGTCGAGGATCTTCGATCCGCCTGAATGTTCGCGGAGCCGTGAGATGCACGCGTGCTTGCGGACGTCTTCCATGATCGTGTTGAAGACGATGACATCGGGCTTGTACGCCCGCACGCGCTCGATCGCATGTTCGGCGCTCTCGCACGTGGCGACTTCGAATCCCGCATCGAGAAGGAACACCGCCATCATGCGGGCCAGCGGCGCTTCGTCTTCGATGAGCAGTACGCTCGGCATCGCCTCTCCTATCGTGCGTTCGCCCGTTCTCGCGCCGAGGACTCATGCTGACTGCGTCCGTCGATCCTGGCGCGCCGCACGCGCCAGGCGAGGAATACGGCGTAATTACACGCAATTATAACTGGAAGAAGCGTAGCATGCCTCGGCGACAGACGCCGGGCGCTCGCCGCTATCTGCGCCGATCGAGCACGTCGCTGATCGCGCTGAGCAGGTGGTCGGCGTCGAACGGCATCTGCAGGTAGGCGTCGGCGCCCGTGTAGGGTGCGCGCTCCAATGTGGCCGATCGGCGCGACACGTCGACGACGCCCAGCCTCGGGTGGATCTGCCGCCACTCGCTGACGAATGGCAGCTTCGCGCTCGCGGGGAGGCTGCTGTTGAAGACGACCACGTCGGGCAATTCTGTGCGCACGTGCTCCGTCGCGGCCATGACGTTATCTATGGCGACGACCGCGTGGCCCGCGTCGACGAGAAACCAGCCGAGAAGGCGTACGATCGGCGCATCATTCTCGATGAGCACGACGCTGGCCATCTGTCGTCCCCCCACCGTGCCACCGATAGCACCCGGCCGGATCTGCTGGCGCGGGTTGCCCGCTCGCCGGCGTTATGCGGCGATATCGGGTGACGCGAGTCTATCACGGCCCGCAGAGCGGCGACGCGGAGAACCCTCCGCCTTGCACCTTGTCACCGCCCCGACTGTCGCGGCTCAGTGATGAAGACGGCCGCGATGTATGCGCGAATGCAACCCGTCGCGAGCGCCGTGAATCACGGCGGCTACGGTGGCGCCGCCCGGGATGTTGTGAGCGTATTGAGTGCTATGCCGGAGCCGACGGCGCGACGAGGGGCCAGGGCCGCACCCGCTCCATCACCAGCGCGAGGTCCAGGAGCAGCGCGTCTTCGTGGCGGCGCGCGTACGCCTGCAGGCCGATCGGCAGCCCGTTCAGGGACAACCCCGCCGGCATGGAGATCGCGGGGTAGCCTGCGATGTTGCCCGGGATCGTCAGCGCGCCGTTGTTGTTGCGCCCGACGCGCAGATCGCCGATCCGGCTCGGCATCGGCCCTTCCGCGGCGAACGGTTCGATCGGGTTGGTCGCGCACAGCACGACGTCTACGCGCTCGAAGATGTCCGCCATCGCCTCGTTCATCTCGACGCGGAACCTGTCCACGGACGCCGCGTGCCAGATGCGATACCGGTCCATGAACTCCATGCCGGCGCGGATCTCGTACGTCAGGTCGTCGCGGCAGTCGGGCCAGAAATCCTTCAGGTCATTGAAGAGACCCGGCGCGCCCGCGTTCGCCCACGCCGCCGCCTTCTCCGGCAGCCGCACCTCCACCTCCACCTGTCGCATGCCCGTCGCGTCGACGAGCGCTGCCGCGGCGTCGCTCACCACGCGCTCAACGTCTGGATGCAGCGTCGCCGCGCCGAGGTCGAGCGCGACGGCGACGCGCAGCCCGCGTAGATCGCGCGTGCCCAGGTCGCGCTCCCAGCCGTCGATGCGCGGCAGGCTGAACGGATCGCGCGCGTCGTAGCCGCTGGTCACGTCGAACCAGCGCGCGGCGTCGCGGACGCTGCGCGCGGTGGTGCCCCAGTTGCTCGTGAGCGGGCCGTTGCGCGCCTGCGGCCCCCGCGGGATGCGCCCGAACGTGCCCTTCATGCCGACGAGGCCGCAGTACGCCGCGGGGATGCGGATGGAGCCGCCGCCGTCGCTGGCGGTGGCGAGCGGCACCAGGCCGCCGGACACCGCCGCCGCAGAACCGCCCGACGAGCCGGCCGGCGTGCGTTCAAGATTCCAGGGGTTGCGCGTGACGCCGTGCAGCTTCGTCGCGGTGTAGGCGACGAGACCGAACTCGGAGGCCGCCGACTTGCCGACGATCACCGCGCCCGCCGCGCGCAGCCGCGCCACGTGCGTCGAGTCGTGGTCGACGATGTTGTCCCTGTACGGCACCGAGCCGTACGTGGTCGGCATGCCCTGCGCGTGCTCGAGGTCCTTGACCAGCAGCGGTACGCCGGCGAACAGCCCCGGGTCCTCACCGGCGGCCACGCGCCGGTCGATCTCCTCCGCCTGGCGGCGCGCACCGTCGGCGTCGAGGTGCACGACGGCGTTGAGCTTCGATGCGGCGATCGCCGCCAGCGATGCATCGAGCGCGTCGGCGGCGCGCATCTCGCCGCGGCGGACCGCGTCGGCAAGGGAGGATCCGTCATCGAGCCACGGCGTCATGTTGCTGCTCCTTGTGTGCGTGCTGGCGCTGATTGTAAGGCGATCGCGGCCCTACGGACGAGGACGCCCGCCGCTTGCGGGTGTAGAAGGGCTGGCGGTAGAATCGCGGATTCAGTTTCAAGGAGGATCCGCATGAATGAGACACCCGGCAGCCTCCATCCAGCCACGCTCGGCGTGCTCGCGTCCACCCCCGGCGCGCTCCGCGGTCTGCTGGCGAGCCTCCCCGCGTCTGCGGTCGAGTCGCCGGGCGCGGAGGGCTGGTCGCCGAAAGACGTCGTCGCGCACATGCTCTCCATCGAGCAACAGGCCCTCGGCGGGCGGGTGCGGCTGATCGTCGAGGCGGACGATCCGGCGATCCCGAACATCGACGAAGATGCAACGCTCGTCGCATCGGGTATGCGCCACTGGCCGCTCGCGAAGCTGCTGGATGAGTTCGCAGCGCAGCGGTCTGCTGTGCTCCAGAATCTGTCGGAGCTGCGTTCCGAAGATCTGGCGCGGCAGGGCAGGCACGGCGCGGCCGGCGCCGTGAGCGCGGCGGACATCGTGCACCACGTCGCGTTCCACGATCTGCTGCACATCGGCCAGATCACGCAGCTGGTCTGCGCGCCCATCGAGGAGCGGCGCGGCGCCATGCAGATGTTCCGCTAGCGCTAGTCGCGCGGCAGGCCCAGCCCGCGCTGCGCGATGATGTTGCGCTGCACCTCGGACGTGCCCGCCGCGATCGTGTAGGAGACCGCTGCGAGGTAGTAGCTGTTGAGCCGGCCGTCGAGCGGCGCCGCCGCGCTGCCGCGGCTCAGCACGCCGCCCAACCCGAGCATGTTCACCGCTGCGCCGGCGAACCGCGACTGCAGCTCGGTGGAGAAGAGCTTGGCGACCGATGCCTCCGAGTTCGGCACGAGCCCCTGCCCCTGCATCCATGCGACGCGATACGAGAGCAGCCGGCCGACGCTGAACGCGATCTGCAGGTCCGCGAGCTGATGGCGCCTGCCCGGCCGATCGATCAGCCGCCGCCCGTCCGCGCCGCGCCGCTTCGCGTAGGCGATCAGGTCATCCAGCAGCGTCTGCGCGAAGACGATGCGCTGGATGCCGGAGCGCTCGAAGTCCAGCGTCGTCGTGGCCACGTACCAGCCCCGGTTGACCTCGCCCACCAGGTTCGCGCAGGGGATGCGCACGTTGTCGAGAAAGAGCTGGTTGAACGCAGCCGAGCCGAGCATGTTCGTGAGCGGCGTGATCGTGATGCCGGGCGACTTCATGTCCATCAGGAAGTAGCTGATGCCCCGGTGCTTCGGCGCCTCCGGATCGGTGCGGGCCAGCAGGATGCAGTAGTCGGCGCGATGCGCCCCGGACGTCCACATCTTCTGCCCGTTGACGACGAAGTCATCGCCGTCTTGCACGGCGCGCGTCTGGAGCGACGCGAGGTCGGAGCCGGAGCCCGGTTCGCTGAAGCCCTGGCACCAGTTCAGCTCGCCGCGCGCGATCGGCGTCAGGAAACGCTGCCGCTGCTCGTCCGTGCCGTGGAGCATCAGCGTCGGCCCGACCATCGCCACCCCCATGCCGCCGAAGCCGGGGGCACGGAGCGCCGACATCTCCTCGTTGTACACCAGCTGCTGCATGGGCCCGGCGCCGAGCCCGCCGTGCTCGGCCGGCCAGGCGAGCGTGAGCCAGCCCTTGTCGGCGAGCTTGCGCTGGAACGCACGCGAGGTCTCGGACACCTCCCGGGGCGCGTCCTCGCGGTCGTTGTAGGCGGCGCTGCCCCAGTCCGGCGGCAACTCCGATCGCACGAATGCGCGGATCTCTTCGCGGAACGCCTGCTCTTCGACTGCGAACTGAAAGTCCATCCTGAGCCTCTCTCTCGCCGATGGCGATGCTATCACAGTAGACATGCGGCGGCTATCGTCAACTCCGCTGTTGAAGCCAAGACGCGGACGTTGTACCCTCCGGTCTCACTCAGGGATTTCGGCACCGGCACGAATGCCACGGATGACGGCGCATGCAGCACGACGACCGCGCGGACGCCGGCCGGAATGAAGGCCGGATCGTTGCCATAGACATTCTGCGCGGGCTCGCGATCATCTGGGTCGTGCTGTTCCACCTGTGGGGAGACGTCGAGTTCTTCCCTGGCGCGCCGCAGCGGTACTACGAACAGCTGACCTGGCAGTTCCAGCACGGCACCGGCGCCTGGCGCATCTTCACCTCCTGCACAGACCTGCTCTTCCGCGACGGCTTCCAGGGCGTGCCGCTCTTCATGATGATCAGCGGTCTCTCGCTCACGATCGCCGCCTATCGTGCTGGCGATGCGCTGCGCTGGCCGCGCTTCTTCGCGCAGCGCTTCCGCAAGCTGCTGATCCCGTACTGGGCCGGCGTCGCGCTGACCTACGGCGTGATCGCGCTGATCGCGATGCGGCAGGTGTCGCTGCACGGGGGGCGCTTCGCCGAACAGTTCGGCAGCGGCGTGACGATCTCGCTCCACACGCACCTGAGCATCGACGCCGGCGTCGTGTTCGCCAGCGTGGCGCTGCTGCCGCGGCTCACCGGCGCGGACTGGTTCTTCGCGCCGCAGCTGGCGCTCTGGTTCGTGGGACTGCTGGCGCAGTACTACCTGCTGTTCCCGCTCCTCTTCTTCGCGATGCGCAAGATGGGCGGGCTCGCGTTCGTCGTCCTCACGTTCGCGCTGACGGTCGGCGCCAACTGGTGGATCGTCGACAACTACGGCGCGCCCGAGTTCAAGTTCTGGCTCGTCACCGGCTGGGCCCCGTTCCGGCTCTTCGAATTCACCTCCGGCATGGCCATCGGCTGGCTGCTGGCGTCACCGGACCGATCGCGCCCGCGCGTGCTGGCGATCGCGCGGCATCCGCTCGCGATCGTGGCGATGATCGCGCTCGGCGTCGCCGCGCACACGGCGGGCGACCTGATGATCGGGCGCTGGACCGTCCGCTACTGGCAGTCGCTGGCGCTGCCGCTCTCGACGTTGGGTCTCGTGCTGCTGGCGCTGCCGCTGCTCGTGCGACGGCCGGGCCGCATCGACGTCAGCGCGCCGGTGCGCGCGCTCACCAGCATCGGTGTCACGTCGTACGCGGTGCTGATCCTGAGCGATACCATGCGCCTCGTCGCGAGCCAGGTCCGCCTCGAGGGCGCGTCGGACGCCGTGTGGTGGACGTTCCTCGTGGCCCTTTACGTGCCGACGAGCTTCGTCCTCGCCTGGCCCCTCGCCCACCTGCTCGGGCTGATGCCGAAGCGGGCGCCGGCGCGGCGGCGGCTCCCGCGCGTCCGTCCCGTGGAGGTCGGCGCGGCCGGCGTTGCCGAACCGATCGAGGTGTTCGCCAGCACGTGAGCTTCGCCCCCGCGCTCCATGCAGACGGCGGCTAATTCGGCGTTTTCCTCATTGTTGCGCTCATTGCCAGCCCCGAAACTACTGGTGGTGTCCTGCGAATCGCCGCTGCGACGCGCACGGGCCTCCAGTGATTGAATGCGGCCGGCGTTCTCGTACTGGCATCTGACAATGGACGTAGCGCCTGCGAGAACCGCGTACATGGGTCCCTCGGCCAGCCAGCCAGACAAGAAGCCTTCCTACGCAAGGCTGTCTCCTCAAGACGCATCGTTCCTGGTGTACGAGACGCCCGACCTGCACATGCACGTCGGGCTCGTTGCGATTATCGAGTCCGCCGCTTTTGAGCTGCCGTCGGGCGAGATTGACGTCACGAAATTCCGTGCGTACATCGGCTCGCGGCTGCAGTTCGTGCCGCGCTGCCGCCAGCGGCTGGAGCGCATCCCGTTCACCAAGCAGCCCGTGTGGGTTGACGATCGCCATTTCCGCATCGAAGACCACGTCCTCGCCGCACGCGTCGAAGCGCCCGGCGGCAACGCCGATCTGCAGGCGCTGGCCGGCGAGATCTTCTCCCGCAAGGTCGATCGCTCGAAGCCGCTCTGGCAGATGCACGTCGTCCAGGGGCTAACGCGTGCGGGACAGTTCGCGGTCATCGCGAAGGTGCACCACTGCATGATCGACGGCATCGCCGGCGTGGACTTCATGGCGGCGATGCTCACCTCGAAGCCCGTCGCGGAGATCGAGCTGACGCCGCGGTTCGCGGCGGCACACACTCCTTCGAGATTCCGGCTGCTGTTCGACGAGGCGCGGCGGCTCTCATCGGCGCCCCGGAAGTTCGCCGCGCTTGTGCGGCAGCTGGCGCAGGATCCGGAGGCGCGCACGTCGGCCTGGCAGCGCATCGCGGCGCTCGTGCATCTCGTGGCCAGCGGCGTGCGCGGCACACCCGCGAACCCGCTGAGCGCGCCTGCGCGCGCCCGCCGCGCCATCGGCTGGACGGCGACGGACCGTGCGGCCGAGCGCAGCGTGCGCGCCCGCCTCGGCAGCACGCGCGATGACGTGACGCTGGCCTGCGCGGCGGGGGCGGCACGCTCGTTCCTGCAGCGCAAGGGTGCGCGGCTCTCGCGGCTGCGCATCCGGGCGATGGGCACGATGAGCCTGCGCACACGCGCCGAACGCGCCGACCTGGGCAATCGCGTCGGCATGCTGATCGTCGACCTGCCCGTCGGCGAGGCGGACGCGCGCGTCCGCCTTCAGCGTGTGAGCGACACGGTGCTCGGATTGAAGCAGTCGAAGCAGGCCCTCGGCGCCGACGTGCTCGCTCAGATCGACCAGTGGACCGGCACGGCGATGCAGTCGTTCGGGATGTGGCTGGCGAACACGCGGCGGGCGTACAACCTCTTCGTCACGAACATCCCCGGGCCGCCGTCCGCGCTCTACGCGCTGGAGTCGAAGCTGCTGGAGATCTACCCCATCGCGCCGATCTTCGGGGGGCAGCACGTCAGCGTCGCCACGCTGAGCTACCTGGGCAAGGTCCACTGGGGCGTGCAGTACGCCGGCGACGAGCCCGCCGAACTGGGCCGCTTCGTGGCTGACCTGGATACGGCGTTCGCCGAACTTGCCGAGGCTGCTGCCGCGGCGCCGCCGCGGCTCCGCGTCATCCGCGCCGGCGAGACGGCCGTCGCCGAGCAGCCCGCGCTCGTCGAGCACGACGGGACGGCGGGCTGATCGTCGCGAAGGGCCGTGCTACACTCCGCGCGTGAATCTAGAACTGCTCCGCGAACTCTCCGTCACCAACGACTCCAAGATCCTCCTGCTCGTCATCGACGGCCTCGGCGGCCTGCCGAACGAGAGCGGGCGCTCCGAGCTGGAGCAGGCCAACATCCCCCAGCTCGACCGGCTGGCGCAGGAGAGCCTCTGCGGCCTCACCGTGCCGGTCGCCTACGGCGTCACGCCGGGGAGCGGGCCGGGACACCTCGCGCTCTTCGGGTACGACCCGGAGCGCTACACGGTCGGCCGCGGCGTGCTCGAGGCGCTCGGCATCGACTTCGATCTGCAGCCGTCGGACATCGCCGCTCGCGGCAACTTCTGCACCGTCGATATGGACGGCGCGATCGTCGACCGCCGCGCCGGCCGCATCTCCACCGATCGCTCGGCGCCGCTGTGCGAGATGCTGGCGCAGATCAAGCTGCCCGGCGTGCAGCTCTTCGTTGAGCCCGTGCGCGACCACCGCTTCCTCCTCGTGCTGCGCGGTGAGGGGTTGTCCGACCGCCTGAGTGAGACCGACCCGCAGCGCGAGGGGGCGAAGCCGCTGCCGGTGCGCGCGCTGGCGCCCGAGGCCGACGCAACGGCGGCGCTGCTCAACGAATTCGTCGCGCAGGCCGGCAAGCTGCTCCACGACCAGCAGCCGGCGAACATGCTGACGCTGCGGGGCCTCGCCAAGCACCCGCCCATGCCGTCGATCGCGGAGATCTGCAAGTTCCGCGCGGCCGCCATCGCCGCGTACCCGATGTATCGCGGCCTCGCCAAGCTCGTCGGCATGGACGTGCTGAAGACCGGCGCGACATTCGCCGATGAGCTGGCGACGCTCAAGGCGCACTGGAACGACCATGACTTCTTCTTCATCCACTTCAAGCGCGCCGATGCGGCGGGCGAGGATGGCGACTTCCAGGCGAAGATCGCCGCGCTCGAGGAGATCGACACATACATCGAGCAGCTTCACGCGATGAAGGCCGACGTCTTCATGATCGCGGGCGACCACTCGACGCCGGCGATCGTGGCCGGACATTCCTGGCACCCTGTCCCCTTCATGTGCCACCCGAAGAGCTTCGCGCAGGCGGACACGACCGAGGGGTTCAACGAGAAGACGTGCTCGCGCGGCGTCCTCGGCACGTTTCCGGCGAAGGAAGTGCTGTCGCTGGCCATGGCGCACGCCGGCCGGCTGACGAAGTACGGAGCGTGAGATGACCCGCACGCCGATCATCGCCGGCAACTGGAAGATGAACACGCTGCGCGCCGACGCGATCGCGCTGGCGCGCGCGATACGAGAGCGGACCGAAGGCATCGCGGGCGTCGAGAAGATCGTCTGCCCGCCGTACGTCTGGCTCGCCGATGTCGGGCGCGAGATCGCCGGGTCGACGATCAGGCTTGGCGCGCAGAACGCCTACTGGGAAGAAAAGGGCGCCTTCACTGGCGAGGTGAGCATCACGCAGGTCGCGGATGTGGCGGAGTACGTGATCATCGGCCACAGCGAGCGGCGTCAGTATTTTGGCGAGACGGACGAGACGGTGAACCGGCGCGTGAAGGCGGCGCTCGCGCACGGCGTCAAGCCGATCATGTGCGTCGGCGAGACGCTGGCGCAGCGCGAGGCGAGCGAGACTGAGCGTGTTCTCGTGACGCAGACACGCGGCGGTCTCGACGGCGTGGACATCGGCCGGGAGTTCATCGTTGCGTACGAGCCGGTGTGGGCGATCGGCACCGGCCTCGCGGCCGACGGCGCGACAGCCGAGGCCGCGGTAGCGCTGATCCGCCGCACGCTGCGCGAGATCGCCGGCGATGTCGCGGACGACGTGCGGATCCTCTACGGCGGCTCGGTGACGCCGGACAACATCGCCGAATACATGACGCAGCCGGACATCGACGGCGGCCTCGTCGGCGGCGCCTCGCTCAAAGCGGAGAGCTTTGCGGCGCTCGTCGCCGGTACGGCTGCCGTCCGCGCCTGATGCGCCCGCGGCTCGTCGCCATCGTCGGGGCGACGGCGACCGGCAAGACCGCGCTCGCGATCGCACTCGCGCGCAGGCTCGACGGCGAGATCGTCAACGCCGACTCCCGCCAGATCTACCGCGACATGGACATCGGCACGGCGAAGCCGACGCCGGCAGAGCAGGCGCTCGCCCCGCACTGGCTGATCGACGTCGCCGCTCCCGACGATGACTTCACGCTCGCGACGTTCCTTGACCTGGCGCGGGCCGCGCTCGCCGGCATCTGGCAGCGCGGCAAGCTGCCGATCGTCACGGGCGGCACCGGCCAGTACGTCTGGGCGCTCCTCGAAGCGTGGCGCGTGCCCCGCGTGCCCCCCGACCGCGCGCTCCGCACCGAACTCGAGGCGCTCGCCGACCGCGACGGCGCGGCGGCCCTCGTGGAAGAGCTGCGACGCGTCGACCCGGTCAGCGCGGAGCGGATCGACGCGCAGAACGTGCGGCGGATCATCCGCGCGATCGAGGTGACGCGCGCCACCGGGCGCCCGTTCAGCGAGTGGCAGCGGAAAGACGCCCCGGCGTTCGACGCGGCGATCATCGGCCTCCGCCTCGACAGGGACGCGCTCTACGCGCGGATCGACGCCCGCGTCGACGCGATGCTTGCGGCCGGCTTCGTCGACGAGGTGCGGCGGCTGAACGCCGCCGGGTACGGCTGCGATCTGGCCGCCATGCGCAGCATCGGCTACCGCGAGGTCTGCGCGCACCTGCGCGGCGAGACGACGCTCGACGCCGCGGCCGCGCGGATCAAGACCGAGACGCACCGCCTGGCGCGCATGCAGCACACCTGGTTCCGCGACGGCGACGAGCGCATCGCCTGGCTCGATGCCGGCTCGCCCTACCTGCTGGATCGAGCGTTGGCTGTGACGGCGGACGGATCCACCTCCGAATAGCCTTCCGTATCGGCCGAGCGCGGTTGTATCCTCCCCGTGATGGATTTCGTCAAGCTGCACGGCACGGGCAACGACTTCGTCGTCATCGACGCGCGATCGCTCGATCGCGATTGGAGTGCGCTTGCGCAGGCGATCTGCGACCGCCACTTCGGCGTGGGCGGCGACGGCATGATCCTGGCCGCGCCGTCGCGGCGTGCCGACGTGCGGATGCGCATCTTCAACGCCGACGGCTCCGAGGCCGAGATGTCCGGAAACGGCATGCGCTGCCTGGCGAAGTTCGCCGCCGACGGCGGCCTCGTGTCGCCGCGCAACGACGAGTTCGACGTCGAGACCGGCGCCGGCGTGCTGCGCGTGCGCATCACCACCGAGCGCGGCTTCGTGACCAGCGTCCGTGAGAGCATGGGCGCCCCCCGTCTCGATCCGCGCGAGATCCCCGTGCTGGTCGACGCGCCGCCGCCCGTGAAGGCGCTCGAGGTGCAGGTCGATGGCCGGGCGCTCACCGTGACGCCAGTATCGATGGGCAACCCGCACGCGGTGCACTTTCAGCGGGCGCCCGTGGCCGAGTACCCGCTGCACACCGTCGGCCCCCTCATGGAACACCACCCGCTCTTCCCGAAGCGCACCAACTTCGAGGTCGTGCGCGTGCTCGCCCGCGACCGCGCCGAGATGCGTGTCTGGGAGCGCGGCGTCGGCGAGACGTTGTCGTGCGGCTCCGGCGCCTCCGCGACGATGGTCGCCGCGCGGCTGCTCGATCTCGTCGATGGCACCATGGAACTGAGCGTGCCCGGCGGCGTGCTGCACCTCGAGTGGGACGGCGAGGGCGACGTCGTCCTCACCGGTCCGGTCGTCGAAGTGTTCCGCGGAACGTGGCCCGACTAAATGCCCCTGAACCCCGTCCGCCGCCTCTCCGCACCAGTTGCACTGAGCCTCTACCACGAGACCTCGCGCGAGGCGCTGAGCTGCGGCTGGAGCCCGCGCGAGACGGAGAAGACAGAACGCGAGCACCCGGAACTGATCGTACGGCGCGGCGCCAGCGTGCTCGCCGCGCTCGCGGGCGGTGGGCTCGCGTATACGTTCGAGCGCGACCGCGACTTCGTCGAGGACTTCCCCGCCATGCTGGAGGCGCTGCTGCCGAAGCTGCGCCGCGCGCTGATGGCCGATACGGTGCGCTTCCGCCTGCTGCACAACCCGTCGCGGCCGCTGGTAGAGCCGGTGCTCAAGCGGTTGTGGTTTGCCCCGGCGCGCTCGTGGCTGCAGTTCTCGCTCGCCCGGAAGTCGCCGCTGCCGAAGCTCGTGGCCCCGAAGGGCGTGAAGTTCCGCGAGGGGGGCGTGGCCGACGTCGATGACCTGATCCGGCTCGACCGCGAGTCGTTCCCGGACACGCCGCTCCCATCGGACGTCCTGCGCTCGCGCCTCGCGTCCGGGGACGAGCGCGTGCTCGTGGCGACGGCCGGCGCTGCCGTGGCCGGCTTCGCGATGTACGAGCGCATCGATGACGAGACCGGCTACCTGGGCATCATCGCGGTCGCTGAGGCGTATCGCGGACGCGGCATCGGCGCCGCGCTGACCCTCCGCGTCGCGAAGGCGCTCTTCGCGGAAGGCGTCGAGCGCGTCGACTTGAAGACGGACGACGACAACAGCGCCGCGATCCGGCTCTACGCGCGCCTCGGCTTCCGCCAGACCGCCGCCGGCCGCGACTACACGCGCCCGACCGATCCCCGCGCCATTACGCAGCTCAAGAAGACGGCCGCCGGGGGAACGATGATCCGCTTCGGCGGCTGGCGCTGAGGCCGTGAGCGTCAGCGACGTCTTCGGCATCCATGCGCCCTTCGCGCAGATCGTCTACCGCAGCGCGATCGTCTACGTCGCCATCCTCATCGGCATGCGGCTCACGGGCAGCCGCCAACTCGGCCAGATGACGCCGTTCGACCTGGTGTTGATCCTGCTCATCGCCAACGCCGTGCAGAACGCCATGGTCGGCACCGATGTCACGATCCTCGGCGGGCTCGCCGCGGCCGTGACGCTGCTCTGCGTCAACCGCCTGGCCGCATTCGCGACCGACCGCATCCCGTTCCTCCGGCGCGCGATCGAAGGCCAGGTCATGCTGTTGCTCCACGACGGGCAGCTCATCGAACGCAACATCCAGCACGCCGGCCTGACCGACGAGCTGGTGATGCAGGCGATCCGCGAGCACGGCTTCGAGCGCGCCGACCAGGTCCGCATGGCGGTGCTGGAGATCGACGGCACCATCAGCATCGTCCCGACCGGCGCCCAGATGGTGCGGACGCGGCATCGCGTGCGCGCGATCCATCCGGGGGGGAACTAACGCCATGGCCGAAGCAGTTTCGTCCGGCCTCGGCCGAACCGGGCCCTGGCTGCAGAACCAGTGGCTGCGCGTCGAGACGCGCCAGGACGACGCCACCATCGCGCCGGTCTCGCTCGCCGGCGCCTTCCGGCCCACCGAGCGGGCGCTCGCCTCCGTCGATCTCGTGGGCGAGCCGCCGCTTCACTTCGAGCGCGCCGATTACGATATCGAGCCCTACGCCGACGCGCTGGGCGCGGGCCGCAAGCTGACGTTGCGCACGACGCTGGCGCGGCGCGGCGCTACGCTGCGCCGCGAGATCGTGCTGTACGACGCGCATCCATTTTGCATCACGCGCATCGGGATCACGAACGAGCGGTCGTCGCCGCGCCACGTCGATGCGCTGCACGTGTTCGGTACACCGCCAGAGGGGCGCGGCAAGCTGCAGCTCGATGCCAGGCCGGCCGACTGGCGCGTTTACCGCAACGGCTGGCAGTCCTGGGCGCCGACGATGTCGTTCGGCGGCGCCGAGCGCGACGTGCAGAGCCGCCCTCCACAGCTCTCGCCGGAGCCGCCGCAGAGCGGTCCGGGGCAGTTCGCGTCCGACGACGTTGGCGTGCTGTTCGATCCGGCGTCGTCGCGGTCGCTGCTCGCGGGCGCGGTGACGGCGCGCGACTTCATGACGCAGGTATTCGTCGATGCGCCCGCGAAGGCGCTCGATGCGCGCTGCCTCGCCGACGGCGTGCCGCTTGCCCCCGGCGAGACGCTCTGGTCCGAACGCATGCTCATCGACGTGGCGGGCCACCCGAACGAGCAGCTCGAGCGCTACGGCGACGCGCTCGCCCGCCTGATGGGCGCCCGCGTGCCGGAGAAGACGCCGGCGGGCTGGTGCTCGTGGTACTACTTCTTCACCGGCGTCACGGAGGACGACATCGTCCGTAACCTGCGCTTCCTCGAGCAGCACCGCCGCGAGCTGCCGGTCGACATCGTCCAGATCGACGATGGCTACCAGCCGGACATTGGAGACTGGCTCACGACGAATGAGAAGTTCCCGCACGGCATGGCATGGCTCGCGTCGGAGATCAAGCGCGCCGGTTACACCCCGGGGCTCTGGGTCGCGCCATTCTTTGTTGCCGAGACGTCGCGCTCATTCGCCGAACATCCGGAGTGGGTGGTGCGAGGCGATGACGGCGAGCCGGCGCTGGCCATGTACGGCTGGGAGCGCCGCAATTTCGGGATCGACGGTTCCCATCCTGATGCGCGGGCGTGGCTGACGCGGCTGTTTCAGGAGATATGCGGCGGCTGGGGCTACGGCTACGTGAAGATTGACTTCCTCTTCGGCGCGGCGATCGCCGGGCGGCGGCACGACCCGAACACGACGCGCGTCCGCGCCTACCGCGACGCCCTGGCAGCGGTGCGCGAGGGCGTCGGCGAAGAGCGCTTCATCCTTGGCTGTGGGGCGCTCATGGCGCCGTCAGTCGGTCTGGTCGATGGCAACCGCATCGGCCCGGATGTCGCGCCGTTCTGGCGCAACCTCACGACAGCCGAGCGCGCCGCGCCCGCGCCCCGCCCGCGCCGCCCCGACGACAACCTCAGCGCCGAGACGGCGATCCGCAACACGCTGCAGCGCTCATGGATGGACCGCCGCCTGTGGGCGAATGACCCCGACTGCCTGCTCGTCCGGACGGACCGCACGAAGCTCACGCTCGACGAGACGCGTACGCTGGCGGCGGCGATCGGGCTTTCGGCGGGCGTGATGTTCTCGAGCGACGACCTGGACAAGCTTTCGCCCGAGCGGTTCGAGTTGATCCCGATGCTGCTGCCCGTGCTGCCGCGCTCCGCCACGCCCGTCGACCTGATCGAGCGGGACATGCCGGAGCGGTACGAATTGGCGTTCAGTCGGGAGTGGGACCCATTGCGGCTGGTCGGCCTGTTCAACTTCGACGATGAGGCGCGCGACGTGACGCTGTCGCTGCCGCCGGGCCGCTGGCACGTGTTCGAACTGTGGGACGAACACTATCGCGGCGTCGTCGAGGGCTCGGTCGAATTCACACTTGTCGCGCCGCACGCCTGCCGCGTCGTGGCGCTGCGGCCTGCCACCGATCGGCCCGCGGTTGTCGGCACCACGGCCCACATTGGCGTCGGCGCGCTCGACATAACGACTCAATCATACGACGCCGGTTCCGGCACGCTGCGGATCGGCCTGGCCGTGGCGGGAACGCGCTCGCGCCGCATCTACATCGCCCACGTGGGCCGAACGGTCCTCTCGGCAGCACTCGACGGCGCCGACGTGCCGGTGACCGTCACCGGTGCCGTGTGCCGCGTCGAAGTCACCGTCAACGCGCCGTGCACGCTGGAGGTCCGGTTCGGACCGGCGTAGCCGCGCCAACCCCGCGGCCGCCGTGGGTCAGGGATAGCCGTAGCGCGAGACGAACCACTGGAACGCCAGCGACGAGACCTGCTGCCCCATCGGGATGTCGTCGTACTTGCCCGCCACATTCTCGGTGAAGAACGAGATGGCGTATCCGTAGCGCTCGCCCCCGCGCTCGTACCAGACGATGCCGATGTCGTTGTCGGCCCAGCCCTCCTGGTACAGGAACCCGTTCTTGTGAGAGACGATCGTGTCCGCGCTCGCGCCGATCGGGATCAGGTAGTTCAGGCCCGGCTTCACGAGCGTCATCTTGTACAGCAGGTAGTCCCGCCACCAGGCGTTCAGCACGCGGCCGCCCCAGAGCGCCTGCAGGCCGCGGTTCACGTCGCGCGCCGTGATGCGGTTCTCGCCGCCGCCGAAGATCGACTCCTCGGGAAAGGCCGGCGGGTGGTCCATCAGCGTCGACGTCATCCCCAGCGCGTGCGCGAAGTCGTTGACGCGCGTGATGCCCTTCGCCAGGTCGCCGTCACCCACCCAGTCGCGCGTCAACCGCCGCGCCGTGATCGGGTCCGAGCGATTGATCGTCTGGCCGATGAGGTCGCCCGGATCGGGCTCGGTGTACTTGCTCGCCTGCAGGTCCACCACTACCCGCATCAGCGCGAAGAGGTTGATCGTGCAGCCCGGCAGCCGCTGCTGGTCGCCGTTCACGTCCACCGTCTCCCCCGTCCGCAGGTCCGTGATCGCGACGGCGGTGTTGATCGTCGTCCCGGCGATGGCGTCGGCGATGTCGTCGCGCAACTGCATCATGTCGTCCGCCGGTGCCGGAATCGAAGCGCCTCCATCGCACACCGGCGTGTAGAACGCCAGGGTCTCGCTCGTCTTCCATCCGGCGCTCGTCAGCGTGTTTACGCGCGCGAAGTGGGTCGTCCCTTCCAGCATGCCGCTCCAGATGAAGCCGTACACCGGCGGGCCGAGCGTGCCCGTGCTGACGAAGGTCCCCGGCGCAAAGCCATTGTTGAAGATGCTCAGGTCCAGCCACTGGGATCCGCCGCGGGATGGCGCCCAGAGGAACGTCGTCCGCACCGCGTTCCGCGCCGCGCCGAGACACTGCGCGGTCATGATCCCGGGGCCGATTGCGGGCGCGGGGCGCGGCGGCGGCGCAGGTGTCGGCGTCGGTGTCGGGCCTGCGGTGCGGGTGGCGGTAGGGGTGGACGTGCGCGTCGCAGCGGACGCGCGGGCGGCGACGTGGCCGGCGGCGAGCACGACGACCGCCGCGGCGACGGCGATCGCAATCACTCCCGAGGTGAGGGCCTTCAACAGCGAGTGTCCTTCCTTGCCGCCGCCCTGATTCTGCACGACGCAGGCGGCATGCGTCAACGGCGATGCTTCGATCTGGCGCTAGGCTCCGCCGCTGGTACCCTGCTGCTCTATGGATCGGATCGAACTGCGCGTGCTGAAGCTGCGGCCGGCGGCACTCCTGCCGGCCCGCGGCACGCCGCACGCCAGCGGCCTCGACCTCTACGCCTGCCTCGCTGCGCCGCTCGTGCTGCGCCGGGCGCCCCAGCTCGTGCCCACCGGCATCGCCATCGAGTTCCCCGCCGGCTACGACGCCCAGGTGCGGCCGCGCTCGGGCCTCTCGTCGAAGGGCGTCGGCGTCGCGTTCGGCACGGTCGACGCCGACTACCGCGGCGAGCTGTTCGTCACCATGTGGGTCTTCGGCGACCTCGAGACCCACGAGATCCGGCACGGCGACCGCATCGCCCAGCTGGTCGTGGCGCCGCTCGCCCCCCTGGCGCTGCTCGAGGTCACGGAGCTCGCCGACACGCAGCGGGGCGCCGCCGGCCACGGCTCCACCGGCCGCTGAGCCCGCGCTCCGACCACCGGCGCGGGCCGTGGCGGTCCCTCGCTTGACCCCCTCTTCCCGCGATTGCTAGAGTTACACAGATTCCGGACGGGTGGCCGATGCGCTCTGCGGACGTTCGCAGGGCGTTTTCCTCGCCAGTCCGGTGCCAGCGTGGTGGGCGTGGCCTAGCGGTTAAGGCGCCAGGTTGTGGCCCTGGAGATCGAGGGTTCAAATCCCTCCGTCCACCCCATTCTTTCCCCTCGAAAAAGGAGACCTGCGGTGCCTGACGAATCACAAGCCGAAGGGCAGCCCGCCCAGGAATCCGACAAGCAACCGGCGGCCACCGACGGGGCCGTGACCTCCAGCGGCTACTCGTACACCGTGGTGGACGAGGGCGCCGCCGTGGCGCACGCATCCGGCTCGAGGGGCGGCGTGCATCCGCTGCTGCTCGTCGCCGCGGCGATTGTGCCCGCCGTCATCGTCGGCGTCGCGGTGTGGTTCTTCGCCGCGTCCGGCAGCGGCGACAAGACGCGCGTCAACGCCGACGTGAGCAACGTCGTCAACGCCTTCAGCCAGGCGCAGGGCACGACGGCGACGCGCTACGAGGGCAAGGTTGCGCCGGGCTACCCCGGCGACATCCCGCTCTACCCGGGTGCGAAGCTGATCTCCTCCGTCCTCCAGATCCGCGGTGAGGACGCCAGCTACCTCGTGATCTACGACACGCACGACAAGCGCGACAAGGTGTCGGCGTACTACCAGGACAAGCTCGCCGCCGACCCGTTTCAGGTCGATGCCGCGCAGGACAGCCGTGACTCCGCCCTCCACCAGTTCAGCAAGATCGACGACGCGAACATCCGCGGCCTCGTGCTGACGGCCGGCTCGAACGATGACAGGCTGACGACGATCGTCGTCAGCCTGCAAGTGACGTCCGGCGCCAAGGCGCAGACGCCCGCCAGGTACGACCCCGGCGTCGCCAAGACCCTGCCCGATGGCTTCCCGAACGGCGTGCCCCCGTACCCGGACGCCGTGCTGATCGAGACCGGATTCCAGAAGCAGGCCGGCGCCAGCACCTTCATCGTCTCGTTCGTCACGAAGGACGAGATCACGAAGGTGATGGACTACTATCGCGGCAAGTTCAAGGACGGCGGCCTCACCGTCACCGATGGCGACGCCACCCAGTCGGCGCTCGTCGACGCTACGGTCGTGCAGTTCACCGACGATAAGCAGACGCTCGGCGGCCAGGTGACCGCCGGCCGCCTCGCGGAAGACAAGAACTACACGCGCATCGACCTGCAGGTGCGAGCGACGAAGCAGCCGTCCTAGCGGCGACGGCTGCAGGTTTCGGCCTGCCCCACGGGCGCCCGTAGCTCAGCGGATAGAGCATCGGTCTTCGGAACCGAGGGTCGGGGGTTCGAATCCCTCCGGGCGTACCACTTCCCAGATACAGAATCGGCTCAGCCGCGAACCTGCGCCCCGCGCGCCGGTCCCTGCTCGCCCACATTTGCTCACCGCAGCCCCCCGAATTGGCGTGCTCCTGGCCGGGACGCCGCCAGAAGCGGCGGGCCGTTTTCGCGATGTGAACGATGCGCGCCCCGCTCATGTGGCCGTAGACGGCTGCCGATAACCTCCTAACGGCAGCATTTGAGACGCAATCGAATGATGTAGGGACGCAACCGAATGCTGTACCGCAACGCCGCCGGCGGGCGCAGTCCCTCGGACGCAAAGAAGGGAATACCGCGTTTAGCGATGTCGGATGCCAGTCCCACTGAGACACCTGCTCCTATCGCGCGACCCGCGGTCGAGCCTGCGCGTGTACGCCAGTCCCCGCTCGCGGGACGTCTGGCAACGGTGGGGCTGGCCGCCGTCATCCTCCTGCTCACGGGCTTCTCGATCTGGGCCGCGTACACCAGCCGCGCCGCCGCCGCCAGCGTGGCGCGCGCGAGCGTCGGAAGCAACGTATTTGGCCAGGCTCGCTATTCGACCAGCGAGGCGGAGTCGCTCAATCGCAAGTATCGGCTTGGGCCGACACCTGAGATCCTGGCGCGTCGCCGAGCCGCGGGCGATGCACTGGCCGAAGCGCTTCGGCGCGTTCAGCATGACGGCGGCGGCGACGACGCACAGATGGCCACGGCGCTGATCTCCGACCACGAACGGTACGTCGACGCCACGGCCCGCATGTTCGCAGCCGTAGATGCCGGCGACGCAGCGCGGGCCAACCAAATCGACGCGAAGGAAGTCGACCCCCTGTTCGAGAGCATCCAGCAGCGCATCAAGTCAGCTGCGGCCGTGCATGACGGCGAAGCCCTTCGAGCCGTGCACGATCTTCGCGCGACCGACCACACGATCTTCTTGAGCACGATCGTCGTCGGCAGCATCGGCATCGGACTCATAGCGATCTTCTGGGTCGTGCTCCGCACGTACCAGCGCCGCTTCGACGATGCGGCGCGGTCCGAGCAGGAGGCGCTTCGGCGAAGCGAGGCGCGATTCCGACCCCTGGTGCAGAACTCGTCGGACATGATCACGGTGATCGATCGCGACACCGTCGTGCAGTACCAGAGCCCGGCGTCGGCACGCGTGCTGGGAATGGCCCCCGCAGAGCTTGCCGGCGCGAAGCTGAGTGGCCTCGTCCACGCGGACGACCTCGAGGCCACGTTGCTGTTCTTCGCCGACGCCGCTAACCGCGACAGCGCTCCGGCGAGCGTGGAGGCGCGGCTGCGGCACGGCGATGGCTCCTGGCGGTTCGCCGAGATCGTCGCCAGCAACCGTCTGGCCGATGAGCACGTCGCCGGCTTCGTGCTCAATATCCGTGACGTCACGGAGCGCCGGGAACTGGAAGAGCAATTGCGGCGCCAGGCATTCCACGACCCGCTGACCGGGCTTGCCAACCGCGCGCGTTTCATGGACCGGCTCGACCACGAGCTGGCGCGCTCGTCGCGGGATGGCCGGTCGGCCGCCGTGCTGTTTATGGACCTGGACGACTTCAAGTCAGTGAACGATGCGCTGGGGCACCCGGCGGGAGACCTGTTGCTGGTCGACGTGGCCGCGCGCGTGAGCAGAGCCTGCGCCCGGGCGACACTGCCGCGCGATTTGGAGGAGACGAGTTCGCCATACTGCTGGGCGAGATCGACGGCGCCGGTAGCGCTGTTGAGGTCGGGGAGCGCATCATCGAGGCGCTTCGGGCCCCTGTCCAGCTGGACGAGACAGAAGTCTTCATCCGGGCCAGCATTGGCGTCGCGCTGAGCCACCACGCTGGAACGAGCGCAGAGGAGTTGCTCCGGCGGGCGGACGTGGCCATGTATGTGGCAAAGGGCCGCGGTAAGGGCCGCTGCGATGTCTACGAGCCGGGCATGCAGGCTTTGATGGTGGAGCGGCTGACGCTGGCGGGGGATCTGCAGCGGGCCGTTGAGCGCGGCGAGTTCGTGGTGCACTACCAACCTCTCGTAGAGCTTGAGACGGGGCGGATCGCGGGGTTCGAAGCACTGATGCGCTGGCAGCACCCGACGCGCGGTCTGCTGCAGCCGCTCGCGTTCATCCCCCTGGCGGAGGAGACGGGGCTGATCCTGCCCATCGGTCGATTGGTGTTGCGGGAGGCGTGCCGGCAGGCGCGCCGCCTGCAGCTGGCGCACCCTGCGGAGCCACCGCTGACCATGGCGGTGAACCTGTCGGTGAGCCAGATCCATCAGGGCGCGCTGGTGGACGACGTGGCCGAAGCGCTGCGGGAATCCGCGCTGGCACCGGAGACGCTGATCCTGGAGATCACGGAGGGCATCGTGCTGCGGGACGCGGACGCGGCAATCGAACGGCTGCACGAGCTCAAGGCGCTCGGGATCCGGCTGGCCGTGGATGACTTCGGCACGGGGTACTCGTCGTTGAGCTATCTGCGGCGGTTACCGATCGACGTCCTCAAGATCGACAAGTCGTTCGTCGACGACGTCGGGGGGCCGCACAGCGAGCAAGCGCTCGCACAAGTGATCATCGAGATGGGCCGGACGCTGCGGCTGGAGGTCGTCGCCGAAGGCATCGAGCGGCCCGAGCAGCTGAGCCAGCTGCGCGCGTTACGTTGCGAATTCGGGCAGGGGTACTACTTCGCCGCCGCGATGGATGCCGCCGCTGTGCACGCGCTCCTCAGCGCCGGCGGCGGCTTCATCCGCCTCCTTTCCGCAGAGGCTGCCGCCTGACGGAGGCGCCTGTCACAGCCTACGACCGGCAACCTGCGAAGATTCCGCGGCCGCAGGCCGTATCTTTCGTGCTCTCGAATCTATTCTAATTCTGCAAGTGTACTGCGGTCGTCACGGGCCGCCCTCCACACTTTCTTGGGGCGTGTGATTGGTGCCCTCCGTCACACGCCCCGACTCCCTCCCCCTTCTCCATGCGTGTGAGCGTCAGGGCGCGCCGTCGCCGGTTCAGGGCGCGGGCGCGGTGTCTCGTGCGCAGCGGAAGCCCGTGTTGCCCGTCGAGCTGTCGGGCGTGTTCGTGCTGCGCGCCGCCACGCGGTAGCGGTAGCAGTACGACGCGTGGCAAAGGTACGACCCGCCGCGGATCACGCGATGCGTGCCCAGCGGCGGCCCCGCCGGGTCCTCGCGCGGGCCGGCGATGTGGTAGGTCGGACTGAACCAGTCGGCGCACCACTCCCACGCGTTGCCGCACACGTTGTAGAGTCCGTACCCGTTCGGCGCGAACGCCGTCACCGGCGCCGTGCCGTAGTAACCGTCATCCAGCGTGTTCGTCGCCGGGAACTCCCCCTGCCAGATGTTGCAGAGATGCTCCCCCGCCGGGTTCAGCTCGTCGCCCCACGGGTAGCGCTTCTGCTCCAGGCCGCCGCGCGCCGCGAACTCCCACTCCGCCTCGGTCGGCAGGCGCAGCCCGGCCCAGGCGCAGTACGCCAGTGCGTCGCCGTGCGACACGTGGACGACCGGATGGTCCGTGCGCGTGTCGATGTTCGACTGCGGCCCCTCAGGGTGCCGCCAGTCGGCGCTGAAGGCCTGCCGCCACCACGGCGCCGCGGCGACGCCGCTCGTGTCGGGAAAGTCGTCCGGCAGGAGCCCGGCGAACACGAACGACCAGCCGTAGCGCTCGGCCTCCGTGACGTAGCCCGTCGCGTCGGCGAACGCCGCGAAGTCGCCGTTGCTCACCGCCGTCGCCGCTAGCCAGAACGGGCCGACGGTCACGCGCCGCACCGGCCCCTCGCCGTCCGCCGGATAGCCGATGCGGTCGTCGGTGCCCATGAGGAAGGCGCCGCCCGGCAGCAGCACCATGCCCTCCGCCGCCGCCGCCGCAGCCGAGGCCTCCCCCTCTCTACGTCGTGGAGAGGGGGCCGGGGGGTGAGGCGCCTGGTCCGGCGCCGTAGCGTCGTCGCGCGCGCGTCCCCCGCTTGACGGTGCGCAGCACGCTGAGTCGTGATCGGGTTCACACATGCGTGCTGCTCCGCTCTCTGCCGTCTGCTCTGCGTAGCTGCTACTGCCGCGCCATCTCGATGCGGGCCTCCTGGTCGAGGTCACGCGGCGGCTCGGTGCCCGACACATCGACGATCACGCGCCGGAGCGTGCCCGTGAACCGGAACGGCGATGCGTACTCGTCTGCGACGGGGTTGCCCGCGTCACAGCCGACCTGCAGCCCCGTGCCCAGCGCGAACATGAACGGCACGGTGCGCGGGAGCGTCCCCTCGCCGACCTGCTTGCCGTTGATGTACAACCGTGCGATGCCGCCCGGCCCGAATGGCTGCGGCCCCGTCTTCTCGAACGAAAAGCCCAGCGTGCCCGATCCCTCCGGCACCTCGACGTCGGACTTGAACGTCAGCACCGCCTTGTTGAGGAAGTTGTACGAGTAGCAGAGCCGCCTGTCCTTCACGTACAGCGAGTAGCCGCCGAAGCGCCCGCCGTCGGCGATGAGCGCGCCCTCCGCGCCACCGGCCGGGATCTCGACCTCGGCCGTGATCGTGTGCGAGCGGTTCTTGGTGTTCACCGCGGCGGCGGTCTCCACCGGCGCGCCGCCCGGGTAATACACGAAGCGCTTGCTCCTGCCGGTCGTCAGCCGCGGCCGTCCGAGCGCGCGGCCGATGCTCCGCGCGTCGAGCGGCAGCACGTTGTACTTCGCCGCTTCGATCCACCAGATGTCTTGCAGCTCGCGCAGCTTCTCGGGGTACTCGCCCGCCAGGTCGGTGCTCTCCGAGAAGTCCTCCGCGACGTGGTACAGCTCCCAGCGATCTTCATCGAAGGGCTTGCTCGGATCCGTGACGCCGTCGTAGATCATGCCCTCGGTGCCGTGGTACGTCACCGCCTTCCAGCCGCGATGGTAGATCGCCCGGTTGCCGAGCATCTCGTAGTACTGCGTGTCGTGCTTGCTGGCGGCCTTCGGCTCGTTCAGCGTGTGCGCGAAGCTCACGCCCTGGATCGATGACTGCGTCACGCCGCGAATCGCCGCCGGCGGCTCGATGCCGAGCAGGTCTAGGACCGTCGGCGTCACGTCGACGGCGTGCGCGTACTGGCCGCGGATCTCTCCCTTCGCCGTAATGCCCGCCGGCCAGTGGACGATGCACGGGTCGGCGACGCCGCCCTCGTGCACCTCGCGCTTCCAGCGCTGGAACGGCGTGTTCCCCGCCCACGTCCAGCCGAACGGATAGTGGTTGAAGGTGTTCGGGCCGCCCAGCTCGTCGATCTTCGCCAGGTTCTCCTCGACGGTCTCGGGCACGCGGTTGAAGAAGTTCGCCTCGTTGAGCGAGCCGTGCGGGCCGCCCTCGGCGCTGGCGCCGTTGTCGGAGATCGCGACGATGATCGTGTTCTCCATCTCGCCGATGCGCGTCAGGAAGTCGATGACGCGCCCGATGTGATAGTCGGTGTGCGACATGAAGCCCGCGAACACCTCCATCATCCGCGCGTACAGCCGCTTCTCGTCGGCCGAGAGCGTGTCCCACGCCGGGATCCAGGGCGGGCGTTCGGTGCACTGCGTGCCCGGCGGCACGATCCCCATCTCCGTCTGTCGCGCGAAGATCGTGTCGCGTGCCGCGTCCCAGCCCATGTCGAACTTGCCGCGGTACTTCTCGATCCACTCCTTCGGCGCGTGGTGCGGCGCGTGCGCCGCGCCCGTGCAGAAGTAGAGGAAGAACGGCTTCTCCGGCGCGACGTTCTTCAGGTCGGTGACGAACTCGATCGCGCGGTCCGCCAGGTCCTCCGTCAGGTGGTAGCCCTCCTCGTACGTGCGCGGCGGCTCGATCGGGTGGTTGTCGTACACCAGGTCCGGGTGCCACTGGTTCGTGTCGCCGCCCATGAAGCCGTAGTAGCGCTCGAAGCCGCGGCCGAGCGGCCAGCGGTCCTTGCGCGCCGCCATGTTCATCTCGTAGTGCGGCGTCAGGTGCCACTTGCCGACGGCGTACGCCGCGTACCCGTGCGGCGTCAGCATCTCCGACAGGAAGCCGTTCTCGAACGGGATCTCCCCCGTGTAGCCCGGGAAGCCCGATGCGTTCTCGACGATGCTCGCCATCGCGTTCGAGTGGTGGTTGCGGCCGGTCAGCAGGCACGTGCGCGTCGGCGAGCAGAGCGCGGTCGTGTGAAAGTTGGCGTAACGCAGCCCGTTCGCCGCGAGGCGGTCCAAGTTTGGCGTCTCGCAAAGCCCGCCGAAACAGCTGATCTGCCCGTATCCCACGTCGTCGAGCACGATGTACAGTACGTTCGGCGCGCCCTCGCGCGCCCGCACCGGCTCTGGCCACCAGGGCGACGATTCGCTGACCGAACGGCCGATGACGCCCTTGAACTGCTGTGGCATGCCGCACCTCCCGTGCTCTCCCGGGCGGCACGCCCGGATCGTCGCTGCGAGACTGCGATCTTACGAGCGCACCCGCTCTCGGACAAGCGGACCAGATGGTGTGCGGGAGATCTGCCCGGCGGGCGCCGGGCCTCGTGTGAAGCGAGGGTCATGCGGCGCGGCTCAGCCGGCGGCGGCGCTTACATCCCGAGGCAGCGCGGCGCGCTGGTGGGCAATCGCCAGTTCCGCCTCGGCGAGCGACCGGCTGACGAGCCCGCCGATGCGCTTCGACAGTACCGCTGCCGAGCCCGGCCAGCCGAGCGCGGCCTGCGTGACGAGGCCATCGTGCGTGGCCAGCATCGCGCGCGCCGCCTCCTCTGCTGCTGGCGACGCGTCGCCTCCGTCGCCAAACGCCGCCTGGATCGCGCTCGCCAGGTGGCGGGTCCACTGCGGGTAGGTGCGCTTGAGCCGCAGCGTGATCTCGCCGCCGCGCACGCCCTGCGACCAGAACTCGATCAGCAGCGGCGGCCAGTTCGCGCCGCCTGCGTAGGAGAAGAGCGCGTGCAGCATGGCGCCCAATTGCTCCGCCGGGGCGTCGTGCGATGCGTGCGCGATGTTCAGCAGATCGGTGCGCTCGTCTGCCCACAGGTCGAACAGTGCTAGCAGGACGTCTTCCTTCGCGCTGAAGGTGAAATAGAAGGCGCCCTTCGACAATCCTGCGGCCACCGCGATGTCGTCGACCGTCGCGTGCTCGTAGCCGTTCAGGGCGAAGACGTTCAGCGCCGCCTCCACGAGACGCGCGCGCGTGAGCCTGCGCTTTTCCGTCTGGTGCATCGTGCCCCCGCGAAACACCGCTCAGAGTCGGGCCAGTGACGAGTTCAGGCCTCCGCTCTCAGCATCTCGCGATGTTGCGGGATGCGGCCGTCCGGCGTCAAGCGCAGAACGCGTACATTCTGTACCAATTGTCCGATGTATTTCCGGCGACAAGGGCAGAGGGGCGTCACGGTGCTGCGGCTCGTATGTAGGGCCGCCCGCCGACGCGTGATACGCTGCCGCAGCCGGCAGACGGCTGAAAGGGGCGGCGGATTCATGCGGCTCACCTGCGCACTCCTCTTCGGTTCCGCGCTCCTTCTCGCGCAGGCGTGCGGGGGCGGCGGCTCGCCCGCCGCGACCCCCGCGGCCACCGGCGCCGCGAACCTCGACGCGGCATCGCCCGCCGCCGCGACGCCAGCCGGTTCGCCCGGGCCGCCGATCAAGTTCATCGCCGTGCTCGGCGGCCCTCCGGGCGGGCGCGCGCGCGTGACAGTACAGGGCATACCCAAGACGCTGTGCGGTATCCGCTACTTCCACCCGTCCGGCAAGGCAAGCCTCGCGAGCGGGCTGGAGCCGAAGAAGGCCGAACCCGACGGTACGGTCTCGTGGGGATGGGTCATCAGCAAAGACACGAGGGCGGGGACCGGCTCGGTCACCGTCACCTGCGCCGACCAGACGATCTCCTCGCCGATCACGATCAAGTGAGCTGCCGGGCGCGCTGATATGCAAGGCTCAGCGCTCGGTTAGCGATAGCCCTCCGTCACCGGCCGCCGCGGCAGGCTCCACCACGCAGCGTCGCATGCAGCGCGCAGCTCTTCGTCGATCTGCAGGTCCGTGGCGGCGAGCGTATCCGTCAGCTGCTCCGGCTTGCTCGCGCCGATGATCGCCGACGTGATCCCCGGCTGCTGGATCACCCACGCCGCTGCCAGCGACGGCAGTCTCAGTTCGCGCGCTTCCGCCGCCGCCTGCAGCGCGGCCACGGCGTCGAACTGCGCGTCGTGCCAGTACCGGTGCTGGTACATGCGGCCCGCCGTGCCCAGCGTGAACCGCGTGTCCTCCTGCGGCGCATCGCCCTTCGCGTACTTGCCCGAGAGGAAGCCGCCCGCCAGCGGGTTGTAGACGATGACGCCGAGGCCCTCGCTCCGGCAGAGCGGCAGGATCTCCGTCTCGATCTCGCGATACAGCAGGTTGTAGCGCGGCTGCAGCGAGTCGTACCGCGCGATGCCCAGCCGCTCGCTCGTCGCCAGCGCCTCGCCGAGCCGCCACGCCGGGTAGTTCGAACAGCCGATGTATCGCACCTTCCCCGCGCGCACGAGGTCATCGAGCGCCCGCAACGTCTCGTCGATCGGCGTGCTCGGGTCGAACGAGTGCACCTGGTACAGGTCGATCACGTCGGTGCCGAGGCGGCGCAGGCTGTCCTCCACGGCGCGCTGGATGTGGTAGCGCGAGAGCCCGCGGTCGTTCGGCCCCGCGCCCATCACTCCGGCGCACTTCGTCGCCAGCACGATGCGGTCGCGGTTGCCGCGCTCGCGCATCCACCGGCCGATGATCTCCTCCGTGCGTCCCGCGGTCGTCGCGTCGCCGCCCAGCGGGTACACGTCGGCGGTGTCGATGAAGTCGATGCCGCCCTCGAACGCCCGGTCGAGGATCGCGAACGACGTCGCCTCGTCGCACTGCAGACCGAACGTCATCGTCCCCAGGCAGAGCGGCGGCACGCGGAGTCCGGTGCGGCCGAGTTGACGTGCTTCCATCAATTGCGCTCCTTTCGCGGGCCGTTCTCGTAGCCCCGTTCGCGCGGTAGCATCAGCCTGACAGACAGCGCGCGCACGCGACAGCGGAGGATGACATGAAGCTCGGACTTTCGGCAGGGTACTGGAGCAGCGGGCCGCCCGCGGGCATCGACGAGACGATCGCGGAGGCCGAGCGCCTCGGGTTCGACTCCATGTGGACCGCCGAGGCGTACGGCTCCGACGCGCTGACGCCGCTCGCGTGGTGGGGCGCGAAGACCTCGCGCATCAAGCTCGGCACGTCGATCGCGCAGATCTCCGCGCGCACCCCGACGGCGCTGGCGATGGCCGCGATGACGCTCGACCACCTCTCCGGCGGCCGCTTCATCCTCGGCATCGGCGCGTCAGGCCCGCAGGTCGTCGAGGGCTGGTACGGCCAGCCGTACCCGCGCCCGCTGCAGCGCACCCGCGAGTACGTCAACATCGTGCGCCAGGTCTTCGCGCGCGAGAAGCCGGTGGAGTTCCATGGCGAGCACTACTCGCTCCCGTACCCCGGCGGCATGGGCCTCGGCAAGGCGCTGAAGTCGACGATCCATCCGCTCCGCACGGACATCCCGATCTACCTCGCCGCCGAGGGCCCGAAGAACGTCGCCATGGCCGCCGAGATCGCCGACGGCTGGCTGCCGCTCTTCTTCTCGCCGAAGAGCGACAAGTTCTACCGCCAGGCGCTGGGCGAGGGCTTCGCCCGCGACGGCGCCCGCCGCACCGCCGCTGATTTCGAGGTCGCGGCAATGGTGCCCGTCATCGTGCACGACGACATCGAAGCCGCAGCCAACCTCATACGCCCCATGCTGGCGCTCTACGTCGGCGGCATGGGCGCAAAGGGCGCCAACTTCCACTTCGACGTGCTGGCGCGCCTCGGCTACGAGGAGGACTGCAACCTGATCCAGAAGCTCTACCTCGAGGGCAAGAAGCGCGAGGCCATGGCCGCGGTCCCGACGTCGATGGTCGAAGACACGGCCCTCATCGGCCCCATCGAGAAGATCCGCGACGAGCTGGCGGCGTGGAAAGAGACATCCCTCACCACCATGCTCGTCAGCGGCCCCCCGGCCGTGCTGGCGACGATCGCGGAGGCAGTGCTGGGGTAGCCGCGCCCGCACGCCGTAGGGACAGGTCTTCAGACCTGTCCGTCTCGCCCCGCGCGTTCTGCGAATTCCGCTTCGTTCGCGTTCTGCTGCTTCCGCCGCCGCGCGTCCGGTCCCGCGCCGCGCCCCCAGTCCTACGGCGCGCCGATCCGCTCCTCCACCCACGGCACGATCATCTCAATGATCCGCTCCCGCGGGTCGGCGAGCTGTCGCCCCTCCTCTCCCACCGGGTGCAGGTAATGGTCCGCCCACGGCAGCTCGCGCAGCGTCTTGTCGCGCGCGCCGCTCTTCTCCATCAGCTCCTGCTGCTCCGAGGGAAATATGTCGCAGTCGCCGTCCGCGTAGACGATCAGCGTCGGGATCTTCACGTGCGCGATTGTGTCCGGCAGATCGGCCTGGCTGCTCAGCCCGCTCCACGTGCTCAGCCACGCCCGCGGCGTCATCACCCGCGCCAGCCCGCCCGGCCCGTAGTTGCCGATGATCGGGTCGCCCGGCGAGAAGATGCTGCCGAGCGGCCGGTGGCTCGGGTCGATCCTCGGGTCCAGGTACGCCGGGTTCGCCAGCGTGCGGTAGATGATCATGTAGCGGCCGAGCCGGCCGCGCCGCTCGATCATCCCGCGCGCGTCGTCCGGCAGCGACGCGTACTCCGGCTCGCGCATCCGTGCCCGGAAGTGCGCGTGTTCTGCGATGTAGTTGCGGGCGATCTCGTCGAGCCGGCGGTTGCGGTCGCGCTGCCGCTCGCGATACGCCGCGAGCCAGCCCGCGTCGTACGCGCTCGGCTCCGGGTAGGGGCGGTAGCCGTTCGCCGGGTGGTACATGTCCCACGCAGGGTCCGTCGCCGTCGGGTCGTGCTCGTCGGCGACGCTCGGGTCCAGGACGTTGAGCATGAACCGCCCCTCGCCCAGGTGCGCCGCGACGGCGACGTACAGGTCCCCCTCCGGCATCACCTCATCGCGCAGGTCGATGCGCTCGCCGCCCGGCGTCGACGTCAGCCGCTCGCCCGGCGGCCGGCTCGCCTGCGACTGGTAGAACCCCAGCAGCGAGCCGCCGCCGCTGTTCCCCAGCAGCACGACCCGCTCGAACCCCTGCTCCTTCAGGTGCCGCATGCCGGCCGCGATGTCGAAGAGCAGGCGCTCGTGCACCATGTCGGTGTCGTTGTTGATGTAGCGGCTGTTGTGGCCGAACACCGCGTACCCTCGCGCCGTCAATCCCGGCACGACGTAGTGGCGCGTGAACTCGCCCCGCGGGTGCATCAGGTAGACGGCCGTCTTCGGCTCGCGCCCTGCCGGCCGGTACAGCACGCCGAAGCTCGGCGCCGTGTCCGTAGCTTCCAGGTACACGATGTCGCGGCGCACCGCCGGGTCGAGGTGCGTGAACGCGAAGGGGAGCCGCCGTACCCGCTCCTCGAATACCTGCGTCATGAGATCGCTCCTTTACGGCCCGGAATTTGGGCCGATGATCTGTGCAAGGCGCCCGCCGCGGGTGATATGATACGCGCTACGGCAAGCCTGGTCAGGAGTGAAGCGATGAACCTCAACACCGGCGGCGTCCACCACCTCGCGCTCGTCGCGAAAGACATGAAGGCCACCCACGACTTCTACACCGATGTCCTGGGCATGCGCCTTACCTGCGCCATCCACGTCCCGCCCTTCCCCCAGGAAGACGCGATGCACCTCTTCTACGACATGGGCGGCGGCAACCAGCTCGCGTTCTTCTGGTTCCGCGACGCGCCCGCTGGCGAGACCGGCCAGGCCCACCCCGCCAGCTTCGCGCACGTCAACGCCAGCGGCTCCATGCACCACCTGGCGTTCTCCGCCGACACCGAGGACGAGATCCTCGCCTGGCGCGACCACCTGAAGGCGAAGGACGTGAAGGTGACGCCAATGATCGACCACGGCTTCTGCAAGTCGATCTACTTCCTCGACCCCGACGGCATGCAGCTCGAGATCAGCTACTGGGTGCGCGTGCTCGACCAGCGCGACATCAGCGACGCCGTGCTTGCGCAGGCCGGCATCGCCCTCTCCGAGCCGGCGATGGCGTAGGCGCCGCGCGGTGATCGCGCCCGCCTGCCGGACGATGCTACTCCGCTGGACGGCGATCCTCGCGATCGCCGTCTTGCTGTCCGCGTGCAGCGGTGGTGGCTCCGCGAACCCGGCGTCGTCGCGGACGCAGGCTCCGTCCCAGGCGCCCGCCGGCACAATTCCTGATCCTTCATCGACACCCGGCGCGACGGCCTCGGGCGGCGGGACAGGACTCACCTCCGGCCAACGCGTGGTCGCGATTTCGGCCGGACACGGCGGCCCGCACAACACCGGCACCGTGCACCACGATCGCGCCGGCCACGTCGATCTCGTCGAGAAGGATCTCAACCTCGAGGTCGCCCGCCGCCTGGATGCACTGCTCCGAGCCGATGGCTACGCCGCCGTCATGCTCCGCGATGGCGACTACAGCGTGTCTCCCGAAGGCGGCGCCGAAACCCCCGAGCAGATCCGCGCCGAGTCGCAGGCGCGCGCCGACATCGCCAACCAGCATCACGCCGACGTGCTCGTCGTCATCCACCACAACGGCTCCGAGGACCCGCTGATCTCCGGCACGGAGGTCTACTACGATCCGGAGCGTTCGTTCGGCGATAAAAGCCGCAAGCTCGCCACCGCGATCCACGCCGCGATCATCGCGAAGCTCCGCGCCCTGCCGTACGCCGTCACCGACCGCGGCGTGAAGGACGACGCCCCGATCGGCCAGCGCTATGGCCAGCCCCACACCTATCTCTTCGGCGACTCCACCGGCTTCCGCGTCACCACCATGCCTGCCGCCCTCGGTGAGGCGCTCTTCGTCTCCAACGACACCGAGGCCGCCCTCCTCCAGCGCGACGACGTGCAGCAAGCCATCGCCGAAGCCTACCGCGACGGCATTGAGGCGTATTTCAAGTAGTTGGCGAGCGTGCCGATCGCGCCGGGCGCGGCGCCAGTCACCAGTCACCAATCACCAATACGCCGCTCGCTCTTTCGCGCCCCGCGATAGATACTGCAAGCAGCAACATCACCCGCGGACGTCAAGGAGGACCACATGATCAAGGGACTGCGCCTGGCCACCATCTGGAGCGAAGACCTCACGAAGAAGCTGCTGCCCTTCTACCGCGACGTCGTCGGCCTCAAGCCCGGCATCGAGGCGCCCGGCTTCGTGCTCTTCGGCGACCCGAACGCCCCCGCGCTCGCCCTCGGCACGCACAGCGAGGTGCACGGCAACGCGACGGACCCCGCGCGCCACATGGTCGGACTCGAGGTCGACGATATCCATGGCGAGTACCAGCGGCTGAAGAACGCAGGCGTCGACTTCATCCAGGCGCCCGAGAAGGGCCCCGGCGACGACTCCCCCGTTATGGCCACGCTGCGCGATCCGGAGGGCAACCTCGTCCAGCTCTTCCAGTACGCCGGGGCGATGTGAGCGGCGACGCAGGCGCCCCGGGCGCCGGCCAGCTCAGCCTCTCGTTCCACGGTAGCGCCGGCACCGTCACGGGATCGCGCCACCTGCTGACGGCGGATCGCCTGCGCGTGCTCGTCGACTGCGGCATGTTCCAGGGGCTGAAGGAGCTGCGCCTGATGAACTGGCGCCGCCCCGACTTCGATCCCGCGTCCGTCGATGCGCTGCTGCTGACGCATGCGCACATGGATCACTCCGGCTACATCCCGCGACTCCGCCGCGAGGGCTACAACGGCAAGATCTTCTGCACGCCGCCCACCGAGGAGCTGGCGCGCGTGCTCCTGCTCGACTCCGCGAAGCTGCAGGAGGAGGACGCCGACCACGCGAACCGCAAGGGCTACAGCAAGCACAGCCCCGCCCTGCCCCTCTACACGGCCGACGACGTCGACGTGGTGATGCAGCGATTCCGCAGCATCGAATACGGCGCCTGGCTCGATCTCGGCGGCGGCGCCCGCGCGCGCATGCACAACGCCGGCCACATCCTCGGCTCCGCCTTCATCGAGGTCGAGGTGCCGCGCCCCGGCGGCCCGGTGCGCGTCGTCTTCAGCGGCGATGTCGGGCGCTACGGCGTGCCGCTGCACTCCGACCCCGGTCCGCTGCCCGCGTGCGACGCGCTCGTCATCGAATCGACCTACGGTAACCGCGTCCACAGCGAGACGCCGATCATCGACCAGATCCGCGGTCCGTTTACGGAGACCATCCGCCGCGGCGGCACGATCGTCATCCCCTCATTCGCGATGGCGCGCACGCAGCTCGTGACGCTGATGCTCGGCGAGCTGATGGCCGCGCACGAGTTGCCGCGCGTGCCGGTGTACGTCGACAGCCCGATGGCGATCGAGATCACGAAGATCTACAACGAGCACCTGGCCGACCACGAACTCGACCCCGGCCTCGGCGACCAGAAGCACTCGATGATCCTGCCGCCGGGCGTGCACTTCTGCCAGACCGTGCAGGAGTCGAAAGCGCTGAATCACCTCGAGGGCCCGCGCATCATCATCGCCTCCAGCGGCATGCTCAGCGGCGGCCGCGTGCTGCATCACCTCGAGCGCCTGCTGCCGGACCCGAAGAATCTCGTCACGCTCGTCGGCTACCAGGCGCCCGGCACGCGCGGCTGGTCGCTCGTCAACGGCGCCGCGACGCTGCGCATGCACGGCCAGGACGTGCCCGTGCGCGCGAAGGTGCTCTCGGTCGATGGCATGTCCGCTCACGCCGACGCCAACGAACTGATGCGCTGGTTCCGCTCCGGCCCCTCGCTTCCGAAGGCCGCCTTCGTCACCCACGGCGAGCCCGACGCCGCGGCCGCCCTGGCGAAGCGCATCGGCACCGAAACCGGCGTCGCCGCCTACACCCCGAAGCTCGGCGACCAGTTCGACCTGGCGGAGTTGCTGTCACTGAGCGCGTAAGGACGAAACGCGTAGGGACCAGACGCGTAGGGACCAGACTACACGTAGGGACAGGTCTTTAGACCTGTCCGCCCCGGCTGCTCGCTCCCAAATCCGGCTCGTTTTGGCGCGTAAGATAGGGTAACGGGCTTCGTCGTGCTGCGTGTTTCGCCCACGCCCGCTACACGTTCGCCGTCACGCCCTCGATCGCGTGCGGCAGTCCCGACTCGTACGCCTCCCGGAGCGCATCGAGCGAAAGATCGACGGCTCCGTGCCGAAACCGGCTGCCGCCGACCGAACCGTGCGGCGTGCATGCCACGCCGTGTCCCTTCGCGCAGGCGATGACGGCGTTCACGTCCTTAGGGGCGCACGACATCACCACGCGCGACTGCTGCTCGCCGAAGAGTGCAGCGTCGGTCCTGCCGCTCAGGCCCGGCACGTCGGCGCCGATGCCGCCGGCGATGCAGCACTCCGCCAGCGCCACCGCCAGCCCGCCGGCCGAAACGTCGTGCGCCGACTTCAGGATCCCCTGCGCTGCGGCGCCCGCGAGAAAGGCCTGGAGCCGGGCCTCGGCCTGCAGGTCGATCGTCGGGCGGCCCGCGACGACGCCGTACGCCGTCCGGACGTACTCCGCCGCGAAGATGCCTGATGCCGGTGCGAAGTCCCCGATGAAGAAGATCGCGTCGTCAGCATCCTGGAACCCCATCGGCACGACGCGCGCCGCATCCTCCAGCAGCCCCACCATGCCGACGACCGGCGTCGGCCAGATCGCCTCGCCGCTGCTCTCGTTGTAGAGGCTGACGTTGCCGCTGACGACCGGGATGCTCAGCGCGCGCGCCGCGTCCGACATGCCGCGGATCGCCTCCTTCATCTGGTAGTAGACCTCCGGCTTCTCCGGGTTGCCGAAGTTCAGGCAGTTCGTCATCGCGATCGGCCTCGCGCCGGTGCAGGCGACGTTGCGGGCGGCCTCCGCCACCGCGATCGCTCCGCCCGCGTACGGGTCGAGGTAGGTGTACGCCGCGTTGCCGTCGGTCGAGAGCGCCAGCGCCTTCTTCGTGCCCTTGATCCGCACGACCGCCGCGTCGCTGCCCGGCCCGACGACCGTGTTCGTGCCGACCTGGTGGTCGTACTGCCGCCAGACGATCCGCTTCGAAGCGATCTCCGGCGACGCCAGCAGCGCCAGCAGCGCATCGCCGGCATTGTCCGCGCGCTCGCTACCGTTGCGCGCGCCCGCGCCGATATCGGGCAGCGCGCTGAAGTCGAACTTCTGTAATTCGTCGAGGTACGATGGCTTCACGCCCTCGCGCACGTACGTCGGCGCGTCGGTGAGCATCGTCGCCGGCACGCGCACGACCTCCGTCTCGCCGTCGCGGATCCGCACGAGCCCGTCGTCCGTTACGACGCCGATCGTCTCGACGTGCAGCTCCCAGTGCTCGAACAGCTTGCGCACGTCACCCTCGTGCTCCGGCTTGACGATGACGAGCATCCGCTCCTGCGACTCGCTTAGCATCACCTCGTACGCCGTCATACCGGCTTCGCGCCGCGGCACCTTCGCCACGTCGATGATGATGCCCGTGCCGGCCTTGGCCGCGCACTCCACCGCCGAGCTGGTCAGCCCGGCCGCGCCGAGGTCCTGCAGCCCGACGATCCAGTCGCCGTGTTCCTCCGTCAGCTGCAGGCACGCCTCCATCAGCAGCTTCTCGAGGAACGGGTTGCCGACCTGCACGGCCGGCCGCCGCTCCTCGCTCGACTCGTCGAGCTGCACGCTGGCGAACGTCGCGCCGTGGATGCCGTCGCGGCCGGTGTCGGCGCCGACCAGCATCAGCAGGTTGCCCGGGCCGTCCGCGCGCGCCTTCACGAGCTTGTCGATGCGCCCGACGCCGACGCACATGGCGTTCACCAGCGGGTTGCCGGAGTACGAGGGCGAGAAGCTCACTTCGCCGCCCACGGTCGGGATGCCGATGCAGTTTCCGTAGCCGCCGATGCCCGCGACGACTCCCGAGAAGAGATGCCGGTTGCGCGCCGCGACTTCGGGCGTGGTCTCCGGCTCGAATGCGGACGCGGGCGGCGCCGGGCTGATGCTGCGGCCGTCGCCACCCGGCGCGTGCGGCTGCAGCGGCCCGAAGCGCAGCGAATCCAGCAGCGCGATCGGACGCGCGCCCATCGCGAAGATGTCGCGCACGATGCCGCCGACGCCGGTCGCCGCCCCCTCGTACGGCTCGATCGCCGACGGGTGGTTGTGCGACTCGATCTTGAATGCCACGCCCAGCCCCTCGCCGATGTCGACGACGCCTGCGTTCTCCTCGCCCGCCTTCGTCAGGACGCGCGCGCCCTCGGTCGTGAACATCTTGAGGAGCGGCCGGCTGTTCTTGTAGCCGCAGTGCTCGGACCAGAGCGCCCCGAACATCCCCAGCTCGACCTCGTTCGGCTCGCGGTCGAGCAGATCGACGATCTGGTCGTACTCGTCGCGCGAGAGTGAGAGCTGGTCGAGGGTGCGCTGATCAGGGGCCATCGATTGCAGGTTAAAGGTTGCAAGTCACAGGTGGTAGGGTGCCCGGGGCTCCGTCGACCTCATCTGAACTCGAATCGCAGCTGCCCCCGCAGGCCGAAGTAGTCCAGTTCGCAGATCGGTGTTGCCCGCGGGATGCGGAAGTACACGGTCGCGGAGTCACTGCCGCCCCGCCAGTACATGCGAAAGTGCGTATCCCAGTCCGCGTCCGCCTTGCGTTCGACGCCGTGGACGAAGCCGGCGCAGGTCTTCGCCGATAGAAAATAGGGCGTGAAGAAGGTCGGCAGCAAGCCGTCCTTCTCCGCGCGGACGAGAAACGAATCGAGCACATAGCCCGCCGGCACGCTGATCCCCGAATCGGCGGGCGGCCGCACGTCGTGGTGATATTCCAGCAGCGTCAGGCGCAGGCTGCCGGCTCGCCCGCCCGGCTGCTCGCGGGCGATGCGCTCCGGCGGCGTGAGCGATGCGTGCACCGTCCCCCCGCCGCCTATCACGCCGAACAGCGGCAGGATGTTCAGAGCCACGTACAGCCCGAAGAACGGCAGCCCGATGATGCCCGACACCCACTCGTTCCCCGGCCGCGCGTCGGCGTTGATGCTGTACGGCGGGTACTCGTCGCGCAGCAGGAGCAGGTACGCGAGCAGCCGCTGATTCCATCGCCCGACGCCGACACTGAACTTGAAGAGCCCCCGCGGATACTTCCCGGTGACCAGGATGGCAAACCACGCCAGGAAGGTCGTGAACGCCCAGCCGATCGTGACGAACTGGAGCACGAACTGATTCGGGATCACCGTGAAGAGGCGCACGAACAGCCGGAACCGCGACTGCCGCCCCGGGCGCGGGATATCGAGCACCAGCGGGTACTCGCCGGGCTCCCACGAGAACGGCGGATATTCGTCGCGCAGCAGTGCCACGTACGCGAACGCGTTTGCCTGCCAGCGCAGCACGCCCGACGTGAACTCGAAGAACGCCTTCGGGTAGCGTCCCGTAACGAGCACGCCGAACCACGCCAGGATCGTCAGCATGTAGAGCGCGACGTACAGGAGCCAGACCGCGATGAGGTGCGGGATGATCAGGAAGATCTTGAAGAAGATCAGGACGCGCGACAGCCGCTCCGGGTACGCCACATCGAACGTGACCGGGTGCGGCTGATCGCGTGGGCTGAGGGTGATAGCCAAGATCAGTCCAGGCTAAACGGCGGGTACTGGTCAGTCATGAAGTTGGTGTAGGCATTGACCCGCGCCTGCCACCTCATCACGCCGACGGCGAACTTGAACAGGGACTCGGGATACGTGCCGGTGAACAGGATGGCGAACCAGGCGATCGTGGTCGTCACGAATGCGCACAGCAGGAGCGCAAACAGCACGATGACGTTCGGGATAACCAGCAACCACTTGACGAAGATCATCCAGCGGCTCAATTCGGCGGGGTATGCGATATCGAATGCCAGGGGATAGCTCCCGGCGTCCAGTGAAAACGGCGGATACTCATCGCGAAGCAGGAAGAGGTACGCGCCTACGTTGTACCGCCAGCGCTGGGCGCCGACCGCGAACTTGAACAGACCGTCCGGGTACGTCTTCGTGAACAAGATCGCGAACCACGCGACGAATGTCACGATGGAGACCACCGTGTTGAGTGCGTAGAGGATCAGCAGATGCGGTATGGCCAGGAAGACCTTGACGAAGATCAGCAGTCGTGATTGACGGTCCGGGCGTGGGATTTCGAAATGGACCGGATACGCGCCCGGCGCGTCCATCGTTGCGCTCGTCATCATGCCTCCTTGCTCGTATGGCCAATGCGCGTACTCTGCGGCCTAACGCGATCGCTGTCAAGAGATGCGCGCGCTTCGCGTCGATGCTAGATTGCGTGTGTGAGCGACACGCAGCAGCCCCGGAGCAACGATCTCGCCCTCGCCGCCGCCGGCGTCGTGCTCGGCGTGCTGGCCGCCGCCGGCTACGGCGCCTGGCGCGCCATCAGCGACGAAGCCGCCTCGGCGGCCGACCGCTGGTCTGCCTTCGGCGAAGCGATGCTCTTCCCCGGCCTGCTCGTGATCGTCGCCGTCGCCGCGATGGTCTGGCTCGGCTGGAAGGCCAACATCGACGGCTAGGCTGTGCGAGCACGCGTTCCAGCCATCCCAGTATCTGTGTCAATCTGCCTTGGAAGTGGCGCCTGAGCATCCGGCTGAGCCCCTCTCTACGCCGTGGAGAGGGGAGGCCGAAGGCCGGGGTGAGGTGCTCGGTCCGCCGTGACCGTTCATCTTCATTCCACCTGACTGTCGGCCCCTAATCTGTGTCAATCTGTGAAATCTGTGGATAGACGTCGGCGATCGGGTCCACAGATTACACCGATTTTCACCGATTGGCTGGCCAGGAGGGCCGCCGCTCATCCACGTCGGCCGCGCCGGATCAACCGCCCCAGCCTGATCACCAGCCGGATCGGAAGCGGCGCCTGCGTCGCTTGCCACAACACCACCGACTGCGGCGGCATCGAGATCAGGCGCTCGTCGAAGCGCATCCGGTCGCCGCTGCCGCCGAACCGGCGCTCGTCGGTCGAGATCAGTTCGCGCCAGTGCATCGACGCGATCGCTCGCGGCACGTTGATCGCCGCTGGTGCGGCGTCGACGCCGACGCCCGCGTTCGCCGCGATGAGCCGGTGCTCCCGTCCGTGGCGGAGGTGCACCAGCAACAGCTTGTCGCCGCACGCGTACGCCCGCATGGACGAGCGGTCCTGCCGGCTAACGACCGCGTCGGATCGGCGCAGCGTCAGCAATTCGGCGTACATGCGCCAGGTCTCGGCGCCCGTCCCCTCGTCGCGCTCACGGAGATTGAGCTTTGACTCGAGGAACGTCTGCGGCGACTGCGGGTCGGGGATCTCGCGCTGCTGCGCCGGGTCGTCAAACCCCGCCATCCGCGCGAACTCGGCGCGGCGCCCCTTCGTCACGTCGCGGCCCAGGTCGGGTTTGTGGTCCGTGAAGTAGTAGAACCTGGACGACGCGGCGAACTCCTGCCCCATGAACAGCAGCGGCGTGTACGGAAGCAGCAGCAGCAGCGCCGACCACATGCGGTGCGCGCCCGCGCCCACGAGATGCTCAAACCGCCGCCCGAACGCGCGATTCCCCACCTGGTCGTGGTTCTGGATGCAGCAGATGAAGCGCCACGCATCAAGCCCGTCAGGCGGAGCGCCGTCCGCGGCGCCGTGCTGCGGCGACTGCTGTCCCTCGAAGAGCCAGCCGCGATTGATCGTCCGCGCCAGTTCGTCGAGCGTGCCGGCGTAGTCGGCGTAGTACCCGCCGTGTTCGTGGCTCGCGATCGTGTGCACGACGTGATGGAAGTCGTCGCTCCATACGGCGTCGAGGCCGTACCCGCCCGCCATTGCCGGTCGCAGGTAGCGGCCGTCATGCGCGTGCGTCTCGGCGATCAGCACGACGCTCCGAGGCGCGGCGCTCGCCCGCGCCTCCGCCGCCAGTTCCTCGAGGATGTGGCGCGGCGACGTGTCGGTGATCGCGAACGCCGCGTCGAGCCGCAGTCCGTCGATGTGGTACTCGCTGAGCCAGTAGCACGCGTTGTCGATGACGAGGCGCCGCACCATCTCGCTGCGAGCGCCATCGAAGTTCACGGCGTCGCCCCAGGGCGTCGCGTGGCGGTCCGTCAGGTAGTCCGCGGCGTACTGCAACAGGTAGTTGCCGTCGGGCCCGAAGTGGTTGTAGACGACGTCGAGGATCACGCCGAGGCCGCGCTGGTGCGCCGCATCGACGAGGCGCTTCAGCCCGTCAGGCCCGCCGTAGATCCGTGAGGGTGCGAAGAGGTCGACGCCGTCGTAGCCCCAGTTGCGGCCCCCCGGGAACTCTGCCACCGGCATCAGTTCGATCGCCGTCACGCCCAGCGTCGCCAGCGCGTCGAGTTCGCCGATCAGCGCGTCGAAGGTGCCGGCCGCCGTGTACGCGCCGACGTGCAGCTCGTACACCACCAGCCCCTGCATCGCTATGCCGCGCCAGCCGTCGTCGTGCCAGGCGTACTGATTCGGGTCGACGACCTCCGACGGGCCGTGCGGGCCGTCCGGCTGGCTGCGCGAGTACGGGTCGGGGAACGCACCGCCGCGGTCGATCCGGTAGCGATACTGTACGCCGGCCCCAACGCCCGGCACGGTCGCCGTCCAGGTGCCGCGCTCGTCGCGCTGCATCGGCACCAGCGCATCGCTGATCTGCACGTCCATCTGCTCGGCGTCCGGCGCCCAGACGCGAAATCGCACGCCGCCGTCGACAACGTGAGCGCCCAGGTTCGGGCGGTACACGCCGCGCGGCGGAGCCGCATCGCCATGGCCATCGAATGCTGCCGTCATCTCACTCCGCCCGTATCCGAATGCTCGCTCAGGAAAGTGTAGCGGCGCGCATCCGTCGGACGCCGCGCCGGGCGGTGCGGGCACCGCGAAGGCGGCATTACGCCACGATCAGCGGAATGCGCGTCTCCTCGCGTCGGAGACCCCCGTGGTAGCCGAGCATCTGCTCGTCCGGCGCGTACCGGATCGCATCGGCGCCCGGGCCGAGGGCGATGAAGTCGCCCAGTCGGCGGCGCGTCTCCGTCGCCAGCGGCTGCGGCCCCAGCAGGCGAAGCTCGTCGGCCTCGTCGATCGTCAGCAGCGCCCACGACGCACCGAAGCGCTCGCGGAACGCCGCCGCCAACGACGCGCCGGCCCCCGCCTTCGCGTGGAACAGCGGCGCCCGGAAGTCGCCCGTCGGCGGCACCAGCAGCCAGCGCAGCAGCGGGTCATCGGCGTGCATCGGCGACTGCGCCGCCTCCGCCACGCCGATCTGCCCGTGGTCGGCGCTGACGACGATGCGCGCCCGCCCTGCCACGGCCCCGGCGAGCGCGGCGAGTGCGTGCTCGGTGTCCGCGAGCGCCTGCCGTGCGGGTTCGCTGTCGGGCCCGTCCTCGTGCTGCGTCTTGTCCACGGACGAGATGTACAGGTACGTGTACGTCGGCGTCGCGCTCGCTGCGATGCGCTGCGCGATCGCATCGCACGCATCGCCGAGCTGCTCGTAGCCCGCCGTCGGCGTATCGCCGGTGAAGTAGCGCGACGAGACGCTGCCCGCGATCGGCGCCGGCACCCACGACGCCGCCCCGCGCAGCCGCGGCAGCAGCGACGGTGCGCTGTACACCGACTCGCTCGTGATGCCCAGCTCGCCGAGCGGGCGCTCGCTGAAGCGCTCGATGAACGGCAGGATCGTGCTGGTGATGCCCGCATCCGGCAGGTACGTGAACCAGCCGGTCACCGTGTGCGCCGCCGGCCAGCAGCCGGTGAAGAGCGCCGTCAGCGCCGGTGCGGTCGATGAAGGGAAGACGGACTGCAGCTCCATCGCGACGTGCCGTCGCAGGAAGCTCTCCTCCGGCAGCGCATCGATCAGGTTCATCCCCAGCCCGTCGACCAGCACGAAGACGTAGTGCTCCGCCTCGCCGATCGCGTCCGCGATGCGCGTCGCTGCGGGCGCCATCTCGATGCCCTCCGCGCCCGCGAGCGTCGCCAGCGCGTGTGAGAGGTGCACTGTGCCCGGCACCGACGCGTCCGGCCGGACGAGCGAGCCGTCGGAGAACCAGCCGAGGAGACGGGCCGCGTCGCTCACGAGGCGGCCTGCCGTGCCATCACAGGGGCGCGCCCTTCAGCCCCATCAGCCCTCTGATGAACTGCACCTCGCCCAGGTGCTCCGACGTGTGCCCGATCGCGAAGAACGCGATCGTCTCGGCTTTCGACATCACATCGACGTTCGGGTACACGCCGGAGAAGAACGGGAGCTGCACCTCAACCGCCGCTTCTTCGTCGCTGATCCGATCGACGTATGAGACGAGGCTCGCGCCGACCGCCTTCGCGTACGCGAGGACCGCGTCGATATCCAGGTTGAGCCGTCCGATCTGCTCGCGCGACAGCCCGTTTCCGAACGGCGTCACGCCCGTCTCGCTCACCGGCAGCCGCGCGCTCCAGTTCTGCGAGACGAACACGCTCGGTGACTGCACGACCAGTCCGTGCAGCAGGTCATCGGCCGCGCGATACGTGTGCCACAGCGCGAACAGGACCGATGTGTCGTGCTGCTCCGGCTGCCAGGAGAGTTGCTCCGGCGTCAGATCACGCACCAGCAGCTCCGGGTACCAGTGCCAGAACTCGATGTTCTTCCGCAACGCGATGTTCGACGCCATTAAGCACCTCCTCGGGCCACGAGTTCACGGCTCATGACCAATGACCTTCACCACATCGTTCTACTGGAAGACGAACAGCGACGCCTTCGGCGTCAGCGACAGCAACTGCCGCTCGGTCAGCGGGTCGGGGTCGTGCTCCAGAAACACCTTGATGCCGCCGAACGCGGCGTACGGCGCCGCCCCGTAGCGCGCGTACTTCACGAGCTTGATGTCGGCCGGCCCGTACCCATCCATGTCGACGACCAGGTCGACGTCGTCGTGATGCTCGATCGCCGCAGCATGGCTGATCATCTCGGCCTGGAACTGGTGCACGATGAGCATCTTCTTCGGCAGCTGCCGCTGCTCGCTGAACTTCCCGAGATACCATTGCACGGCGTTCACGTCGCTCGCGTCGATCGTGCCGATCGCCTCGCCCGGCCTCGTCGTCCCGCGCAGCGCGAACTCTGGGTCCAGCGCGACGAAGACGTCGGGCTCGGCCAGGTACTTCGCGACTTTCTGCACTTCCGCCAGCGCGTTGCTGTGGCCGATCTGCAGGTCGAGGATCAGCACGAAGCCGCGCCGCCGCGCCAGGTCCAGGTACTGGCGCACCGTGTAGTCGTCGACATAACTGAGATAGAGGCCATCCTTGTCGGACCGCGGCTGCGCGACGGCGTAGACCAGGTGCAACGCCGCCAGCACCGTCGTCGCGGGATCGACCTCGCGGAAGCGCCGGGCGCGCGTCGCCAGCAAATCGGCCGCCTGCTCCGGCGTGTGCTGCCCCAGGATCCCCATCGAAGGCGTCCGCGGCGTGCCGTAATACGTGACGATGCGGTTGTGTTCGATCGGTGACGCCGCGTGCGCGCCGCCATCGCGTCCCGGCGACAGCCGTGACAGCCCGCCCATCCCGAACGCATCCGCCATCGAGAGCTTCGCCGAAGAGTCGGACCGGGTGCCCGTCGTCGCGAAGCGTCGCACTGCCATCACGCCGATCGCCACCGCCAGCACGGTGGCGATCGCGTACATGGCGATCAGTCCGTACGGGAGCGGCGCGGCGCGGGGCCGCCGGTCTGCGATACGCAACGCTGGATCCTTCTAGTCTCGCGGCACCGAGAATGTGAATGTTCACCACGGAGGCGCGGAGCGCGCAGAGTTCGCGGGAACGTTGTACGGGATGCGGTTCCCGCCTGCCCCGTTGAATTCTCGGCGTCCTCTGCGCCTCTGCGGTGAAATCTATCTGCGCGTCGGTCCCGACTTGGTCGGCTTGTCACGCCGCCGCCCCGGATTCGTCCGGCGGCTGGGCTAGCGAGGAGCACCGCGCCGGTCGGCCCAGACGGCGCAACCGATGCCCGCCACCAGGAACGCGGCTCCCAGCGCAGTGAAGGCGATGCCGTCCCGGATCGGTATCCAGGCCAGCCCCTGGCCGATCTCCAGGAACTCGCGCTGGATGTATTCGCTGTCGCCCTCGGATACGATCCGCATGTAATAGCGCGCGCCGATCCCGGCGAACAACAGCGGCGTCGATGCCATGAGCGCGACAGCGCCCACGCTCGCCAGCCGCCCAAAGCCCCGGCAGAGGGCCGCGAGCGTGACGCCCAGCACCAGGCACAGGGCCGCGAGCGCGAACGTGAGCACGCCCAGCGTATCGTGGCGGTGCTTTGTGAGGAACCCCAGCCCGTGGTCGGTGAGCCCGCCCACCGTGAACAGCCCGATGCTCTGGGCGCGGCCGTTCGCCGTCCGCAGGGGCGCCGTCCCTTGGCTGTACATAAGATCAGCAGAGCGGTCGAGCAGCAGGTCGCGGATGCGCCCCTGCGGCACGCCGCGCACCTCCTCGGGCCGAAGCGCGATATCGAGCGGATAGTCGCGCAGTCGGACCGTCTCGTCAGGCTGCGCCGTCGCCGCGCGCTGCTGCAGGTCGTCGTAGTTCCGCTCCAGCAGCGGGTCGATCTCCGTCAGCGCGGCGACCGCACGGCGCAGCGTGCGCTTCGCCGTGCCCTCCGATGTCGCCTGGAAGAGTTGCAGGCTGGCCAGCAGGGCGCCGAGCGCGATGAAGAACACGAGAGCGACGGCCCACTTGCCGGCGTTGCGCCAGAAGTCGGGAGAACTGTCGCTGGAATTGTCGAGGAAGCGGCGGCTCCCGGCGTACCGCGTCGAGTTGTACGCCATCCGCTACTCGACCGGTGCCACGCGCGTGCCGACGATCCGGTCGTGGAGCGCCCGGTTCTCCGCGTCGACCAGCGCTGCGACGAGCGCGATCAGCGGCGCCGCGATGCAGAGCGTCACGATCGCGCCGAACACGGCGATCGTCAGCCGGCTGAGGGAGAGCGCGATCACGGCGCTGAGCGGCATGGCCGCGACGACCGCCATCGGCCAGCTAAAGAGCAGGGGGTTGAAGTAGAACCACCAGCGCACGGCATCCCGCCGCCTCAGGCGCGATCCGTCTTCGCGCAGTGTCCTCGTGCCGGCGACGTACTGGCCGCCGGTCTGCGAGCGCGTGCCCAGCAGGAACAGGTTCAACCCCGTCCAGAGCGCCGGTACGCCGATTCCGATGATGGAGAGGAACGCGTAGAAGTCCGGATCGCTTGCATCCTGTTGTGCCCAGTTGGTCGAAAGCAGCAGCACGAACCCCGCGATCACCACCATGATCAGCGAGATCGCCGTGAAGATCACCATGTCCACCACGTAGCCGCCGATCCGCGAGCGGACGCTGGCGATGGTGTGGCGGGTGGTGTCCGCGGTGCGGGGCAGGGCGATCTCGTTGGTAGCGATAGCGCGGCCTCCGGCGGGGATGCGTGACGGCGGGATTATAACACGGGCGATCCGCGTGGAGCCCCTCGCCAGCTCAGCGCGGCGCGACGGCAGCCTCTCCCACGATCGCCCCGTACGTCGCCGGCTGCCGGTTCCGCACGACGTCCGTGCCCGGCGCCCGTTGCTTCAGATGGCTCAGCCCCCGGTTCACGTCCGCCGCTACCGCCAGCTCGCGCCCTTCGAGTGCGATCGCCAGGACGGTTCCCGTCGGATCGGCGATCATCGCCGCGCCCGTCGCCGTCGGCGCGCCGGCGCAGGCTACGAACACGCGGTTCTCGTCGGCGCGCGCGCGGACGAACAGCTGCATCGGCAGCGGTGGGTCGTCCGACGCCCAGAGCAGGATCTCCGCCCCGCGAAGCATCAGCGAGCGCGCCACCTCGGGCACGAAGCCCTCGGCTCCCGCCATCAGCCCGACGCGCCCCACCGGCGTGTGCACCACCGGGCAGACCTCCGCGCCCATCGGCATCGTGGCGAAGCGCGCGCCGCTGCCCTTGTGCGTCTGGCGGTGCTTGACGATGACGCCGCGCGGCCCCGCGAGGTACATCGTGCGCCAGCCGTCAGCGTCCGGCTCCGAGACGGTGAACGCCACGCAGACGCCGGTATCCCCCGCGATCGACTGCATGCCGGCAAGCACGGCGGCGTGCGCGTACGCGCGTCGCAGTCGCCCGGGCGTCGCGGGGAACAGCACGACTTCCGCGTCCTGCATCGCCAGCCGCTCGACGTGTCGGCGCGCTGCCCCGAGGAACTCGCCGCCCGTCGCCGGCATCGTCATCTGCACCACGGCGATGCGGTGCTCGGCCTCAAACGGCACGAACGTCTCGTTCAGCGTGCGCACCACCGGCAGGCTCTCGGTCGGGTGCCCGAGCGTGGCGTACAGCTCCGGCCGCCGCTCGATGCGGATCGCCGCGTCCTCGACCGGCACGTCGTACACCAGCGCGGCGTCCTCGTCCGGTCCCAGCGACGCCACGTACTCGCCGCGCGGGTTGATCACGCACGACCGCCCCGCGTACACGATGCTCTCCGCCTCGATGCCGCACTTGTCCGCGCAGGCGATCCACACGCCGTTCTCGGCGGCCCGCGCCTGCATCAGGTACTGCCGCTGCGAGGTCGTCAGGTCTTCCGTGTGCCGGGCGCCGCTCACCCACGCCGTCAGATCCAGGATGATCTGCGCGCCGTTGAGCGTCAGCGCGCGCGCGATCTCCGGTACGCGGCCGTCGGCGCACACCAGTATGCCCACGCGCCCGAAGTCCAGCTCGAACACCGGGTAGGCATCGCCCGGCGTGAACCAGCGGTCGTCGAAGTGCCAGAGGAACGCCTTGGCGTAGCGGCCCACGAGCGATCCGTCGCGTCCGAAGAGCGCCGCCCCGTTGCTGTAGCCGCCGCCCTCCGCGTCCAGCGCCATGCCGGCGGCGATGTAGATGCCGTGCTCGCGCGCCTTCGCCGCGAACCGCGCCATCGCCTCGGCGGGCGAGAGCACGTTGCGGTGGCTCAGGTCGTCGGTACCCATGAAGTACGCCGGATACGTGACCTCCGGCAGTGCGATCAGGTCCGGCTTCTCGCGCGCCGCCTCGTCGATCCGCCGCAGCGTGTGCGCAAGCGACGCCTCGGCGTCCTCGATCGAGAACGCCGGCAGTTGCAGCAGGGCAATCCGCGCCGTGCGAGTCATCGCCGTGAGTGTATAGCCTGTGCCGGGCTGCCGGCCATCGGTGCGAGCGGCCTGCAAGTAGCGCCGCCCGCCCGCTCCCGATAGCCTGTCCTCGCGCCGCCGGTACGGCGCTCCGGGGGCCGAGGAGGAATACGCATGATCGACTTCAAGACGCTCACGCCCGAGCGCATCGCTGAAGCCTGCGCCGGCGCGATGAGCCGCTGCGACGAGGCCGTCGCCGCCATCGTCGCCACGCCCGCGGCCGCGCGGACCTTCGCCAACACCTTCGTTGCGCTCGACACCGCCGTCGACATCGTCATGCAGGCTGACGGCAACTACGCGTTCATGTCCTACGTCTCCGACGACGAGGCCGTCCGCGAGACCGCCCGCGAATGGGACGAGAAGCTCAGCAAGTACGGCGTCGAGCTGGGCTTCCGCGAGGACCTCTACAACGCCGTCCGCGAGTTCGCGGCGACGCCGGAAGCAGCCGCCCTGCAGGGCGAGGCGAAGCGCCTGCTCGAACGCACGCTGCTGGACTACCGCCGCAACGGCTTCGAGCTGCCGAAGGACCAGCGCGAGCGCGTGCAGGCGCTGATGAACCGGCTCGTCGAGCTGGGCACGGAGTTCCGCAAGGCGATCGACACGTGGGACGACGCCATCGTCGTCACGCGCGAGGACCTGGCCGGCATGCCCGACCGTTGGATCGAGGGGCTGCGCACGGTCGAGGAGGACGGGCAGACGAAGTACCGCGTCAGCCTCGACTACCCCGAGATCATCCCCTTCATGGACAACGCGGAGTCGGGCCGCTGGCGCCGCGAGCTGTTCCTCAAGAACCAGAACAAAGGCGGCGAGCCCAACATCGCCGTGCTCGAAGAGGCGATCCGGGTGCGCGGCGAGATCGCCCGCCTCGTCGGCTACGAGTCCTGGATGCAGTACGTCGTCGAGAAGCGGATGGCGAAGAAGCCTGAAAACGTCGACCGCTTCCTCGCTGACCTCGAGCCGAAACTCAGGGTGAAGGCGCGCGTGGACCTCGAGGCGCTGGGCCGCGCGAAGCAAGCGCACGTCGGCGACGCGCACATTGAGATCTGGGATTGGTGGTACTACACGAACCGGCTGCTCAAGTCGGAGTACGCCGTCGATGACTTCGAGGTCGCCAACTACTTCCCGCTCGCCGCCGTCATCGACGGCCTGTTCTTCGTGACGCAGGAGCTGTTAGGCGTCCGCTACGAGCCCGCGCCCGAGGCGCCGAGGTGGCACGACGACGTGCAGGCATTCGACATCTTCGATACCGATGGCGCCAAGCCCTTCGCTCGCTTCTACATGGACCTGCACCCGCGCCCCAACAAGTTCGGCCACGCGGCGGCGTTCACCCTCCGCTCCGGCCGCGAGCTTCCCGACGGCTCGTACCAGCAGCCGATCGGCGCCATCGTGGCCAACTTCACCAAGCCGTCGCCCGATGCACCGTCGCTCCTGACGCACAAGGAAGTCGAGACGTTCTTCCACGAATTCGGGCACATCCTGCACCACACGCTGACGCGCGCCCGCTTCCTCGAGTTCAGCGGCTACTCGACCGAGCGCGACTTCGTGGAAGCGCCGTCGCAGATGCTCGAGCACTGGGTCTGGGACCGCGACGTCCTGCACCGCTTCGCGAAGCACCACCAGACCGGCGCCCCGCTGCCCGACGAGTTGCTCGATGCGATGATCCGCGCCAAGAACCTCAGCTCCGGCATCAAGGAGTTGCGCCAGATGTTCTTCGCGCGCCTCGACTACACCCTGCACACGCCCGGATTCGACGGCGACAGCACCGCCGCCGTCGCCCGCCTCTATCCGATCACGATGTTCCCGTATCCGGAAGGCACGTACTTCCAGGCCGGCTTCGGCCACCTGTTCGGTTACGACGCCGGCTACTACGGCTACCTCTGGTCCCGCGTGTACGGCGACGACATGTTCACGCGCTTCGAGGGCGCGGGCGTGCTCGACCGGGACACAGGCCGCGACTACCGCCGCAAGATCCTGGAGCGTGGCGGCAGCGTCGATGGTGACGAGCTGGTGCGCAGCTTCCTCGGGCGCGAGCCGAACATGGACGCCTTCTTGCGCGAGATCGGCCTGGAGTAGGCGCGGCGCGCGGCGACGCATTGCTTAGGTGTTGTCTTGCGGCGCTGAGATCCCGGAGGGACGGGTGAACGACGTAGGACGGCCGCCCTCGGCCGTCGCACGCCCGCAACTCGCGCCTTGCGCCTCGATCGCGGACCGCGCTTCGCGTGAGCCCCTCTCCACGCCGTGGAGAGGGGTGGCCGAAGGCCGGGGTGAGGTGCGCGAGCTGCCCGCGCGCTCGTACGAAGAGCACCGCAAACGCGCCGTAAGCAGCGTTGCCTGGAACTCCGCGTCCTCTGCGCCTTCGCGGTGCGGGAGCGCCTACGCGCCGGCGCCGATCCTGCGCCGGATCCCGCCGCTTGCGGCCACCAGGGCACCCGTCGCGGCCGCGAAGAGCGCCAGCGTCAGCGCCACGACACCTGACGGAGCCCCGGGCCCGGAGCCGAGGCTCGCCAGCGGCGGCGCCCCCAGCGGCGCCCGCCCCTCGACGGTATAGACGTACGAATTGACCGCGGTGCGGGTCGCGCTCGTCGCCTTCACCACGATGAACCCCGGCCGCAAGAGCGGGAACGGCACCAGCTCCTGGTTGACCACGATCGGGAAGCTCCACGTGCCGTCTCTCAGCACGGTCACCTGCCGCTCGTGGTACAGCGTGCCGCTGTACTGCTCGCCCGGGTCGGCGTCGCTGAAGCCGATGCCGATCGTCACGGTCTCACCCCACGCCCATCCGGTTTCGCCGACGATCTGAAAACGCGATCCCGTGCCGCCCGATGACGGGGAGATCAGCGGATCGCGTTCTTGCGCCGAGAGGGTGCCTGGAAGCAGAGAGAAGAGGACGGCGATCGCGCATACGGCCGCGAGCGCGAGCAACGAAAGAAGCGACTTCACCACAACCCCGATTCTGTCGTGCCCTGCTGTGGCGGATAGTAGCACGAAGCACGCGATCCGTCATCGGGGTTTCGCTGACGAATTTCGTCGCGCGCGTCAACTCTGATCGACGCGCAGATCGAAACGGATCGGCGTGCTGCCCGTCGCGTGCTGGGCGGAAATTGCGGCGAGATCGGCGGGCGTGACATAAGCGCGAGAGACTGCGCTGCCGGCCACTTTCGTCGCCGGCGTGTCTATGCGTACACTGCTCCAACCCGATGACCGCATTCATCCTCGCCGTCACACGCCATAACGTCGCCGACTGGTTTCGCGATCACGGGATCGCCGTCGTCGGCACGATCGCGCTCACGATCATCGCGACAGCCGCCGCGCGGCGCATCATCCCGCACGCCATGCGCCCCGCCATCGCGCGCCAGATGACCGGCCGCCCGTCCGAGGAGGTCGATCGCCGCGTCTCCACGCTCAGCGACGTGCTCGTCCGCACGATCGAGGTCGTGCTGCTCACGTTCGCTCTGTTCACCATCCTGCCCGAATTCGGATTCGATATTCGCGCCCTGCTGGCCGGCGTCAGCATCACCAGCATCGCCCTCGGCCTCGGCGCCCAGTCGCTCGTCCGCGACGCCATCAACGGCATCTTCATCCTCAGCGAGAACCAGTACGCACGCGGCGACGTCGTCTCGATCGCCGGCGTCACCGGCACCGTCGAGGACGTCACGCTCCGCCGCACGCTCCTGCGCGATGTCGACGGCGTGCTCTACTCCGTCCCGAACGGCGCTGTGAACGTGGCGGCGAACTACACGCGCGATTTCTCGAAGGTGCGCGTGACGATCCCGGTCGCGCCGTTCAGCGACCTGGCGAAAGTCCGCGCCGTCTCCGATGAGGTCGGCCGCGCCATGGCGGCGGATCCGCAATACAGCGAAGTCATCCTCTCAGCGCCGCAGTACCTGCGCGTGGACAGCATCGACATGATGGGTGTCGCCATCCAGGTGAACGGCACCGTCCAGCCCGGCAAGCAATGGGAGGTCGCCGGCGTGCTCCGTGCCCGCCTCCTCGAAGCCTTCCAGCGAGAAGGCATCAAGACCCCCTGGGGATGAGCGCCAGGCGCGCCTCGTGCCCGTGAGCGTACGGCTGTTCGGAGGATTCGATGGCAGCTGATGCATCGCGGACTGACGCGTCAGCGCTCAGGCCAGCCCCCGTTTTATATCATCCGTTTGGGTCAAACGTCTGCGCTCCGGCTGAGCCCCTCTCCACGCCGTGGAGAGGGTGCCCGAAGGGCGGGGTGAGGTGCTCGTGCCGCTCGCTGGGACCGCGGGGTCGCAGTCCACTAGCGCGCTCCTGTGCCAGCCGGCGTGCCGGGCAGGTGCTCGCTCAGGTCCCGCCGCACCTGGATGAACCGCATCACGTCGCCCCGGTCGAGCATGCCCACCAGCTCGCGGCCGCGCAGCACCGGCAGCTGGTTCACGTTGTGCTCGCCCATCAGTCGCAGCACCTGCGCCAGGTTGTCCGACGGGTCGACCGTGTGAAGCCGGCTCGCCGGCGTCATCGCCCGGTATACGCTGGTCAGCGGCCACTGGTCGCGCGGCACGTTGCGTACATCGGTGAGCGTGATGATCCCCGCCAGCTCGCCCGCCGCCATCACGGCGAAGCAGCGCGCGCTGTGCCGCAGCACCTGTTCGTGCACCAGCTCTTCGACGCTCATATCCGGCGCCACGGTCGGCACCGTGGTCTGCATGGCGTCGCGCACCGAGATGCCGCTGAGCGTCGTCTCGATCAGCAGTTGCTCGTAGCTCATCGATGATGCATTGCGCAGGAAGAAGCCGATGAACAGAAACCAGACGCCGCTGACGATGTCACCGAACAGCGTGAAGGCCACGCCCACGCCCATGATGCCGTAGGCGATCCATTCGCCCACCCGCGAGGCGGTGCGGGTCGACCGCAGCCGGTCCTTGTTACGCGCCCAGACGATCGACCGGAAGACGCGCCCGCCGTCGAGCGGGAATCCCGGCAGCATGTTGAAGACGGCGAGCGACGCGTTGATCAGCGCCAGGTTGGCGGCGATGCCCGCGAGCCCGTCGCTGAACGGCCGGATCACCGCGAACGCCACGGCGAACACCGCGCCCAGCGCCAGGCTGGTCAGCGGCCCGACGATAGCGATCCGGAACTCCAGCGCCGCGGTGTCCGGCTCCTTGGTCAGATTCGCCACGCCCCCGAACACGAAGAGCGTGATGCTCCGGACCGGCAGCCCGTTGCGATTCGAGACGATGGCGTGCGACAGCTCGTGCGCCAGCACCGACAGGAAAAAGATGCCCGCGACGAAGGCGCCGGCGATCCACCTCTGCGCATCGGACCACTGCGGGTAGAACTGGTCCAGCACGCCGGCGGCGAACGACCAGGTCACCAGCACGAAGATGAAGACCCAGCTCCAGTGGACGCCGACGTCGACGCCGAACACGCGGCCGAGCTTGAATGAGCTGGTCATGCGTCCCGCTGATCTGCGCAGGCCGGGCTTGTGGATCCGAACGACGTCATCGAAACCTCGCCGCATCATCAGGTACGGACGGGCGTACTCTCGCGCTCATGATACGCCACCACGGTCGGTGCCGGCATGGCAAACGGAAGAAAGCAGCGGGCCGAACGGCCCGATTCCCGTGCCGCGCCCCTGCGGCCACGGGCCGGGGAACTTGCTGATGTGGTGCTTCTCGAACGCCACCCTGGCTGGTTGGAACCTTCCGGAGGGAGCGGGAGCGCAGAGAGCGCTGCGCTCTTCGCCGTCGAAGACTCGCCGTGGCGAGGGGAGCTCCGGGGGTGTCCACCGGAAATCGCTTGTCTTCTCTCACCGCAGGGTACGCGGCAGCGGACACTGCCGTATGAGCACGGAGCTTCCGTCGAGCGGATGGACGCTGGTGCTTCCAACCAATGCCAGATCCGAAGTTCTACGCTAGCCGAGCTTCGCTTCCAGCCCGGCGATCGCCTCGCGGATCGTCTCCTGCCGCCAGTTCGCCCACATCGGCCCGTTCTGGAAGGCGATGTTCTCCTGCTTGGCCGCTTCCTTCTCTTCGGGCGTCATGTCGGGCTTGCGCATCCGGGCGTACATCGGCCCGAGCTTCTCGTGCATCTCCCGGTAGGCCAACTGCGGCCGCTCGGTGAAGCTCGCGATGTACTCCATGTCCGCCGTGAAGAAGACGGCGACCGGGATCGACTCGTGTTCGCCGCCCTTCAGGAACTCCCCCATGATGTCCTTGTTCTCGTCGCGCGGAAACATTCGCAGCTCCATGCCCGTCGCCTCTGCGATGCGCTGGAACACCGGCAGCCCGCGGAACACGTCGGGGCACCAGTCCTCGCCGATCACCAGGATCTTCGCCGGTCCGCCGGGCTTCGCCATCAGCGCCTTCAGGCGTGCCACGGCTTCTGCTGGCACGGTCGTGGCCGCGTAGTTCTCCTCGAAGCGCTTCTGGTTGCGCTCGATGCTGCTCACGTACTCGGCGTAGGTGTGCCCTCGCGCGAAACGCTCGGCTGTGACCACGCTCTTCGTCTGCTGCACCATGGCACTCTCCTTCTGCGCCGCGTTCATGCGGGGATTGGAGGCAGTGTAACATCTGCTGCGCCGTCCCGAGCGTCGGTTGTGAGCCGGCGGCCTGGTCTCCGCAGAGTGGCTGCATCACCCGGCTGCGCCGCCCCGCCCTCCGGCGGCCCGCACGCCGCATGCTATCCTGCACCCAGTGAGCGCCCCTGAAATCACCCCCGAGATCCAGGTTCCCGACGCATCCTCTCGCCGCGCGCACCGCTGGCGAAGAGATCTCGCGTTCTTCGTCATCGCCGCCGCCGTGATCGGTCTGGACCAGTTCACGAAGTGGCTCGTCCGCGATAACCTCGCCCTCTTCGAGCAGTGGCCGCGCGACGCGTTCCTGCACATGCGGATCATCCACGTCGTCAACAGCGGCGCGGCGTTTGGCATCCTGCAGGGGCAGACGCCGTTCCTCATCGTCACGAGCATCCTCGGCCTCGCGGCGATCGCCCTCTACTACGTCTACCCGCCCATGGATCACGGGCTGATCCGCGTCGCGCTCGGCATGCAGCTCGGCGGCGCCGTCGGCAATCTCATCGACCGCGTGCGCGTCGGCGAGGTCACCGACTTCATCGACGTTGGGCGCTTTCCCACATTCAATGTCGCCGATGCCAGCATCTCCGTCAGCATCGCCGCCGTGCTCCTCTTCTTCGCCATGCAGGAAGCGGAAGCCGCGAAGAAGCGGCCCGATCCCGCCCTCTCCTCCCCCGATGCACCAAGCAGGCCCGCACACGAAGACTGAACTCGCCGCCGACAAGGATGGGGAGCGGCTCGACGTCTTCGTCACGCGGCGCCTCCCCTCGCTGACGCGGTCGCGCGTCCAGCGGCTGATCGAGGACGGCTCCGTGCAGGTGGCCGGCCAGCGCGCCAGGTCATCCCTCCGCCTCGACGCAGGCGCAGCCGTCACCGTAAACGTGCCGCCGCCCGCCGAGGCGGAAGCGCAGCCCGAGGCGATCCCGCTCGACATCCTCTACGAGGACAGCGACCTGCTCGTCGTGAACAAGCCGCCCGGCATGACCGTGCACCCCTCGCCCGGGCACACGACCGCCACGCTGGTCAACGCCGTCCTCGCGCACTGCAGCGACCTGTCCGGCATCGGCGGCGTCGCGCGCCCGGGCATCGTGCACCGGCTCGACCGCGACACGTCCGGCGTCATCCTTGTCGCCAAGAACGACGCCGCCCACAATGGCCTCGCGAAGCAGCTCAAGGAGCGCAGCGTCCAGAAGACCTACGTCGCGCTCGTTGAGGGCACGCCGAAGCCGCTGGAAGGGATCATCGATGCACCGATCGCGCGCGACCCGCGCAACCGCAAGCGCATGACGATCGTCGAGGGCGGCCGCGAGTCCGAGACCGCGTATCGCGTGCTTGAGCGCTTCCGCGGCTACTCGCTCGTCGAGGTGCGCCCGAAGACCGGCCGCACGCACCAGATCCGCGTCCACCTCACCGCCATCGGCCACCCGATCGTCGGCGACCGCCTCTACGGCAAGGCGTCACCCTTCGTCTCGAGGCAGTTCCTCCACGCGCAGCGCATCGCCTTCACCCACCCCTGCACCGGCGCCCCCATGGAGTTCGAAGCCCCACTCCCGCCAGACCTCACCCGCGCCCTAACCGCCGCACGCGAAGCGTAACCCGAGCGATAAATCTCGCGCCGCTCTCGGCGCGCCGAGAAAAGTCAGGGCCGCGCGCAGCACGTAGGACGGCCGCCCCTCGCCACCGCGAGCCCTCGACCCGCCGTCTCCCCTGCGGCAATCACGCCACCCGCTACGTCCGCGAGCCAGCCACGCGTGTGAGCCCCTCTCCACGCCGTGGAGAGGGGTGGCCGAAGGCCGGGGTGAGGTGCCCGAGCGCCACCTCTGCTCTCCGCGTTCCACCCTCCATCGTCCACCTTCCACCCTCGCCTTCCGACTTCCACCTTCCAGCGTCCACCCGCCACTCACACCCCCACCGGATCCACATCCACGGTGCAGTTCGGCGGCAACACGAAGTCCCGCACCACCGCCGCCGGATCGCGGCCGCGCAGCAAGATCTGCCAGCGCCAGCGACCCCGCACGCGCGGCACGTACGCCGGCGCCGGGTCCAGCACCTCCACGTCGCTCCCCATCTCCGCCCGCCGATGTGACAGCGCGCGCTGCAGGCGCATCGCCTCCTCGCGCGCCGCCCGCGCGTTCGGATGCGTGAGCATGATCCGCACCAGCCGCCCGAACGGCGGATAGCCCGCCCGCCGCCGCGACTCCAGCTCCGCCGTCACGAACGCGTCATAGTCGTACCGCGCCGCCGCCTCGATCGCGTAGTGGTCCGGCGTGTACGTCTGGATGATCACGCGCCCCGGCCGCTCGCCCCGTCCCGCGCGTCCCGCCACCTGCGTCAACAACTGGAACGTCCGCTCGCCCGTGCGGAAGTCCGGCAGGTGCAGCCCCACGTCCGCATTCACGACCCCCACCAGCGTCACCGAGGGCAGGTCCAGCCCCTTCGCCAGCATCTGCGTGCCGATCAGGATGTCCGCCTCGTGCGCCAGGAATGTGGCCAGGATCTGCTCGTGCGCCCGCCGCGTCCGCGTCGCGTCGCGGTCCCACCGTAGCAGCCGCGCATACGGGAAGATCCGCGCCGCCTCCGCCTCCACCTTCTCGATCCCCACGCCCAGCAGCCGGATGCGCGGGCTCGCGCACTCCCGGCACGTCGCCGGCAGGCGCGTCTGGCGGTTGCACTGGTGGCACACCAGCCGGTCGTACTGCTTGTGATACGTCAGCGCCACGCTGCAGCCCGGGCAGTCCGGCACGTAGCCGCAGTCCCGGCACTGCACGTGCCCCGCCAGCCCGCGCCGATTGAGGAAGAGGATCGCCTGCTCGTCGGCCGCCAGCACGCGCTCGATCGCGGCCTTCAGCTCCGCGCTGAACATGCTGCGATTCCCCGCCCGCAATTCCTCGCGCAGGTCGATGACCGTGACCTCCGGCATCGCCGGCGAGGTTTGTGGCTGCATCACCCCGTCGTGCCCCGCCACCGGCCGGATGCGCTCCGGCAGCGAGAGCAGCGCGTACTCGCCCCGCTGCGCCCGCTCGTACGACGCCACATCCGGCGTCGCGCTCCCCAGCACGAGCGCCGCGCCCTTCAGCCGCGCCAGCTCGATCGCCGCGTCGCGCGCGTGGTAGCGCGGCTGCGCGTCGTGCTGCTTGTACGTCCACTCGTGCTCTTCGTCGATGACGATCAGCCCCAGGTCGGGCTGCGGCGCGAAGATCGCCGAGCGCGAGCCGATCACCACGTCGTACCGCCCCTCCGCGATGCCGTGCCACTGGTCGAACATCTCGCCGTCGCTCAGCCCGCTGTGCAGCACCGCCACGCGCTCGAACCGTTCGCGGAAGCGCCGTACCGTCTGCGGCGTCAGCGCGATCTCCGGCACCATCACGATTGCCCGCCGCCCCGATGCGATGCAATGGTCGAGCGCGTGCAGGTACACCTCGGTCTTGCCGCTGCCGGTCACGCCGTGCAGCAGGAACGTCCGCGCCTGCCGCGCGTCGAGCGTCGCGCAGATCGCATCCGCCGCCGCCGCCTGTGCCGGCAGCAGCTGCGCCGCCGCCCGCCGCACCACCAGCATGTGGTCCAGCGGGTGGCGCTCCACCGCCCGCTCGCTGATCGATGCCGCACCGATCTCCGCGAGCCACCGCGTCGCGCTGGCTTCGATGCCCGCCGCCCGCAGCTCCGGCATCGTGCGCTCGCCTTGCGCCGCCAGTGCCGCAACGGCGGCGTGCGCCTGCTCGGCGCGCTTCGTCTGCGTCAGCTTACGGATCTCTTCGATCATCTCCGCCCGCGACAGGCCCGGCTCGATGAAGTGGCCCTCGCGGTCGTACCGCACGCCGCCCGCCCGCACGAGCCGGTCCAGGTTCGCGCGGCTGCCGGCCAGGCGCACCGCCTCCTCCACCGAGATCTGCCGCTTCTGCGTCAGCCGTTGCAGCACGGCCGCGCGGCGCGAGTGCTTCGGCGCCTCCGCGGCGTTGACGCGCCCCTCCGCCTCAGGCGCCGGCACCGCCAGCGACACGACCTCGACGCTCTTCGCCGCGATCCGTGGCCGCGTGAGGCTGTACTCCCGCACGATCAGCCCGCGCTTTTCGAGCTGCGCGAGTGCGGAGTCCGGGTTGGAAAACGTCAGCCGCTCCCGCAGCGCGTCGAGGTCGCGCGCGTCGCTCTCGAACAGCGCGTCCAGCGTGGCACGCAGCCGCGGCGGCAACTCGATCCCGGCCACCTCGGCGCGGTCGACCAGCGGGTGAATGATCGTCTGCGGCTTGCGCTCGAACCCCGGCGGCAGCATCAGCGCCGCCGCGTCGAAGATCGGCGCGATGTACTCGCGCGCGATCCAGTGCGCCAGCGCCACCCGTTCCGGGTCCAGCAGCGGGCGGTCGCCGATCAGCGAGCGGATCGACCGGATCTTCTCCGGCTCCGAGAAGACCGGCGTGTCATGGACTTCCAGCACGATGCCCTGCAGCGTCAGCTTCCCGAACGGCACGTACACGGCGTGCCCCGCCCGCACGTCGAGTTCCGGAGGGATGCTGTAGCTGAACGTCTGCCGGTGCGGGAACGTCGAATGGACCGCCACTTCCGCGAAGCGCGGCTTCGCCGCCGGCACGGCTGCGGGACCGCTCGTCAGGCGCATGTGCAGGCTGCTCGTCACGAGGCTGGCTCTCCGTGCCTGTAGTGGGTGGGTTCACGGCAAACAAAATGGGAAGGCATATCCTGCCTTCCCATAGTACACGTGCCGTTTGCGAGCCCTACGTCCGGACCTTCTCCTTGATGCGGGCCGCCTTGCCCGTCAGCCCGCGCAGGTAGTACAGCCGCGCGCGCCGCACCCTGCCCTGGCGCATGACCTGCACTTTCTCCAGGCGCGGCGAGTGGATATTGAAGGACCGCTCGACGCCCACGCCGTGCGCGATGCGCCGTACCGTGAAGTTCGCGCCCGCGCCGCCCATGTTGCGGCGGATGACGACGCCCTCGAACACCTGCGTCCGCTCGCGCTCCCCCTCGACGACCTTTGCGCTCACGCGCACTGTGTCGCCGGAGCTGAAGGCCTCGATGGCGGGATTCTCGTTCAGTTCGACCAGATTGCTTACATCCATAACTGGGGAAGCGTAACGGCTGGACCCCCGTCTCGCAAGCTGAAGGCCGTCCCGCGGCTCACTCCGGCAGGCCCTGGAAGCCCGAAATCAGCTTCGGGCCGTCCAGATCGATGCAGGCCCAGCCGGGCATCGGCATCGAGCGCCAGAGCGCGAACGGGTCGTCGAGTCGCAGCGCCTGCGCCAGGTACGCCGTCAGCACCCGCCCGTGCGAGACGACGGCCGCCGGCAGCGCCCCCTGCTCGACGATCCTGATGCCGGCCGCGAAGCGCGCCGCCGCCGCGGCAGCCGTCTCGGCGCCGCGTACAGGCTCATCCGGGCGTTCCAGGATCGCCCGGACCGCTTCGCTGAACCGGTCGGCGTTGCCGATCCATTCGTCGAACCGCAGCTCCTCGAACCCGTCGACCACGCCCGTCGCCACGCCGCTCGCCTCCGCGATGAGGAGCGCCGTCGACTGCGCCTTCGGTTCGGCGCTCGTGTACACCGCCGCCAGCGCCCAGCCCGCCGCCACGGCGGCCAGCTCCCGCGCCTCTTCGATGCCCCGTTCCGAGAGCCGCCAGTCGCGCGCGGGCACGTCCGGCTGGATCTGCGGTGATGCGTGGCGGATCAGGTAGAGCAGTTTCACGGCGATATCAGACCGGCACGCCGGTGAGGAACAGCAGCCCCCGCGCCAGCACCTCGCCCACGAGCACCGCGCCGACGGCGATGTAGAGCAGCCCCGTCGCGGACATCATCGCGTTCTCGTTCTCCGGATAGCCGCGGCTCGACACGAACGACATGTAGCCCAGCGCCGCCGGCAGCGCCAGCCCGATCAGCACGCGCAGCCAGAACGCCGGGTTCGCCCCCAGCGTCGTCGAGCCCAGGAACGCCGTCGCCTCCGGCGCCTCCCGCACCGGGATCAGCACGTTCACCACCAGCAACGCCGCCTGCAGCAGCACCACCGCCACCAGCAGCAGCGTCAGCTCTTCGAGCGGCTCGCGCGGCAGGCGCGGCGTCACGAGGTACCAGTGCCCCAGCGTCATCGCCAGCACCACCGCGCCCACCGCCAGCGTGCCCGCGCCGATGCTCAGCAGCGCGCCGGCGTACCCCCACGTCGGCAGGCTCACGTAGTACGCCACGATCGCCACGAGCCCGATGCCGACGGCCGACGCGGCGCTGCCGCTGATCATCGACATCTTCCGGTCTTCGCGCAGCACGAACCAGTTGTACGGCAGCGTGGCGACGAGGAACACGGCCGACCCGATCTTCACCCAGTCCGCCAGCCCTTCGTCGAGCCGGTAGCCGCCGATCACCGACCTCGGATCGAGAATCAGCGCGTTCAGCAGCATCACCAGCGCCCCGGTCGCAGCCATGCTCGCGCAGAGCTTGACGAAGCTCGCCGCCACGCGCCCCCGCCACTGCGCCAGCAGGCACACCAGCAGGCTGCCGACGGAGAACTCCATCAGCACCAGGAATGACGTATAGGGCAGGGCGTCGAGGTTCACTGCGTCAGGGTACCCACCGCAAGATTCGAGTGACAGCGCGCCGCTGCCGCAGCCCCGGCCGCTCTACGGCTCATCGAAGACTTGCGCGATGATCGACTCTGAATGCAGTCCCGTTGTTCGTCGAGCCGGCGATCAGTCGATCAGTAGCGGACATAACCCGCGTGGCGTTCGATCAAACTCACACCGCAAGCCACTTGTAAACACCGGTCGATGAGCGTACGATCGCGATCGATGCCAGACTACCGAAGCGGCGCCATGCGCCCCGTCCCCGAGTACGACGCCAAGAGCTGGCTGCTCAAGGCGCTGCGTGAGACCGCGCACGCCATGGAGTC
>Ga0315281_10000225_pt1 | contig 74488 bp, 75 predicted proteins | sample YL17G07_0_MG_FD_204540 | JGI IMG/M metagenome (GOLD analysis project Ga0315281, IMG submission 204540) | Sediment microbial communities from Yellowstone Lake, YNP, Wyoming, USA - YL17G07_0 | ecosystem: Environmental > Aquatic > Freshwater > Lake > Sediment | place: USA: Wyoming | collected... | reverse complement strand
CGATTTCAGCATCAATAAGTTCCGACAAGAGCAATTTGAACGTACCCGCCTGAAAATCTTCGAGTATGCCGTTTGACCATTCCCGAAACTCCAAGTCGCAACACCCGCCTATTACCGATGTATCAACATATATGGCTCTTTTCTTCATAAATTCATTTTACCATTTTCTGTCTCGCTTATCTTTACTTTTTATCAATGGCTTCTCATAAGCGCCTAGGCTCCACCCATGCGACATAGAATATCATCACTGATTATAGATGACAAGCAGATATTACAAAAGACAAGAATGTGGAGCGACAACTGGGGGACAAAATGTCCCCCAGTTGGAATTCAGCTCAAAATCGCGTTTCTGTATTTTCTTAATGTAGTCTTTGACGTTCGCTGAATCGGTGAGCGCTTCGATCACATCGGCGATTGAGAAATACCATGCCGCATGTTCGTTTTGTCAAATATGTTTTACGCTTCACCTGGTTTCTTTGCGCGAAGCGGCCCATTCACTGCAGCAAGTTTTGTCTTCGCCAGTGCGATTACTTTGTTACGCCATTTCTCTTCGGAACCAAGGACTTCATCAACCGTGAAGTCCGGAACACCCCCTAATAACAACGAAAAACTATTAATTCTTTTTTTCATGATCTGGACGAGCCGATGATCTCGTGTACCGCCGAATGCAGGGTATGCAAATTGAATCGGTTGGCCAACAACTGCTGCCCAACTATTGACGCGACGGAGCCGGCCATTGCGTTGAACAGTTCGAACCGGACTAGGATCAAGCTCATAATGTATGATATGGCGGCAGTAGCGGTGCAGATCGATTCCCTCAGAGAGTTTATCAGTGACAACTAGCACGTCGGGTCCAAACGGGCTATTGAATATCGAGATCACGGTATCAGGCTGCTGGTTATGGATAAAGAGAAACTTTTCGTGTTCATTTTTGCTTGGCTCACAAACACCCATCACACGTGAGGTACCATTCGCTCCCGGTAGTAACTCGATTCGATCAGTCGCCGCCTTCAAGACTGCATGACTCGACTTAGATTTGAGCAACGTATTGAATAGACGCAGCGCTGCCTCAGCGATTGTCTCCATCCCCTCTGGATGACGACTGCGCGTTTTCTTCAGTGCCTTTGTCAATTCAGTTGTCTTAGCCGAAGCTTTGCGAAGCCAAGCCCACGTTTGCGCACGAATCAGATCGGAGCAGAGCCATTTAATGAATGTGTTACGAAGTTTATAATCATAATTAAAGTATTCAGATTTAGCGAGAACCTCATCCCAGGCTGACTTCCATACGTCAGGTCGCGGCAATTTTGGCGCTACTGCTTTTGGCAGTACTAAATTGAGATTTACCGTCAATTCCTGCGCTGTGGCATGATGATGGCAAAAAAGGATGATTTTTTCACCTTTCTTAATCGTAGATTTAACTTCCTTTGAGACAGCCTCCATTTTAGAATGTGTTCCAACATCTTTGCGCTGCTTTTTTATAGTTCTAAGATAGCTTGCAACTATATCCTTATGCGGTTCATCGAGTTTCGCTACCTCGTCTTTTATTTTTTCCCTCACTTGGTCGAAGTATCGCCAACCCACGTGAAAGCGTGGATCGTTCGTAACATTTGATGATTCAGTGCCGTGGGAATTCCTTACACGTAGTACACGGTCCATGCGGATCATAAGCTCTAACTCTTTAGCATTTGCCATCGGAACATTGATAGCCCAGTCAGCTCGGCCACCGAATGCAGACTGTTCACGAGGAAGGTCATCTATGCCATGGCGAACTACGAAAGGCTGAATCGCTGCGATTGCCGCTTTGGCCCGTGATACGAGACGATCAGCCACTTTTTCAGGGCTTCGTGCGGCATCGCCTTTATAAAGATCATCAAGTGTGCGGCTGTAAGCGCTCACGGCTTTATGAGAAGCTCCACCTCCGATGAGTGTCAGCATTCGCTGTAGCTCATCAAGACGAATGCTAAATGGCGTTGCCGTGAGAATAAGTACACGACGCGCATATTTTTTCTGACGCTTAAGTGCCTTGCTAAAAGCAGTGTTCTCACCTTTTGCACGATGAGCCTCATCAACTATTAGCAAATCGCAAGCTAAATTGAAATCTGATGCGGCGTAGGAGTGTTTGACGACTTGTATCGAGCCAGCGGACAGTCTATCAACCTTGCGAGCTTTTACACGGTTAGCTCTAACATCTAGCGCGGGGGCGCATTCCTGAAGAAGTTCAACATGAGATAACAACTCTTCCTGCCAACGTCGCATCATAACATCATTGGGAGCAAGGATTCGTACACCGCGCCTCTCACCAGCAGACGCAACGACCCATGCAACGAGCGCCGCGACAGTTGTCTTGCCGAGACCCACGTCATCGGCCAAGAGAATTCCGCGGCGGACCTCTTGCCCATAGCTACCGTTGAGACGAGCGAGGATATCATGCGCCGTTAAGAACTGTCGACGCGTACTCTCAGAAACGAGCTTACGGCCGGAGCGTTGGCTCGCCTCGACATATTTATCCGGTGACGATAAAAACTGCCACTGATTTGCTGTTAATCCGAGTGGTTCGATAGGCAGCATTATGACTCCGGGAAGTATTTCAGATGCAGATTCAGTTCCTGAGCTGCGAGTTCTGCTCCGATAGCCCTCTCAGCCCCTTTCTTCTTATCACGCAGAGCTTGCCGTTTGAAGGCTTCAACCAACAACTCTCCGTCACGACGAAACACACTCGTCTTGGATTTTGCCGCAAACTTTACCCGATCGGCCCAGTTGTCCACAACACGGAGACGATCCCGTGCTAATTCGAATGACGGGACAGCATAGCTATCGGAATTCCTGTCCTCGCCTTGCTCAATGTCTTCATCTTCTTTATCGTAGTTGGATGCGCCAATTGAATCAGACGCTGTAGAATCTGACCACGAGCTATCTGGGTCTTGATCGTCTTCGGTCACAGTTCGTCCGCCATATTGCTCAAATAGCAACTCATCTCGCAACGTCTGCACTACATGCTCATCTAATTCAGGTGGAACGGTGTCAATTCTATCCTTCGATAATGGTCTTCCATCAAAAATCGGGATACGTACTGTCTCATGCTCACATGTCAAATGAGCAGTCGATGGAGGCCGCTTTACATCACTCCACCGTACCGTAGACCGTTGCAGTCCGTCGGCGCTAGTTTTCCAACGTGTGATCAGCTTATTTTTTCCGCCATGATCTAGATATCCTTTTATTTTGTAGTTCGCGTTACATCGGCATTCAATTATGACGTTTCTGCCGTCCCACACAGCTTGAGCCCACATGATAAGCGCCGAACTGCGGCTCGGCAGTTTTGCCACCGTGGCTGCATTTGATAGCTCTTCAAACTCATCAAGCTCATCGAACAAACGCCAATTAGTTTGTTCAATACAGACGCCTAATTCAAAATTCTCGATAATAAGTTGCCCGTCAAGGCTTTCGTTTCCCCATGCCGACGTACTGAAGTTGGCGGATGTCACTATAAGACGTTGCGAGTTACCTCGGTTAAGCGCATATACCTTCGCATGGCTCCAACGCGCGTCCGCAGAGCGATGATCTTTATGAAATAGATCCGCATTATCTTCGTTATTTGAGTCATAGCGGAGATGAAGCAGCTTTGAGCCCACCTTGGTCAATGATTTTAATGTGGATGAAGGCAACAGCCACCTGTCGTGCGCCCATGGATGATCTTTGTCAATCCATACAAGCTTGAGGCGTTTTGGAGACCCTTCGAACATGGCGCACCATCGAGCGAGGTCTTTGGCGTTCCACGACCCCACGAAGGGACTGAGTATCGAAATGCTGACCGTTCCGCGACCTGGAGGCGCAATCCTTCGAAGGCCGGCAGCGCCCCATGGTGTACGACGCAACACCTGACGTGAGTGCGTTCCGGGCACACTTGCGATAAATGTAATACCTTCAGAACATTCTCCACGAGCAAGGAGAGCGACAAATGGTTCGATGCGCATTTCTTCTCGTGCGGATGTAGCCAACGCGCGCAAAAAATCCGGTAGAATGCCCCAGTGGTGAAGTCGTGTCTCAGATTGTTGCGGATACAGCTCTATGCACACCCGCCAGGCCGCCTGAATCTGGCCCCTGAAGGCTGACCGCGTAAGGTTTGCGGAGGTCACGACGATTTCTAAGTACTCAATACCGCTCTCGTCTGTTGCACCCCAATGGAGCAGCCAGAGCTTCGCATGCTGCACAGCTTTGCGATTACTACCTACGGTCAGATGGCGTATAGAACGCCAAATCCACCCGTATGTTCCACTTTCACGCTCTTCGGAGTCAGATGGTTCGTCACGTGTCATGGATGACACGACAACGATTTTATCGTGTAGCTGTTTGAGGCGGTGATCGAGTTCAAGAAGAAAATACTGCCTCTCCGTCCCTTCGCCATCTGGTTCGCGGTTGAGTTTTAGAAACAACGGGAGGACGTGTTCCGCCAAGAAACGATCATCGGCACGATCGTAAGTGGTAAAAAGTGCCGCTTTAAGCGAACAACCGGCTGGCGCATCGGTATGAAGCAGAGATTCCCAGCCAAACTCAATACTATTCATCAGCGGCCCCTTCGGCTTCATCCTCTTTTGCCTCAAAGTCTCCGCTTATGGCACGCGGCATGTTGCGAAGAACACCGCACTGTGTAGCAAGACGACATAGCGACCATAGACGGAAACGGTAGCGCGAGGAGCCAGCGCGCGGTGGAGTGCGTGGCTCGATCCGGCCATTACGGAGGACAAACCAACGCAGACCACCACCATACATCTCGTGATGTTGGAGCAAATCACGAAGACTCTGGTTCGTCTGTGAGTTTGACATCGAACTAGCGAAGCGATGAGCCATCTCTACATGACGGAGCTGCACATCTGCGTTCATCCGCCACGCCTTCGCGGCCGCCACTAGCTCCCTGCATGCGGTTTTCGCAGAATCAAGCTTCGCAACATCAGTAAGCTGTACGCTTGACTTGCTACCTAGCGTTTTCGCGATGACATCCATCGCTTCCATACCCGCATCCGCGAGCCGGGTGAACCGTGGAAGCATGGCTATGACACGATCATTAGCGAAAACACGACTTAAATGTTCGCAGACCTCCCTATGGTCGCTAGCCGCCGCCTTTGCAACAGCACGCGCTACCTTGAGGCGTCGCTGACCTTTCCCGTCATCGCCGAACACTAAGGGCTTCAAAAGATCAAACTCTGGCAGTTTATCAAAATCGTCTTTTCGACGTGGGAGAGTATTTTTGTCTGCACCTCTGCTACCGTGATCAAACGATTTCCACTGTCGTAACCACCAGTCATGCTGCTGGTAGCCTTGGCCAAGCTTTGGCTTTTGTTTAAGAGGACTATTCTCGTGATCATCGCCTAGTGATAAAGGCCAGGGTGGCCGGGCTGCCGCAAGTCTTTCATCAAGCCATTTCGCCAAGCGATTTGCAGACGACCCTGGTGTCCATCCATCACCCTGCACAGTCATTCCAATCCATTTTCGGAATATGAGGCGATATCCACCATACATACCTGTTTGCCTATAGGCGCGGAACTGATCTACCGACATTCCAAAGCGGTCTGTTGATTTGTTATCATATTCATACCACGGTCGTACCCGGCGTTGTCCTGCGAGCGAACGATCCCTCCAATCTTCAGCAAGTGATATTGTCCTCGCTACCCACATTAATTCAAGAGGACGCAACCATGCATACCTCTCTCGTTGTTGAGTACGCGTAGTTAGCGAACGGTCACCTCTGGCATGAAATGCCTCATGGGACCGTGCTAAACACCAGGCAAGAATAGTCACCCAGCGGCCATCGCGAATACGGTTACTCAAGTCTGCTGCAATAGATTCGGCAAACTGATCAGCAAGTGCTCGCAAACCAAGGGCATCACCCCGTCGCACGATCACAGGCTCCCATGGAGCGGTCAGGAGAATGCGCGGATTCTGAATAACATCAGACTGTACTTCCATTTTGCTTCCCTTCCGGATCATCAATATCAACTTCTTTCGTATTGCATCAGTCTTCTGGTAGTAATTTTCGTGTTATCTATTCTTCTCTTATTCCCCCATTCTCCTCCACCCTCAGCGTCACCCACTCGTAATTTCCGCGTGCGATGGTTTTCTCAATGCTTTTTTGCAATCCCCGGTGGTCAGCGGACTTTGACTCACGGTCAAGCAGGACAATGTTCTTCATAGGCCCGTCTTTCTTCATCCCATTAAACACGACATAATCAATGGGATGGAAAAGCACCTTTGCATCATCGGGGTTAATCTTTCGTGGGGTGAACACCCGGTCGATCTTTTTAATCTGCGCACCAGCTGCCAGTCGGCCTTTCGCACGCGCTTTTTCCTGCAGCTCATTTTTCTTCTCGTCAATGCGTTCCTCGATCTTGCCCAGCCGTGCATCTTCGGTCTCAAGTTTATTCATCCAGTCGTGTGTCGGCTTTGTCTTGCGATATACCTTGCAATCGCTTAACCGGAAGAACTGCCCGGAGTGCTGGCAGATGCCGAATATCTGGCGTTGGATCGAGAAAAATTCGATCATGTCATTTTTCATCGCTTACCCTCCGGTTTATACGTTTCCCATTCAACCTTTTTCTTATTCACAAGCGTTTTGATCTCTTTCTGCTTGGGACTCAACTTCGCCGCGCCGGTTTTGATGTCGGCAAAGAGGATTTTCGATACCGCGCTCTTTTTGCTCAGGCCTTCAAATATAATGTAATCAATCGGGTCGAAAAGAGAACGGCAATCATTCCGATCAAACCGAAAGTCAGACATGGCCGGAGCGAGGCGCTCCAGAATGAATCCGATGTTTACCGCCTTTGCTCCAACCTCTGACTTCTTCGAGATTCCTTTGCGGATTTCTTTTAACGTTTTTTCGCGTTCTTTCATTTCGCTTATCTGCTGCGCGTAAAGTTCTTGTGCATCAGGCGTCAGATCATCCAGATAAAACAGTCCCGCGTCTTGCGCCTTTATCGGAAGATCGCAACAGGGACATTGGATGTAAACATCCCCGGCTTCCAGTGACCGGATAACATTCTGTGCTTCTTTGTTTTGTTTCATTGTTTTCCCCTTATTATAGAACCCCATTCGGTTTTTTTCGTGTGCTTTACTTTGTCGCCTCGTAAATACATATTTATGGGCCTCCTTGAGTTTCCATGGTCGGCAAATATTTGAAATAATATCGACTGTAGTACAAATAATTACAAAGGGCAAGCAATATAATCGGTCAATTCAACGACGAATTTATCCCGCTGAAAATACTTGTGCCCTCTTCGCAGTTGTGTATAATAGCGGTATGCTCCTGCTCCTCTTCCCCCGGTATCATGCTCTAAAAAACAGGCTCACCCGCCTCGCACCCGGCGACGGGCTCAAGACGGCTGTCCTCAGCCTGCTCGGACTCGCCTTCTGGGCCTTCATGTACGGAATATCGTTCAAGGTCCTCACTTACTTCCGTGCCATCGAAGGCTTGGGCGACCTGCTCGCGCTCCGGCTCCTGTCGATGATCCTGCTGACCTTCTTTTCCATCCTCCTGTTCAGCAACGTCGTCACGTCGCTTTCAACTTTTTATCTCTCCGAAGAGCTCAGCATCCTTCATTCGGTTCCCATCCGGATCGAGAGCATCTTTCGCGCAAAATTCATCGAAACGATCGTTGATTCGTCATGGATCACCCTCATCTACGGTTTGCCGGTCTTCATCGCCTACGGCGCGGTATTCAAGGCGTCGCTCCTCTATTACGCCGGTCTCCTTCTGACCATCATCCCCTTCCTGATCATTCCGGCGGGAATCGGCATCATCGTGACCATGCTGCTCGTGAACGCTTTCCCGGCCCGCAGGGCAAAGGATGTCCTCGTTCTTCTGGGTTTGTTGTTCTTCGTGGTCCTGTATATCCTTTTCCGGATGCTCCAACCGGAAAAGCTCGTCAATCCCGATGCCTTCCCCTCCCTCGTCCAGTATCTGACCGCCATGCGCGCGCCGATCTCGCCTCTGCTGCCGAGCTTCTGGTCAACAGAGACGCTCTCCCCCCTCCTGCGCCATACAACAGGGGATGCCTTTTTCTATCTCCTCATGCTCTGGAGCACCGCCGGCGCAAGCATCGTGATAGGCGAGTGGGTCTCGGGAATGATTTATTACACCGGCTGGTCACGTTCGCAGGAAGGGAGAAAATCGCCGATCTCTCGCTCAAAGCTGGCTGATGCCTTCTTCCGCATCCTCTCCCTGCCGTTTAAAGGCAAGATGCGCGCCATTGTGCTCAAAGACGTAAAACTTTTCTTCCGCGACACCTCACAGTGGTCCCAGCTTTTCCTTCTTTTCGCGCTCATGGTCGTGTATATTTACAGTTTCAAACTCCTGCCCCTGGAGCGTGCGACCATGCCGAGCTTCTATCTCGAAAACCTGATCTCCTTCCTGAACCTCGGCATGGTGGGGTTCGTGACCGCGTCAGTCGCCATTCGGTTCGTGTTCCCCGCCGTAAGCCTCGAAGGCGCGGCGTTCTGGATCATCCGGTCTGCGCCGCTCTCGATCAGAGATTTCCTTTGGGCCAAGTTTTGGAGCAGCCTCCTTCCCCTCCTGGTGCTCTCCGAGATCCTGATCGTGCTCTCGAACACCCTGCTCAAGGTCACTCCCTTCATGATGTGGCTCGGCATCGGCACTGTTTTTATGATGACCTTCGGCATCACCGCCATGGGCATCGGCTTGGGCGCCGTATTTCCCAAGTTCAAGCATGAGAACGTGGCCCAGATCCCCACGGGTTTCGGTGGCATCGCGTATATGCTGCTGACCATGCTGTTCATCGGCATCGTGATCTCGCTCGAGGCATGGCCCGTGTACAAGATATTCACGGCCCAGATCTTCAACTATCACGTTACGATCTCAGGCTGGATATCCATTGCGCTTTCGATCATTGCGGTTCTGGCTGTCAATATTCTGACGCTTTTTTTACCCATGAAAATCGGCCTTGAACGGTTGAAACAACGTGAAATATAGGTTTTCCATAACCACAACATGTTGTGGTTCACCGTAAATTAAATACCTTACCTTGTTATTTTTCCCTTTACAAACCCCCCTTCCTGTGATATAAACGGATTTGTCGATTGCGTCACCAAATCATCCGCCCGTCTTTTTCTATGAGGAGACCTATGCAGCTTAAAACCCTTGAAATGATCGGTTTTAAATCCTTCTCAGACAAGACCATTGTCACCTTCCAACCCGGCATCACTGCCGTGGTCGGTCCGAATGGCTGCGGCAAGAGCAACATCTCCGACGCCATCCGCTGGGTGCTCGGAGAACAGAGCGCCAAGCATCTCCGCGGCGAAAAGATGGAAGATGTGATTTTTAACGGGAGCGAGAGCCGTAAGCCTCTGGGCATGGCCGAGGTGACCCTCAGATTGACGAACGTCGGCGGAGGACTTGCCTCTTCCGAGTTCGGTCACTATGAGGAAATCGAGATCACCCGCCGCCTCTACCGCTCCGGCGAGAGCGAATACCTCATCAACAAGATCCCCTGCCGCCTCAAGGATATCCGCGATCTCATGATGGATGCCGGCGTCGGGTCCAGAATCCACGCCATCATCGAGCAGGACAAAGTGGACCAGATCCTCTCCTCCAAGCCCCAGGACCGCAGGTTCCTGTTTGAGGAAGTGGCCGGTGTGATGAAATACAAGGCCCGCCGCCAGGAGGCGCTTTCCAAGCTCGAATCCACGAATCAGAACCTGCTCCGGGTGAACGACATTATCATCGAAGTCAAGCGTCAGGTCAACTCTCTCGACCGCCAAGCCAGAAAAGCCGAGCGCTACCAGAAGCTCCGCGCCGAGATGAAGGACCTTGATTTCCGCCTGGCCTCCGTCGATTATTCGAACCTGGGGACCGACTGGACCGCGTCCTCGGAGGAGTTCAAAAAACTGGAAGATGAAGTAACAGTCCTGCATGCATCCCTCAGCACGATCGAATCCACAATCGAGGAAACCCGGGCAGATGCTCTGTCCGCGGAGCATGAACTTTCAACGCTCAAGCACAGGATACACGAGACCGAGACAGCGCTCAGCCGCGCCGAGCATCGCGTGGAGCTTTCTAAAAGTCAGATCGCTTCGCTCATTGAGCAGCGCGACCGGGATCTGGCCGACAGCGAATACTTAAAACAGGAAACCATCCGGATGGCGCAGCAAAAAGTACAGCACGAAGAAGAGTCCGGAGTATTCGCGTCATCGATCAACGGAAAAAATGCCGTCCTTACTGAACGTGCAGGGAACCTGGAATCCCTCTCCCAGGAGCTCAAGGAGCAGGAACATGCGCTCGACGAGGCGAGGACCGGAATTTTGAACGCCATGACGGCTTCGGCCACGGAAAAATCCCGGATCACGAACCTCCAGTCGCGGCTCTCGCAGATAGACGAACAGGACGCACGCGATTTGTCGGAGAGGACCGATCTGGAGCAGCGCCTCAAGGACCTTGCATCACGGGTTGCCGGAAAAGAACAAGAGCTCGAGGAACTGTCTGCCCGGAAAAATGCGGCCCAAGAAGAACGGATGAATGTTGCCGCCCGCCTGGAGCAGGCGCTCATGCAGAAGAAGACCCTCGAAACCGGGCTCAATGAACGCAAAAACAGGCTCGCTGGCCAGAACGCGCGGCTTCGCTCCCTGCTCGAACTGGAGCAAAACCTCGAAGGGTACCAGAAGGGAGTGCGGACCGTCATGTCCGCACACAAGGAGGCTTCCTCGGCAGAGCGCCTTGGGACCATCCACGGACTCGTCGCGGATATGATCGAGACAGAACCGAAGTACGAGGTGGCTATCGAAGCCGTGCTCGGCGACCGGCTCCAGTATGTTGTCGTCGATTCCCAGGCCGATTCGCTCAAAGCCATCGACTTCCTTAAGACACAAAGCGGCGGACGGAGCACGTTTGTGCCCAGAGCAACCCGCGAGGTCAAGTCTGAGCCTTTCGTGAAGAACGGCCATGCCGGCGTCATCGGTTCGGCTTTGAACATCGTACGCTACAACGACAGCTACAGCGGTGTGGCCCAGTATCTGCTTGGCGATGTGGTGGTCGTTGACACCATGGACACCGCCCTTTACCTGTGGCAGAAAAACGGCTTCAGCAAGACCGTCGTCACCCTTTCCGGAGAGATTGTGGACCCCTGGGGCGCAGTCACCGGCGGGGCAATCGAGGCGAACGGCGCCGGCATGCTCACCAAGCGCAGGGAAATCAAGGACCTGGAGCACGAACTGGCCGGGCTTGCGACCCAGATCGCGTCGCTCGAAGCGGAACTGGCCTCCATCGAGGTTTCGATCGCCTCGGATACCAGGATAGAGGCGGAGCTCTCCCAGCAGATCCATCGCATGGAGCTTGAGACCGTCAATAGCGAGAAAGACTGTACGAGCATCAGGGACGATATGGGCCGCGCAACTGAGCGCGCAAAAATACTCGAAACAGGGGCAGCTGAACGCGCGGCGCTCCGGCAGGAAGTGAAGAGCGGCATTGAACAGGCCACGGCAGTTCTCCGCGACCTGGAAACGGGACAATCGAGCGCCCAGGCTGTCATTGAAGCCATTCAGTCCGAGCTTACGTATAAGAAAGAAAGGCTTGACGCGGCCCGCGCTGCGATCACCGAGCTCAAGATGGAGATCGCCGCGCTCCAGGAGAAACAGGCAGCAGCAGCCACGAACCTTGCAACTCTTGTTCGAACGGAAGCAGAGCTGACCGAGCGGCTTGCAAAACGCGAGGCCGAGATCACGGGCATCGCCGCAAAACTCGCCGAGCTCGACCGTGCCATCACGGACGCCGAAATCGAGATCAAGGGACATATCGGGACACTCGAAGCCGAGCGCGGAGTGCTCGTTAGCCGCCAGGAAGCGCACCTGGTCACAACCCAGATGCTTCAATCGGCGGAAGAACAGGCACGACAGGCGCACCATGACATCGAGGCGGCGCAGAAACGGCTTTCCGCCAATGAGGTCAAACGCACCGAGCTGCGTATGAAGATCGAGCACTTGAAAGACACCATCTGGAGCACCTATCACACCGATCTGGAGCTCGTTGTCCAGGAACTTGGACAGTTCGAGATCAACCTGGAAGAGGCGAAAACACAGGTCGAGGAGCTGCGGCAGAAGATCGATCAGATGGGCCCCATCAATGTGGATGCGCTCCAGGAATACAACGAACTGAAAGAGCGCTACGACCTCCTGAGTACGCAGCAAAACGATATCAATGACTCGATCGCCAACCTCAGAGCCACCATCGCCAAGCTTGACGGCGAGACCAAGGAACTCTTCAGCGAGGCCTTTAACTCCATCCATGAAAAATTCAAGGAGGTCTTTGCCCTCCTGTTCGAAGGAGGCAGGGCCGAACTCGTACTCCTCGACGAAGCGAACATCCTCGAGTCGGGCATTGAGATCATCGCCCAGCCCAGGGGGAAAAAATTCCAGAGCATCACCCTGCTTTCGGGCGGAGAACGGGCACTGACGGCCATTGCCCTGCTTTTCGCTGCTTTCCTGGTCAAACCGACTCCCTTCTGCATGCTCGACGAAGTCGATGCGCCGCTCGATGAGGCGAATGTCACACGCTTCATTCGCCTCATCCGGGAGATGAGCAACCGCTCCCAATTCATCACGATCACGCACAACAAACGGACCATGGAAATGGCGGACGCGCTCTACGGCATCACCATGGAAGAGCCTGGCTGTTCACGTGTGGTATCGGTCAAACTCCGCGAGACGGTACTGGTTTAAATACAGTCCGGAGTATGGAGTTCTAAGTCGTCCACGTTTCATACTTCATACGTTATTCCTTACTTTTTACTGCACTCTCAACTTTGAACTTTCCTTTCGCCGGTCCCTATGATATTCTCCGGCACATGTTTCCCACTATCCGCGCGATAACCGGAAAAACAGCTTTCGTAGTCGGCTGTTTTTCGTTTTTTTTCAGCCTGCACATGACTATTCCCATCGCTGCATTCTCAGGGCAGGATGAAGTTGGACAGCATAAAGTTTCAGCCGCTCCACCGGAGACGTTCCAACGGATCAAACTCGTGTTCGAACCTGACGCGTACTACACGGACCTCGACCTTATTCTCTCCCTGACCAGTGCCCCGATTCCGCAACTCGGAGAAATGACCGAATCGGAGATCTACCGAACACTGCTCTCCCGCGCAGCCATCTTTCCGCAGTTCCTCGTACTTGAGGCAAGCCTCAACCCGATGCCGTATTTCGGAACTTACCTGAAAAAACACGACAGCAATTTCCACGATAACGCAGAGGAAACAGGCGATTTCAACTGGGTCAAGGCGCTCACTGCCGGCTTCGAGGAACCCTACGCTGTCTCACTCCTGGCAGGCAACGTCGCGAACTTCCATGTCCCTGACAGCCGGGACATCAAGGGAATCGGCTATAGCGGTTACCTGATCAGTGCGGGCAATTATCACATCAAGGACAATGAACTGGTCAGGGACAACTGGTGGGAGCTTGAATGGAAAATCAAGGGGGACCTGAAATCGCCTGTCAAAAAACTGAACTGGAGTTTCCGGATCGGGGCTAAAGTGCATGGCAATCCCGACATTACGGACATCCTCTATTTCGGATTCAGGAGAAGCAGGGTGGACTACAAACCGGAGGGATCATCTCTTTTCAATAACAGCGGGTTTGAATACACCTTTGACATGGACCGGCGCACCCTCAGATCCATCCGCCATTACTTCTTCGTAGATAAAAAATGGCCGCTTGAAAACAGGCAAATTGCATTCTCGCTGGCAACAGGTTTTGTGTGGGAATCAACCAGAAAATATTCCGGCATTCTGGCCGCAGGAAGGGACCGTGACAATTTTCAGTTCATTTTCCGTCCGAATATCGAATTTTGATGATGGCGGGAAAAATCATTATTTCTCTCCGACCGGAGCCAGGATAATCTGCTCCCGGGTGATCTCTACGGGATCAATCGCACCCACATCATAACCGCCGGGCGTCTCGCCGAAAGAACCCAGCTTTGAGTGAACCAGCGCTTCACTGCCCTCGCCACAGACGATCGCCCGTATCTGTCCCCCCTGTTTGACCACGAGGATGTGTCCCAGAGGTTCGGCCGCACGCTCCTGCGTTGATCCTTCCCAATTCCCGAGTTCGTTCTGAAGGCTTTTGTCCAGCGTTGTCTTGACGGTCCTCCCGCTGTGATATAGTTCCTGCTCACCGATCACCGACACCAGGATCTGCTCCAACGCATGATAATAGCACGGTCTGCCACTCCCCGTCGCAATCGAGGAGAGGCCGCTCCTGCTCGAGCCTTCCTGACGAAGGTCCAAAGAGGACCGTAGTGCGGCAGCATATTCATCCTGAGTGATAAAGTTCGCCTGTTGCATGTTGAACAGCACCTGTTCCTGCCGGGCTTTGGCTTTATTCAGTCTTTTATACGGGTTATAGTAATGAGGATTCGGCAGCATGCCGGCGAGAAGGGCCGCCTCTGCCACCGTAAGCTCGGACGTGTGTTTGTTCAGGTAGAAGCGGCTTGCAGCCTCTATCCCGTAGACGTTGTCTCCCCACTCGACCTCGTTCAGGTAAATCTCGAGGATCCGGTGTTTTGAGAGGATCTCCTCCGCCTTCCTGGCCAGAACATATTCACGCACCTTGCGCGTAATGGTCTTCTCCCTGGAAAGGAGCACATTCTTGATCATTTGCTGCGTAATCGTGCTGCCGCCGCGCGCAAGTCTTCGTTTCTGCACATCATGAATCAGGGCATCCCGTGTTGCCTTAAAGTTCACTCCGTGGTGCTCAAAAAAGGTATCGTCTTCCGCGGTTACAACCGCATTGACGACGAGATCGGGAAGGCCGGATATGGGGACCCATATCCGGAACTTGCGGTCATAGTATTGCGTCAGGAGGCTGCCGTCCCTGGCAAGCACATCAGCCGCAGCAGCAGGACGATAGTGTTTCAGGACGGAAACATCCGGCAGGTTGGAGAGAACTCGCAGGAACCACAGCGTGACGATGAGGACGCACAGCGCGAACGCGCCCAGTCCGGCCAAAAGATACTTTTTCATGATGCAGCTATTTGCTCTCCTCACCTGATTGTTTGTGAGGAGTATCCTCGCCCCTCTTACAGAGGTGGCCCGGGTCTACGTTTCAGCCCCAGCCGACGCTCCCCTTGAACTTGATGACGAGGAAAAGCAGGACGACCAGGATGAGGGCAGACGTAACGAAATCCGACATAGATTACTCCCCTCTTACTACGCTTCAGGTTCTTCCTGTCCACGCGGGCGATGTTGCATGAACAAACACACACTCTATCGGGCGGCAATAATATCCCGCAAAACCTGAACATTCGACGGGTCAGACCAGTCTCTCGGCCCGACCGCCTTATATCGCACGACTCCCTGGCGGTCTACAATGTAGGTTTCGGGGAACTTATACGTTCCATAGCGACTGGCGGTCCGGTGATCGGGGTCCAGGAGCATGGGAATGTTCAGCCTGTTTTTTTGCACAAAAGGGACCACCGCATCCACGCCACCCTCGTCCACGCTGACGGCAAGCATCTCGAAGTCCTTGCCCATCAGAATGCTGTAGAGTCTGTCGAGTGCAGGAATCTCCTCGACACAGGGCGGACACCAGGTTACCCAGAAGTGAACCATCACCACCTTGCCGCGAAGACCCGATAGGCTGACGAATCTTCCCCCAGGCGTCTGCAATTGAAAGTCAGGAGCCAGGTCACCGCTTGCGGTGATTTTACTACCGCCCTGCCTGTCCTTGACAAGATACCCCACAATGAACAAAGCGACGAACAAGACAAAAATTGCGAGAAAAGTGACTTTTTTCTTATTCCCGTTTTGTTGTATCATAATTGTTTTTCTTCAGACTTCCGTTCATGCCAACGACATCACTTGCTTTATCGTGGTGTATATTATACGATTAATAATTTATGGTATCAAGGTAAATGTGCCGCGGATCGATTCATCACCTCTCTTCTTCACCTATTTCACCAAACTCCGGCGTATTGAATATAAGCGGGAAAACTACTTTTCCATTTGAAAATCCGGGTTAGTTTGCTATAATGGCCGCATGATCCTCGAAATCAAGCTGCACGGAAAAGCCAACGAAAAACTGGACTATTTTGTCACGATCACCGGCGCTGACTTAAGCAGCAGGTACTGCTATGAATCGCTCCCCGAAGGAGACCGGTTCTTTTCTGGAAGAAATGAGTTTGTCATCTCCGCGAACGGTATCGGCTATACCGGGACCGGAGGCAGTCTCTGCGAATACATGTTCGGAGTGGACCTGCCGCTCAAGGACCTCCTGCGCAAAGACGTGTCCAATCGTCTCGTCATGTACGGCGCTTTCTACAACAACACCGACAACATCACCTTCACCAACACGACGGCCAGCAAGGAGTCCTTCGACCATGTGTTTCTTACGGGCAATGCCGTTACAAACTACTACTTTTTTGTTCATACCTCACACAAAGGGGACATCAAGGATCTCCAGCGCGACCTCCTGAAGAACATCGGCAAACAGTTGAAGCGGAGCACGACCGTGGGCGTTTCCGACGACACCCGTCTCTGCAGGGAGATTTTTGACGCACTGGGAGATGCCAAAGCCCTTGTTTTTCTTTTTCGGCTGCAGAACCGGCATAATGAAGAATATTTTCACACTTTCAACAAGCTGTATGCAGAACAGAAAATGCTTTCTCCTGAGGCCCACACCGAACTGGACAACCTGGCAAAACAGTACAATATCATCCCCTACCAGCAGGAACGCATAAAAATCGACGGCATGTACAAGCTTCCCGAGAACAAGAAGATCGTCGATGAATACAAGGACATCCTCATTACCGTATCGGAAAAGGGCCAGGTGAACCCCTCGGAGCTGGCGAAACTTTCACGCCTCCGGACCCTGAGCCTCCGCCTCAATATTCCGCATACTCTTTTTGACACGCTCGACGAACTTCTCCTCAAGGACACGAAAATCGTCGAGGTGGAGGAACCCGACTATGTGCGGGATACCCGTGCGATTTTCGAGGGCCTTTTTTTCAGGACCGACAACATCAGGGGCCATCTCTCCCAGGAGGACCTCGTCAAACTCGTTAAAGCGAAGCAAAAATCCACCGCCGTCAGGGACCAGGCGTTCGAAGGACTTCTGCTCGATACGGTCCGCGCCTGCGACGAGCACGCGCGGGACACAAACGATATGGCCGTGCTCGAGTCAATGAGTTCCATCCTGACCTACTTCGACCGGTATGACAGCGCCGCATCCACGATCAACAACCTCGCGTTCATGGAGGGCTCGACGTTGAGCGAGGACAACATCCGGAGCCTCTCGGGCAATAAAGAAATCTTCGGCCAGATTGAACCGGACCTGTTCCGCGAGATTTTCATCGACCCGCTGCGGGGAAACAGTTATCTCACGCGCTACGGCCGCAAGAAGGTGGACGCCCTCTTCCAGGGGCTTATGCGGATCAAGTCCGGCGATACGACCTACCGGGAGCTTGCCGCATCGATCACCAAAATCAACGAAGAGGACAAACTTTACACCGCCATCCACCGCTATATCAAGGACCGGTTTAAGAGCATCTACTCGGAGCTGAACTCGAAGGAGGACCAGGAAATTTTCATACAGGATCTGAACCGCGAAATCCAGTCCAAGAGTATCGTGCAGAGACCGGTCCCCCACAGCGTATTCGAGGAGATCATCCTCGACATCAGAAAAGAATCATTTTACCTCAACAACCTCCTGCCGCACATCATCGTGTCCAGGGACGGTCGGGTGCGCGAAGACTTTCTCCAGAACAGCGGTCTCGACCGGTTTTACGTCGAGGAGCTTGAAAAGGATTACTTCGACATGAACAAGATCGAGAACAACATCCTTGAGGAAATCAGAAGATAACCGCAATGAGAGCCCGTACATTAGACAGGTATATTTTCTTCGAGATGCTGCCTCCATTTTTCCTCAGCATGGCCGTGCTCACGCTTGTGCTTTTCCTGCAAAGGTTGTTCCGTCTCGCCGACCTGGTCGTCTCGAAGGGCGCCACGCTGGTGTCTATCATCAAGGTGCTTGTTTATCTCGTGCCGAGCTTTCTCGTCATCACCCTTCCCATGTCGCTGCTCGTCGCTTCACTCACGACCTTTGCGAGTTTAAGCGCCAGCTCCGAGATAACAGCCATGAAAGCTTCCCGCATCAGCCTTTACCGCATGATCCGGCCGGTCATCTTTTATGCAATGGTCACCTTTGCCGTTACCGCGGTAACGTCACTCGTCCTGGTCCCGAGCGCCAACACCGCGCTCAAGGCGCACCTGTTCAACATGGTAAAGTCCCAGGCCGCAGTCGGCATTGATCCCGGAGTGTTCAGCAGCACGTTTGACGGCATGGTGATTTATGTTGACAAGATGGACTCCCTCGAAAATCTGGAAGGCGTTTTCATCTCCGATGAACGTTCCGAGAAAGACCCTTACGTTATTCTGGCAAAAAAAGGAAAGCTCATTGCTGATCAGCAGTCGCTGAACGTCACCCTTGCCCTGCGGGAAGGCACGGTCCACACAGCGCCCAGGGACGATAAAACCTATACGCTCATGAGTTTTGACGCCGCGCAGCTCTATCTGAATATGAACGATTCCTTTGCACAAAAAGGCCCCGGGAGGGGATATGAGGATACGGGCAGCCTGGAGCTGGTCCGGGAAATCAAACGTTTCAGGAATGAAGGACAACCGACCTACGCACTGGAAACAGAGCTGCACAAGCGAATCTCTATCCCGTTTGCCTGCCTCATTCTGGGTTTGATCGGTGCTCCGCTCGGCATACGTCGGAGTCGATCTGGGAAGTCCGCCGGGGTGGCGATAGCTCTTCTGGTCTTTCTTGTTTACTACATCATATTGGGCACTGCGACTAATCTCGCCGAGACCGGAACGTTCCGGCCCCTTCTGGCATACTGGGTGCCAAACTGCATCATGACCGCCGCGGCCGTGTTTTTCGTCGCTATCAAGGGACAAGAGGTCAATTTCATGATCCTGCACCGCCTCAGCCTGCTGTTCTACACTTTAAAATCGAGGATGAAAAAGACTGCGTAGTCGCGTACAGACGCCGCTAACAACACTAACATGACAATTATCAGCAAACATATTTTTAAGGAGTTTATCTCCCTCGTTGTCGGAGCGCTGATCGGCATTCTCGTCGTGTATCTGTGCGTCGAATTTCTCCAGAAAGCAGACAAGCTTATTAAATTCAAAGCGCCGGTCGTCCAGGTGGCCAAATTCTTCCTTTACGGCATACCCGGCATGATCTCAATGTCGCTCCCCATGGCCACGCTCATTGCCTCTGTTCTTGCCCTTGGCAACCTTTCTCGCCACAACGAGATCATTGCCATGCGCGCGAGCGGTGTAAGCCTGGCCAAGATCATCACGCCGCTGCTTGCCGGCGGGATGCTCATCTCCGCCATCGGGTTCATCAATAACGAGTTCATCATGCCTATCTACAGTTCACGTGCTAATTACATCCGGAATGTGGAAATAGAAAAAAAGCTGCAGCGAGTCATGTTTCAGCAGTCCAAACTGTGGCTCCGTGGCCCTGACAACAGCATTGCCAATATAGAGCTTGTCGCCCCGAATCGCAGGGAGATGATCGGACTGAACATTTACAAACTGACCCCCGACTTCAGGGTCCGCGAACGGATCAAGGCGGACCGTCTCGTATGGGATAACGGCGCGTGGAGGCTAAAACACAGCCTGACGTTCGCCACTGTCGGCGAAGCCATGCGCTCCCGGCCGTCCGACGATGAAGTATTCAATATCGTCGAAAACCCCGATGACCTCGGCATGATCGTCAAAAACTCCGAGGAAATGAGCTTCACTGAAATGTGGAACTACGTAAAGAGGCTCAAGGCAAGCGGGTACAAAGCCGCACAGTACGAGGTCGACCTCCACAGCAAACTGGCGTTCCCGCTCGCCAGCCTGCTCATGGTCATGATCTCCATCCCCTTCTCGATCCATAAGGTCCGTGGCGGCGGGGCTGCCAAGGGATTTGCGATAGCTGTTGCAATCGCTTTTTTCTACTGGACGCTGGCGAGCGTAGGTGCGTCGCTCGGCAAATCGGGAGTCCTCCCGCCAACGCTTGCGGCATGGTTCGCGAACATCCTGTTTTCCGCTGCGGCAATAATCGTGTTGATCCGTATGCAGAGGACGATCTGAAAGAAGCATACGCTCCATACGCGGCATTTGAACTTTTGCAATCCACATCAATGACAAACTTATTTTTTTGAAGGGTAACCGCAGGTTATGGGTAAAATGTTCTTTTCACAACACATTCTCGTTGCGCTGAGCGATGAGGGGAAAATCAAACTCGATGGGAATATCGTTACCATCCTCTCCGGAGATAAACCGTCGTTCGCACTCGAACCGGCATTCCGCTTCATCAGAACTGCGGACGGCAGTCCCGATCCTCATAAACTCATTGGACGGATAGAGTACGAGAAAAACATAAAAGCCATGAAGGCGGAAATATACCTGGACTCCGTCATCTACCAGGATACCGCCTACGAAGTGGAATCCGGTTTTATCGGCGAAAAGAAGGAGCTCATGGACAGGCTTTCGGACACCGATCTTCTCTCTCGGTTCCTGCTTGAGAACCTGATCTAACACAATGGGCAAAAAAATCGCTAAAATCATGTTCGGTCTGGCGCTCATCCCTTTCTGCCTCGGCTTTGCCTGGCAGCTTGCGGCAACCGTTTTTTCCGTCCAATACAAGCCGGACACTCCCTATTACTTTCTCGCAGGGGGGGTTGCCTATCTGACCGTCCATTTTCTGTTCAAAAAACCGGTTTTCACTTATGTCATCGGTCATGAGCTAACGCACGCGCTGTTCGCCCTCCTCTTCGGGGGTTCCGTAAAAGCCATCCAGGCGAGCGACCGCGGCGGCCGGGTCACTATTACCAAATCGAATTTCATCATTACCCTTGCGCCCTACTTCTTCCCCCTGTATACCTTTCTCGCGCTCCTGCTCTTCTGGACTGCGCGCGCCATGGATGCGCGGAGAGAAGCGATTGTTCTTTTTATTTTTCTGTCCGGGGCCACTTTCGCGCTTCACCTGACGCTGACTGCCGTCTTTCTTCAGACCGACCAGAACGACATCAGGGAGGAAGGCGCTATTTTTTCGTATCCTCTGATCCTGCTGTTCAATATCTCCTTTGCGGCTTTTCTTATAAAGGTCCTCCTTGCCGAGGACATGAACTACCTGAGTTTTCTTGCCGATGGTATACTAAAGACGGGACATCTTGCCTTACCCTTTTTGAAGAAGGCGTATGCCCTGGTGTATTCAACGTAACAGCAGTGAATGAAAGGCGCTCCCATGCTCATCATAGGACTCACCGGAGGGATCGCAAGCGGGAAAAGTCTTGTTGCGCGCGTGTTCAAGGACCTGGGCGCCTATATCATCGATGCGGACCGCGTCGTGCATGAGCTGCTTGAGCCGGGCCAGCAGGCATGGCAGGAAGTGCTTGATTATTTCGGTAACGGCATTCTGCTGCAAGACAAATGTATTGATCGCCGCAAACTGGGCGAGCTCGTGTTTAACGACGCCGGGAAGAGGGAGTGGCTCAACCACTGCCTTCATCCCAGGGTTTTCGAGGTTTACACGGCCCAGGTAAAGAATGTGTGCGCCCGCCAGCCGCAGGCCATCATCGTGCTTGACGCCGCCCTTCTCATCGAGACCGGATATTATCGGAAAATGGACAGGCTTGTTGTGGTAAATGCCGGAGCGGAACAGCAAATCGAACGCCTCGCCATACGCGACAAGTTTACCCGGGAACAGGCCCTGAGCAGGATACAAAGCCAGATGCCCCTCTCGGAAAAACTCGCCTGTGCTGATTATGTTATCGATAATACTGGAACGAGGGAAGATGCTGAGCGTCAGGCCCATGCTATTTTCAACAAACTCAAACGGGAAGCGGAAGAGACATAAATGAAAAAAGACCTTCTCAGAATCGTCCCGATGACGCGCTCTCACATCAAGACCTGTGACGCTATCGCCGCTGCTACAGATCCCTGGAAAACACTGAACGAACGGGTTTTTTTTCAACAATATGCCGCCCTGAAGCAGGCCTATGTCTGCGTTGCCGGCGACAATGCGGTGGGCTTTATTATTTTTACTCAGGAACCGGTTTTTGCCCGCGGGGGCTATCTCCGCGCACTGGGAGTGCTGCCGTCAATGCAAAGACAGGGTATCGGCGAAAAGCTTCTGTTGTTTGCCGAAAAATTGACGGCCCGGAACTCTCAGAATAACTATCTCTGCGTATCAGACTTCAACCGGAAAGCTCAGGCGTTTTATAAAAAACAAGGCTATACAAAGGCCGGGAAGCTCGCCGATCTGATCGTCCCGGGGTCATCGGAATACATCTATTGGAAACGGCTCAGACCGTTATCTCGGAAAACCAGGAGAGCGCATCGTGACTAAGAATTTAAAGAAGATAGACCTTTTCAAGAACCTTTCAGACGATGATTTCAAGGAACTGGAACCCTATCTCACCACGACACTCTACAAGAAAAAAGACGATATTTTTACGGAAGGCGATGCCCCTGAATGGTTTTACATCGTAGCAACAGGTAAAATAAAAATAACGAAGATTTCTCACGACGGCAAGGAGATCATTCTAGAGATCATCTCCCCCAATGACATCTTCGGCGGCGTGGCGGTTTTGCGGAATTTCCCCTACCCGGCGAATGCCGTTGCCATGGAAGACTCGGAGGTCGTGAAAATATCAAGAAAAAACCTCATGCGTCTTGTTGACCGTTTTCCGAACCTCATGTACTTGATAGCACTGCAGCTCGGCGACCGGATGAAGAGCTCCTATGACTCTCTCAAAAATATCGCCCTTGATCGCGTGGAAGCGAGAATTGCGGCGTTGCTGCTCAAACTGTCGAACAAGGTCGGACTGGAGACGGACGAGGGTTTAGTGATCGACATGCGTCTGACCAAACAGGACGTGGCCGACATGGTAGGAACCACGGTAGAGACTTCGATCAGGACCTTCAGCAAGTTCAAAAAACAGGGCCTCGTGGCGGATTCTGACGGCAAAATCATCATCAAGAACCGCAAAGGGCTGTCAGAGCTTTCGTCCTAAAACGTCACAATCCACAGCAAAAACGCCATTTCCCCGTTACTTCGGTTGTTCAACCGTGGTGAGCAGCGTCATCAGCATATTGTAGAAAAAGAGGAAAACACTCAATGCCTGGACCGCACCTGACACCACGGTAAGCGTTCTGTACATAGTGCTTGGATCATAGACATTCAGCGTATAGAACAACAGCATTGCCACAAGTGAGATATTCGCCAGGTAAAACTGCAGTTCACCGATTCTGGTGCTGTAAAGCGCTCTTCCCATGAACCGGGGCAGGATATGATATCCCACGCCGTAGATCATCATTGACACCCAGCCCAGCATGTTCAGATGCGAATGCACGAACTTGAGCCCCATGATGTTCTGGTTCCAAAGCATGAAGATTCCCAGGATTGCTGCTGCGCCAAGATATACAATACTCATGACGATAAACCCCTTTACAAACTTGTCCATTGATAATTTCCTCCTCGCATGATAAGCTTAATGTCATACACACTATAGTAAAACTGTACGCGAATAGCTATGACATGGCTCATAGTATAGCATAGTCGCGGAATATGATATAGGTCATACCAGCAAACGATTAGATCAGGTAAAGTACGATCAACCAAATGACAAAGGAGGGCATCATGATTGCGGAAAAAAAAAGTGTGACAAAGGATTCACTCATTGGAGACGTGATACGTATGAGTCCTGGCGCCAAAGAAGTTATCCAAAAATATTTCGGGAACGGTTGCTTTACCTGCGCAGGGATCAACGTGGAGTCGATCTCTTTCGGCGCGATGATGCACAATCTCGACCCGAACAAGATCGTTGATGAAATAAACGCATTGGAGGGATAATATGGCAGGCAAAGAGATCAAATGTTTTGTATGCAACACTGATGATAAAACCAGGGTATATCTCCCCTGCTATCACGAAGGACAGGAAAAGATAGTCTGCACCCGCTGTCTCCCCATGCTGATCCACGGTGCGCACTGAAATTACGAAGGACGATAGACGACCTCTCCCTAACAGACAAAGAGAGGGAGAAACGTCTCCGTTCTTCGCCTCTGTGCTATCGTCCTTCATTCTTCAAATTTCAGCCCACGCCTCATCGTTGCTCGAAAACTCTGGAAATTCCGCCCCGACACTGGTAAACTGTGGCCATGAAGAAAGAGTTGGCAATCATCCTCGTAAGCGGCGGAATGGACAGTTGCGTCACCGCAGCGATTGCGAACGAGCAATATCGTTGTGCCTTCCTGCATGTAAACTACGGCCAGCGCACCGAGGCACGTGAACTCAGGGCTTTCAATGAGATCGCCGGATTCTACAAAGCCGATAAATGTCTCGCTGTAAGCATCGAACATCTGAGTCTAATCGGCGGATCGGCGCTTACGGATTCAAACATTCCGGTGCCTGAAGCCGATCTTTCTCAATCCGCAATCCGCAATTTGCAATCCGCAATCCGCAATTTGCAATCCGCAATTCCCACGACCTACGTCCCCTTCCGGAACGCACACCTTCTTTCCATCGCCGTATCCTGGGCAGAGGTCATCGGTGCGAAAAAGATCTTTATCGGCGCCGTGGAAGAAGACAGCTCCGGTTATCCTGACTGCCGGGAAGTTTTTTATCAGGCATTCAACAAAGTCATCGCAACGGGGACAAAACCGGAAACGCGGATTGAGATCGTTACTCCGCTGATCCATATGAAAAAGTCGGAAATCGTAACAAAAGGCGTTGCACTCGCCGCCCCGCTCCATCTTACCTGGAGTTGCTATCAGAATAGCGAAAAAGCCTGTGGACGTTGCGAAAGCTGCGTTTTGCGATTAAAAGGATTTAACGCGGCGGGAGTACGGGATCCGATACCCTACGAACAATAACGCGCCAGCCCTGCAAGTCCCGGGAGTATCTGCCAGCGTTCCCCTGGGACCATTTTTCTTATCAATAATGCTTTTCCAAAATCATGTTTATCACTACGCCACCCGTACTTGTGAAATTCAATTATCAGATATAAAAAGAATGCCATGCTGACGATGATTCTTGTGCTTCTGCCAGTTGGCGGGTGTTTGAGATAACCGGAACAGAGTGGACCAGAAGGCCACCTCAATTCAGAGCGCGGTAAAATACGGCGCCATTTTTTTTAACATCTGTTCAGCCGCAAGGGGTACCATCTTGGCAAAAGCGTCGAGGTTCACGAGGGCATTCACATTGACGTCGTTCTGTGCCGCGCCAAGCAGCCGTTCGGCAAAATCGTTGTTCACCTGGCCGACCTGCCCATAAATCCTTGTCAGGCCATCCAGGCTCCAATCCGCAGATTTGCCAGCCTGCTTCCGGAGGTACTGGGAGACGAGATGCATGGAGACCATACGAAAAATCGTCTCCTCCAGGCTCGCAAAGGGCAGATGAAAACGCACCATGGGTTTGAGCTGTTCAAGGATGGGGCATCCGCTCGTAGTCATGATGATGCCCAAAAGCGGGCTTACGCCCATCTGGACCGTTGTGCTTTTCGTATAGGTGCGTTCCTCCACGATACAGGCCACGTTTACCTTGTCATGAGATACAAATTTCTTGAACTTCTCGACGATGCCGGTGAAATTTGCGGCCACGGGGCAATGGGTGTGGGACAGGTCATCAAGGGGGCATATCCGGCACTTCTCATATCCGAGCCGGATCCACTCCGGCAACTCCCGGTCCCTCTCGATCGTAAGCGCAAGCGTTGTCTTATCCAGGATCAGATCGAACTTTATGGTGCTGCCGTCTTCGAATCGGTATGCGTAGGTTATGATGAAATTTTCCGACAATATGTACCTCCGGGGTTCCCCTCGATAGAGAATTAATTTTAAATATAGCAATATTCCCAACCCAAATAAAGGTAATTTTCACCTGGAAAAAGTTTGCCAGTATTCAGGATTGTACGTAACAGCTTTAATTGTAATTCAGCATATTCTCTATGTTCTTTATCTGGAACTCCACTCTTTCCCAGATTACTTTTATTGAACCTCTTTCAATACTCCTCCAATACACTCCGGTGGGTTTATACAAATGGCTTTCCGTCGACAAACCATATTTTTGGACCAGCGGATCGAGCTCTTGGAACACATAGATGCGTCCCCTGGGGACGAATTGATACTGAGGCGATTGGGACTGGTATTGACAAAGCAGCAAACCGTCCCTGTACGTATTCAATAGGCGCGAATAAGCATTGACCAGGTCGCTTTCCGCCTTTGAAGCCGTTTTGTCTTTTAAGACCGACGTCTCAGAGGCAAGTATTTGCAGCAAGGCATCCGGAATATCACAGGGCTTGCCCGATGTAATTGCGGTCTGCAGATTCCCTACAGTCCTGCTCAATTCCGAGAATTTTTTCTTGTCTATGCCAGGTTCGGATTCACAACCTGATACGAAAAGGACTATTGCCGATAACACTATCATGACTATGCCGTTTTGTCTCATGCGCCCTCGTAGAGAAAAAAACGCCGGCTGTTTTCCGCAGCCGGCGTTTTGATTAAATTCACTATATACTGGGGAACAAGCGTTTAGTTCAGACCTCCATAGGAATGGAGACCCGAGAGCACCAGATTAACGCCAAGGTAGGTGAAGATCACGGCGAGGAAACCCACCGCAGAGATGACCGCCATCTGTGTGCCCTTCCAGCCGCGCACATAACGCGCATGAAGGTAGATGGCATACACGAACCAGGTGATGAGCGACCATGTCTCTTTCGGGTCCCAGCTCCAGTAGGTGCCCCAGGCGCTGTTCGCCCAAACCGCGCCGGTGATGATTCCGCCGGTCAGGAGCGGCCAGCCGATTGCGATCATGCGGTAGGTCACATCATCGAGAAGATCCAGAGCAGGCATGTACTGTTTGAGTAGTTTTTTCAGCCCCATTCCCCTGGACCAGATCATCCAGAACAGGACAAGCACGACCGCCCAGCTCACCAGCGCCATGAGAACAGAGTGACTGAGGAACGTAGCTTCGAAAAGGTGGTCCTTAAATGAGTCTCCCGCGGCAAGGGGGTGGAAAGCAAGGGACACGGAGTCGATCCCCATACCCACAAGCAGACTGATCGTCATGGTTACGCAGATCGACCAGAACAGAAAAACCTGGGTTTTGTGTTTCGCTCCTGATGAGACCAGATAGATGAACCAGGCGAGGACCAGCGCGCCGAGTCCCATCCAGAACACGGTCTTCATATCTTTTCCCAGGCTTGCCATATAATTTCCGAGCACTGCAAGAACAACGATCGTCGCGATCCCTGAATAAAGGCTGTTCGTCGGGCCTCGTTCTTCCGTATCCATGAGCAGATAGATCATGCTGATGGCAAAGGCGACCCCGAAGGCCGCATATCCCAGAAAACTGATAAGCACATGATAGAACAGCCAGTTGCTCTTGAGCGCAGGCACCAGTGGCGTAATGTCCGTGCTGATCCCCGCCACATTGATGAACGCCAGCGCGAGAAAGGCGACCGGCAGCACAAATGCACCGAAGGCCCTGGTTTTATACTTGTACTCGACGATGAGATAGATGAGCACCGTGCTCCAGGTGAAGAAAACCAGGGACTCGTACAGATTGGACAAGGGCACCCGTCCGATATCCATCTGGTATGATTCCCGCCACCGGAGAAAGAGGGCGATTGTCTGCACGACCAATCCGACCGAGGCCACAATCGATGCGATCTTGCCGATCACATCCTTACGAAATGCCAGGTAGCTGATGTAGAGCACCATCGCCACCAGATAGGCCAATGTCGCCATGTTGAAAAGCAAGGAACTTCCCATCTATCCCTCCTGAAAGGCCGTTATTACCTGGAAATCTCGTCCACGATTAAATTAAATTCACGTTCGAAGCCCAGCCGGTTTCTATTAACGGACCCCGCCACCATGATCACTGCCTGGCCCTTCCTGTCCTGGATCCGTATCCACAGCTTTTTGTGGGAACCGAAGAATGCGATCAACGGGCCGATGCAGAGCAGAATGAATCCGGTATATACCACCCACACACCCGGGTCCTTGGTTACTTGGAGCCCCGTGTATCGCATGCCGAAGTAGCCGCCGTAAGAGATGTTGTAATCTTCGGGCAAATACGGCTGTCCCGAATCCGTCTTCATAACAAAGGTTTTGTAAACCGGCTTCTTTCCCTGGTATACCTCAAGCTCCACCGTGGGGTTGATATACTCTTCATTCCGGGATTGATAAAACATCACCTGTCCTGTTGCCGTGTTTCTCACGCCGTAGGGAGCGAATCCAAGCACTTTGATCGTCCTGCCGATCGAGGCAACGTACACCGAGGAGCCCGGTTCAACGGACACGGACTCTCCCGCCGAATCAGGGCTGTTCTTGGGACGTATGTTCAGAACAACCGTTCCCCGGCCTTCCGGCATCGTCCCGTAGCTGGACTGATAAAAAGTGATACCGTGGTGGGTCAGCGGGTCGTTCACCCGGATTCGCTTTTGCAGGACCTTCTGACCCTCCAGGTTGAAGACGGTCAAGGAGCTGTGGAATTCAGAAGGCATACCCGTCGGCTCGCCCAAGGGACTGATGTAATAATCAACGTCAAAGCTATCGCACCGGACAAAATAACCGAGCGGCATCGCTGGTACGCCTCCCTCGGGACTGGGAATCACCGGGCTCGCGGCAATGTCCAAGGCTGCCATGACCCTGTCCCACATCGGCTCATTCCTGAGATAAACGACTTTCGACGCCTGCCCTTCGGGGAGGTTCAGAAACGCTTTGAACCCGAAAAATGAGCCGATCAGCGCTCCGACGAAAATAAGAATGATGCTGGTATGGGTGATGTACACGCCCAGCCGGCTATAAACGCCTTTCTGGGTCATGAGTTGGGTCAAGCTACCTTCCTTTGTAGAAACAAAACGGTATCGGCGTGCCTTCAGTACCTGGACGGAGCGCTCCTCGGCCTTGTCCGCACCGCCCTTGAATATTACTTCTTTTTTGAACGACAGGGCCTTCAAGCCGTCTTCATCGATGGGTTTAAGCGGAGCCGTGATGATGCGCAAAGCATTGGGGAACCGGTCGAGGGTGCATACCGTCAGGTTTGCCGTAAGAAGGAAGAGGAGGAGCACAAACCACCAGGTATGATACATATCGAAGAGGCCTATCGTCTCGAAGATATTGACGACAGACTGACTGTATTCCTGCAGGTATTTTTCCGGCGCCTCATTCTGCTGGATCACCGTACCGACGACCGAGATGATCGCCAGGATAATAAGCAGCACAACCGCAAGTTTCACCGAGGAGAAGAGCTTCCAAACCTTGTCCGCGGCGATCTCTATAATCCCTTTTTTGTTTTCCAACACAACCTCCCGCATAAATCAGAGCGATAAATTACCATATTGGCCGGTTCGGTGTCAAGAAGATTGCCGTTTCCCCGATGATGATTGTTCAGGGAGCGCCTCAAGCGGCTTACTGTCGGAACGAGCGGCGAGATGACCATGGCAAAGGTCTCGATCACTCACAAAGAGGCTGCCGCTCTTTGCCGAGCATGCGTTCGTGACGCTGTTTCCACGCTTCAAAAGACTCCTGTTCTTCATTCCGGTAAGCCTTCTGGCGGTTCATGAGCATGTCCCAGTCCACCGCGTGCCCGTCAAACTCGGGTCCGTCGGTACAGGCGAACTTTGTCTCTCCGCCCACCGATACGCGGCAGCCTCCGCACATCCCCGTGCCGTCGATCATGATCGGATTCAAACTGACCATGGCCCTGACGCCGAAGGGCCTCGTGGCCTCGCATACGAACTTCATCATGATGGCCGGCCCCACGGTCATGACCAGGCCTGCGCCGTGGGTTTCCAGTTCCTGCTTCAACGCCGTGGTCACGACGCCCTTTAGTCCTTTGCTCCCGTCGTCAGTGGTGACCAGCACCTTGTCGCACACCTGTTGCATTTCCTGTTCATAGATCAACAGGTCCTTGCTTCGCGCTCCCATGATCAGCGTCACCGAATTCCCTGCGGCCTTAAAGGCCCGTGCGATCGGGTAGAGCGGCGCAACTCCAAACCCTCCTCCCACGAGGACCACCTTACCGACTTTCTCGATATGAGTCGGCATACCCAAAGGGCCGCAGAGGTCGAGGATCTCATCACCGACGGAACTGACTGATAACTCAGACGTGGTCTTGCCCACTGCCATGACGATCAGGCTGATGGTTCCTGCAGCGGGATCGATATCGGCAAGGGACAGGGGAATTCTCTCTCTTTTTTCATGAAGGCGGATGATGACGAACTGACCCGGCTGCGCTTTTCTGGATATGAGGGGAGCGGCTATTTTATAATAGAACACATCGGGTGAACGAATAAGCCGTTTCTCAAGAATTTTTGCCATAAGAAATTATTGCACCACCGTAGAATTGATTTAATCAGCCTATAAACCGCCGGGAAGCCTGCTCGCTGAAGAAACGAAAACATATGAACGCAATGATGAGCGGTTCATTCTTACCGTTCCTCTTCTTCGCCAACCAGCTTATACCCGAGTTTTTCAATGCTGTCTTTTGCTCGTTCGAGCACGGTTTCGCCGGGTATCCTTAAAACATCGAAATCGACGACGATCCGGCCGTTCTCAACCTCGATCGAGTTGACTCCGTCCATGTTCCCGATAAACCTTCTGAGCGCAAGAGAACATTCAGCGCAAAATTGTTTTTGCACCCTTAACGTGATCTTTCCCATGTTCGTCCCGGCCTTTCACTTGCAGACTTCGTCCTCTTTGCAGAGCCCGTCAGGGGAAGCGGGCTCTCCGCTCCGGCGAAGAAGGTCCGGCTGGCTGAAAATGTCGAGCGCCTGTCCCGGGGCGGTCGTTTGAGGAGGCGCAGCTGTTTTCCCCGTTTTTCTTCCTTGTAGGGGCTTCTCCGCGGGCTTCCTCGGTGCTGTGCAGGCAAGAAGATAGCGCCTGATGGCCTCCGTGCCAGTAAGAAACAGCTTCTGGTTCTGATCGTTCACGTACAGCGTCGGAACGCTTTCAATGGCCATGTTTTTCAAAAAATCGGCATATCCGACAGCCTGGAGATGCGTTACCGGTATCTTTTTTTCCTCAAACTCCTTCATGATCTCGGTGCAGTGCCTGCAATCCTTGCTGTAAAAAAGAATGAGCCGGTTTTCCGTCGGCAAATGCACGCTCCTGCCCGCCGGCAGAATAAGATAAAACATGCAAAAAACCGCCGCCAGGGCCGCAAACCCCGCCAGCATCTCCCGCTCTCCCGACAGGAGCCTGAGGATGCCGAGAATGACTATCAGACCGAATATGACAAGGCATAAAAGGCATGCACGATGGATACTGAACACCTGATAACCCGTAAAAAACCCCTCCGAGGCCAGCGATGCGACCAGGAGCATATTGCTAGAGCGCTCAAAAACCTGCCGGCCGCGATAGAGACTCTGGGCTGAAAATAACGTCAGGAGGAAAAAGGTGACTAACCCAATGAGCAGCATTGAGATATCGCCGAACCGTACCTGCCGGGAAACGAGCTTGCAACCCTCGGTCGCGCACAGACTTTTCCCGTACAACTGCATGACGATCTCCGTAATCACGAAAAGCGTTGCCAGTGAACTCACGGCCAGGAAAGCTTTTCCAAATATCTGTTTTCGTTCCTGCATGTCTTTGACTGATACCCCTCTTTCCAAATAACTGATGCCGGGCAACATACTACATCATTTTTCCGATGAACGCCCTACTATTTTCATTTTTCCCCGGCCGATGGAGGTGGAAAAGACGGCCCACCGTCAAGCGCATCCGTAAAAAACATCAGCCGAATTTTTGATCACCATACTACGACACGCTATTTCTTCGCCTTGACCGGGACAACCAGAACCTTACAGGGCGCGTGTCCGATGACCCTTGAAACAACGCTGCCCATCATGAGCCGGGTGAGCCCAGTGCGGCCGTGGCTGCCCATGACGATCGCGCTGACTTTCCGCTTTGCCGCCTCGGAAACAATATCCTTGTACGGTTCATTGCCCAGGTGCAGGATGACTTCGCACTTGGCGCCGCTCTTTGCGGCTCTGGCCTTTACTCCGTCAAGATATTTCCGCATGTCCTTCTCAAGCTTGTCGGCCGCACTGGCGTCCCAAAGATCAATCTCCGCGTTTACCTCGATGACCAGCAGAACATACAGGGTGCTTGAGCAGGTGCCGGCCAGTTTGATCGCTTCCTCCACTGCCGCGTTGCTGAACAATGAACCATCCGTTGCAACCAGTATTTTCTCGAATCCCGGTGAACATACTTGTTTGGCCATTTGCCGCTCCTTTTCGAGTAATTGATCGATTTAATGTGAATACAATGCGCCATTGAACCTGAAAAGGCGCGTCCCTAAGTAATACTAGCTGTCCTTTTGCCTGACCAAGCGAATTACAGCAGCGTTGCCGCGAGTTCTGCGAGTTCGGAGCGCTCGCCCTTCACCAAGGTGATATGGCCGGATATGGGCTCTTCCTTGAACCGATCGACCACGAAGGTAAGGCCGTTGCTCGAAGAATCTATATAGGGGTTGTCGATTTGATACGGATCTCCGGTCAGCACGACTTTGGTCCCCTCTCCCGCTCGCGTGATAATGGTTTTGATTTCATGAGGAGTGAGGTTCTGCGCCTCGTCCACGATGAGATACTGGTTCGGCATGCTTCGTCCGCGGATGTACGTGAGCGGCTCCACTTCGATCATGCCCAGGTCGAAGAGGCTCTGGAGGTCCTTTTTGCCCTTGACCCGGCCGGGACCGCCCGAGGAGCCCACGAGGAAATCAAGGTTATCCCTGATCGGCTGCATCCAGGGTTTCAGCTTTTCCTCTATATCGCCCGGCAGGAACCCGATGTCTTTGCCCATGGGGAACACAGGGCGGGATACGACAAGGCGCTGAAAAGACCGGGACTCAATGGTCTTCTCCAGTCCCGCGGCAAGCGCCAGGAGCGTTTTGCCGGTACCGGCCTTACCCACGAGTGTAACAAGACGGATATCGTCGTTCAAGAGCAGATCAAGGGCAAACTGCTGCTGCTTGTTTTTGGCGTTGATCCCCCAGACTCCATGCTTCGCGCCCGCTATTGGCACCAGGACCTGTTTCTGCTGATGATAACGTGCGAGCGCCGTCTGGGAAAGGTTGGCGCTGTTCTTGATGAGCAGGAACTGGTTCGGATGCGGCCTGGGATCAGCGGCCGGAAGCTCGCCTTTGGTGTAAAATTCCTCGATCACCCCCGGATCGACCAGCAGTTCCATTTCCCCCGAGTACAGTTCGTCGAGTGTGATCGTGTCCGACTCGTAGTCTTCCGCCCGCATGCCGAGCGCGTCGGCCTTGATGCGAAGGTTCGTATCCTTGGTCACCAGGATCACGGGGAGATCATCGTGCTTCAGGTTCAGCGCCGTGGCGAGGATCCGGTTGTCCGCCTTGGTCGCGATCAGTTCGCTCGGCAGGCGCTCCGGAGATTGGTGGTTCAGCTCCACGCGCAGGTTACCCCCACCCTCAAGCGGCACGCCCTGGGACAATTTCCCCTTCTGGCGGAATTCGTCGAGGATCCGGGAGACCTGTCGCGCGTTTCTGCCGACCTCGTCTACACCCTTTTTGAACTTATCCAGCTCCTCGATCACCACAATCGGGATTACCACATCGTTGTCTTCGAATGAGAAGATCGATTTCGGATCGTGAAGCAACACGTTGGTGTCCAGTACAAATATTTTTTTCATTCAAAATCCTTCTAAAATTAATTTAACGCCCAAACTTAATACTGCAATGAACCGTATTTACCAAAAACCCAATAGCTCGCCTGACGGTATCGCTCCTTCACGGATCACCTTCGGCGCGCCTGCGCTCACGTCCACGATCGTCGACGGCTTGCCGCCCGGTGTCACGCCTCCGTCAAACACACAGTCGACCAGCGAACCGATGGCCTTCTGCGCCTCTTCCGCAGTCTGAGGGCTTTGTCCGCCTGATTGATTCGCACTCGTGCCGGTAAGCGCGGTGCCGAGCCAGGCAAGCAATTGACGAGTCAGCTCATTTCCCGGCACCCTGAGTCCGATCGTGCCGGTTCCCGCCGTCAGTTCCGGCAGCACGCCGGTCTTTGCCTTGAACACCAGCGTGAGCGCGCCTGGCCAGAATTTTTGCATAAGTCCTTCGGCCTGCGGGGTGATCTCCGCTGCCCAGTGCAGTACTTCACGGGCATCCCGTATCAGAAGCAGGATAGGCTGGCCTGTCTGTCTGCTTTTGACTTCAAAGAGCCTCGCCACCGCAGCTGGATTGGCAGGATCCGCGCCAAGAGCATAAAACGTGTCTGTCGGATAAACAACCAGGCCGCCGGAACGAATCACCTCTCTGCATCGGGAGAACGCCGGCTCCGGCCGTGCAAGGTCGATTATGATTGTCTTTGACTGCATAAACCCGTACTCATTACAGAACGTGGATTTTTATCGTTCTTCCACATTCCGCATTCACCTATCCCCTCGCTAGTACAATATCACCGTTTTCCCTGTTCAGGAAAGCTGCCACAACCGGACACTTGACTTTAAAAAGAAAAAAGACGCGCGCATCCTTCTCCGCTTCGAGAGTTTCGTAATTGGCCTGTCCCTTGCTGATGATCAGGTCAGCGGACCGGTATGCCTCCATGAACGCCGGGGAGCAGGCTTCCAGCAGCGTGCCGATACCGTCATTGCCGTTGTCGATCACCGCGGCGCATTCATGGAGGCCTGCGGCATGGGCGTCGGCAAGCGTGGCATCGTTGATCACGGGAGAACCTTTGACCGCTGCGATCACGTCCTTGCCCATATCTCGCAGCGTCTCAAGCAGGACCCGGTCAAACACTATCTCTCCGGCATTATCGCAGAGATAGAGGATGCTGCGTGCGGCCCCTACGGCATGGGAGAACACGCGGACCTCGGCTTCGGACAGCGGCAGGCGAAAGGACTCTTCCAGCGAACGGTCAAGATCAATGTTTTCGTAAATGCCGAAATCGATCACGTTGCCCGCGATCGCGATCCGCGCGCCGCCTTCAAGACGGTCGGTTGCTTCCGCAGACATGCGCCGGAGAGCGGGAAGCCTGTCAAGAGCAAGCCGGTTATACGTCTTCTTGACCTGTAGATAAGGATCAACACCTGTTTCTTCCCGCAGAATTCTGTGAATATGAGTGGAGACTCTGGCCGGGACCTCATCAAGGGAAGCGTTCTCGATCACCCTTTCCGCCATGCGAGCGATGCCCCGGCCCTGGTCGCCGTTCACGTCGGCATAGCTCAAAGAACGTCTTATCTGCCGGAAAAAACAGGGCAGACACTCAAGCTCCGTCTTCACTCAGCAGGTTCCTGGGCAGGCGCGGCACTGCCAGGTTTTTTCTTCCACCGTCTGCGCCTTGGTTTCTTTTTGACAGGAACTCCCTCCGTTGCAGACACCGCTTCATGAACGGGTGCGGAGGCCTTGGCTGGCGCCGGGACCCTGGAAGGCGTTGGGACCTTGGCCGGAGCCGGAACCTTCGCAGGCGCCGATACCCTGGCAGACGAGGGCATCGAGGTGAACGTTATGAGCCGCTTGGCCTTTTCCTCCACCTCGCGCTCCATTTCAACCTTGAACACCTTGAGGCGGTTGGACATCTTCACATCAGACGCGGCAATGATCTGCGCCGCGAACACACCTGCATTCTTCGCGCCGGACTTGCCGAGCGACATGGTCGCCACCGGCACGCCGCCCGGCATCTGCGCCGTGGCAAGAAGCGCGTCGAACCCTTTGAGCGGAGACGAGTCGATCGGCACGCCGATTACCGGCAGCGTGGTATGCGACGCTACCACCCCGGCCAGGTGCGCTGCCCAGCCCGCTCCGGCAATGATTATTTTTATCCCGCGTTTCTCGGCGCTCTGACTGTATTCAAGCACCTTCTTCGGCGTGCGATGCGCCGAAGCAATAGTCATCTCGTACTCAATCCCGAACTCCTGCAGCATGGCCGCCGCCTCCTGCATGATCGGCAGGTCCGAATCGCTTCCCATCAATATTCCCACAACCGGTTTCGCCATAAAAACTCCCTTCTTGATTCCGAATGGTGCTAAATGAACTATATAAAATTTAACTTACTCTTTGCATTTTGAGCTTAGACATTCATAAATCCTTTACATCATCAACAAAGACCGTGTCCACGCCAAAGGCATCCCTGACCAGCGGCATTAACGCCCTGACTCCGACGGTCTCCGTTGCATAGTGTCCGGCGACCAGAAGGTTCATACCGTACTCCCGTGCCGAATTGTACACAGCAAGGTCGATCTCGCCGACGAAAAAGCAATCCAGATTTTCTTTCACGGCCTCTTTCAGGATGCTCCCGCCGCCTCCGGAGATGATGCCGATCGAACGGATGCGTTTTTTCCCAAAGCGAAAGGCACGGCAATCGACGTTCAAACTTTTGCTCAATAACGATGCCAGGGCATCCAGGTTCGTCGCTTTTTTAAACGTTCCGGCATAGCCTATCTTGATGCCATGATACCTGCCGAATTTTCCGGGTTCCCGCACTTTCAACAGGCGGGACAACTGGATATTATTTCCATACTCCTCGTGCAGATCGAGGGGCAAATGAACGGCGTAAAGTGCAATGCCTGCTTTATTCAGGTATGCCGTTCTTGTTTTCTCCAGGTCCTTGTCCTTTTGCGGCCGCCACTTGATGCCGTGGTGAACCACAAGAAGGTCAACACCTAATTTGGCTGCCTTCTCAAAAGTGGAGATGCATGCATCAACGGCAAAGCCGACCCTGCGGACTGCGCCTTTGGTGCGGGACTTCACCTGCAGCCCGTTCACCGAAGCGTCTTTTATGCTCCTGACCCGCAGCGTCTTGTTCAAAAAGTCCGTGATTCTACGAACCGTCGGACCCCCTGCTGCGTGCCTGGAACGTTGCACTTTAGACATTGAACTGATCAATATATTATTTCCCTGCTTCGAGCGCCCTGGCCCCGATGTCCCTGCGGAAGTGCGCACCCTTAAAACTTATCTCGCCTATGCCTTTGTAGGCATTGTCGATGGCCGCAAACACAGTCGGACCAAGGCCCGTAACACCGAGCACCCTGCCGCCGTCGGTCACGACCGCTCCGTTCTTGAGGGCTGTTCCGGCATGGAATACCATGACATTCTTCAGTTTGGCCGCGTTCTCCAGGCCCTTGATCTCAATGCCCTTCCCGTAATCTCCCGGATATCCGCCCGACGCCACAACCACGCAGACCGCGGACTCGGGTTTCCACCTGATGTCCAGGTCCGCCAATCGTTCGTCAAGGATAGCCTCGATGATCTCGATGAAGTCGGTGTCCAGCCTCATCATGATGGGCTGCGTCTCAGGATCGCCGAACCGCGCGTTAAACTCGAGTACTTTGGCTTTGCCCTCATGAATCATGAGCCCGGCATACAGCACGCCTTTGAAAAAACAGCCCTCCTGCTCCATGGCCCGCACCGTGGGGACCATGATCGTATCCATAACCGTGCTCTCGAGCTCTTTCGTCACGACCGGCGCCGGAGAATAGGCGCCCATGCCGCCGGTGTTCGGCCCTTTGTCCCCGTCAAAGACACGTTTATGGTCCTGAGACGATGCCATGGGCACCACTGTCCTTCCATCGGAAAAGGCCATAAACGACGCTTCTTCGCCAATGAGACACTCCTCGATAACTACGCGGTCGCCGGCCGCGCCATAGGCCTTGTCCGTCATAATCAGATCAAGGGCCTGCAAAGCCTCTTCCACGGTCTCGGCAACAACGACGCCCTTGCCCGCTGCCAGGCCGTCAGCCTTCACCACGATCGGGGCGCCCTTCTCGCGCACATAGGCCGCTGCCATGGTTTTGTCGGTGAAAACCCCGTACTCCGCCGTGGGTATATGGTACTTCTTCATCAGGTCCTTTGAAAAACGCTTGCTCGCCTCGATCTCGGCGGCCTTGCCGCTCGGCCCGAAAGCACGAAGCCCCGCCTTGGTGAATACGTCCACAATGCCCATCGAGAGCGGGCCCTCGGGTCCCACGATCGTAAGATCGATTGCCTTTGATTGAGCAAAAGCAAGCAATCCAGGGATATCATCGGACTTGATCGGCGCGCATTCCGCGAGACCCGCAATGCCCGCGTTGCCCGGAGCGGCATAGATCTTCGTGACCTTCGGGCTCTGCGAAATCTTCCAGATAAGCGCGTGTTCCCTGCCGCCGCCGCCAATTACCAGTACTTTCATGAACAATCTCCCGACAAATAGTTATCTGAACGCAGAAAACAGCGCCCCTTCATTCCTGCTTTCCACTCTGAACTCCGAACTGGTTTCACGCCCTCATTCATGCTCTCCACTCCGCACTCCAAACTCCGCACTCCGAACTGGTTTCACGCCCTCATTCATGCTTCCTGTCCGGTATCCTGCAAGATCGAGACAAACATAGGTATAGCCGAGCTCCTTCAGCAACAAGGTGATCCGCCCGGCAACGCCGTCCGCAAGGGCCCGGGGGAAATCCGAAGGGTCCACCTCGATCCGCGCAGTGTCCCCATGATGCCTCACGCGCACCTGGCGGAACCCGAGGGCACGCAGATGGTCCTCGGCGATCTGGACGGTCTTGAGGGCCGCGGGCGTGATCCGGGTGCCATAGGGAATGCGGGAGGAAAGGCAGGCAAGAGACGGTTTGTCCCAGACAGGCAGGCCCAGCATGCGGGCGAGTTCACGGACCTCGGATTTCGAAAGTCCGGCCTCAACAAGCGGGCTGCGCACGGCATATTCCTGCGCCGCCTTTCTTCCGGGACGATGGTCCTTCAGGTCGTCGGTGTTCGAACCTTCAATGACAAAAGAAATGCCTTCTTTGTCCGCAAGCTGCCTGAGCTTTCCAAACAGTTCCTTTTTGCAATAATAGCAGCGGTCAGGGGAATTCCGGACAAAGGCTTCGGATGCGAGCTCGTCGGTATGAAAAATCCGGTGCGTGACGCCAAGCCCCCGGGCGAACTCCTTCGCTGACAGCAATTCACCGGCTGGATAGGTCTCGGAATCGGCGGTGACCGCGATACAATGCGCACCCATGACTTCGGACGCGGCCCTGAGCAAAAGAGAACTGTCCACGCCGCCGGAATAAGCGAGAACGGCTAATTTCATATCAAGGAGCTGCGCCTTTAGGCGCTCCCATTTTTGATCGATTGCCATTCGCTCGATAATAACACAGCTTGAACAAAACTGTCAATAAATCATGTAATTCGAATCAGTAAACGACGGACGTGAAATACTTACTTCCCCGCAACAGGCACGATATATCCCATCTTTGCGGAAATAGCCCTGCCTGCATCCTGGACCAGGGAGGCGATACGGCCCTTTTCCAGCCGCTCATCCATAAGCCGGTGCGCAGGGGCGACGATGCCCACGGCCGCAATCACCTTGCCGGAGAAATCCATGACCGGAGCCGCGATGCTCCGTACATCCGGATCTGCTTCCTCGCGTTCGAAAGCCAATCCCTGTTCTGCGATTTCTTTCAGTTCACCCAGCAGCAGGGCGCGCGTCTTGACGCTCGTGCCGGTCATGGGAGGCAGATTCATTTCCGGGTACAGCCGCTCAATCTCGAGCGGCGGCAGAGCGGACAGCAGCATTTTCCCTACAGCGGTGCAATGCGCGGGGATCATGGCGCCGATCCGCGACACCGCGCGCACGGTCTTGGCGGTCTCAACACTATCCATGAAGATCACCTTGTCTCCGCGCAGGACAGCCACGACCGCCGTCTCGCCCGAAGCCTCCATGAGGCTTTCAAGATTGGGCCGCGCCTGGCGGCGGCATTCGCGCTGTTCGATGAAGATCGCCCCGAGCTGAAGCGTCTTGGCGCCGAGGCGATAGCTCTCCGTCGTCTTGTTCTGTTCGATGTAACCGCGATGTTCGAGCGTGGCGAGCAGCCGGAATACATTGTTTTTGTGAAGTCCCAGCCGCTTCGACAGCTCGGTCACGCCGAGTTCGTCTTCCGTCCTGGTGAACGACTCCAGAATATCGAGCGCATGCGACACGGACTGGATCGTATAATTCGCTTTTTCCCTCTTCGTGACCATAACACCATTCTCCAGTATGTATTTGAACCTACTTGAGCTTCCCCTGCTGATTGCCCTTCTGTACCGGATACCCCTTGTGCAGCCAGTCAGGCATGCCTGGCTGATAAATCATAAGAAAGGTGTATCCCATCTCCACGGCGCTGTTTGCCGCCATGCGGCTCAGGGTGCAACCCAGACCACGACAATAAAAAATGAGCGGTGTTGATTTGTCCCTGGGGAGCTTCGCCGCTTCCATCTTCATCTGGTCTGCCGGAATGATGATGGCGCCGGGGATGTGCGCCTGCTGATATTCTTCAGGCGTCCTTGAGTCGATCAGTACCACTTTCTTTTTCCCGGTCAAGTGAGACTTCAGCTGTTCCGAATCGATGACAGGATACTGCGCCATGGCAACAGTTGAAGTCAGAAACAGTAATCCGAGCAAAAACGAAAACACCCTGGTCTTGCTCATAACGCACCATCCCTTTCACTTTAAAACAGCTGTTTAATATTAAGTCGCAGTACAGAGTTTGTCAATAAAAAAGCTGCTCGCGAAAGACTTCACGAGCAGCATATCGAGCGCTATCAGCAACCCAACCCGGATAAAACTAATGCTTCACTCAGAATATAATATAGTTGCCAGCGGAAGGAAGACAGAGAAACGACGGATTATTTTAGTGAATTGGATTAGCAGCGGTGCAAAGGGGAAATATACGAGCGCGAACTTTGGGGCATTGTGATCCGGATGAACTTACCATTTATCGCCGTCTCCGAGATATTGCTTCCTGCGTTGCCTCGAATACAGGGTTGTGGATTATTCCCGCGAACTCCTCGGGCTTCATGTGTGCCCAACTGTACCGTCGCTATCGCAAAAAGTGTTTTACGGTATTTTTGTAGCCGTATTGGCCGAAGTGAGCGTCAAGGGAAAGGATGGCGTCTATCGAATGTTTGTCTATGAGCGCGAAGCAGGTGCAATCCGTAAAGCTGAATTCTTTATCTTTGTACTTGATGAATATCTCTCGTGCCGAATGTTCGTCTCCTTCGGTTATGCGCAGCACCTTTATGCCGGAAACGTCAAGGCTTTTGATAAATGCAACAGCCGCTCTGTGGCCCACTCGCGCGCGAATAAGTGTGATAGTTTCGTCAACGATGTAGTTCGAAGTAATGATTGTCGCGTTTTGCTCAAGCGCCTCCTGGTACACGGTGGCGGTAAGTTCATGAAGTGAATCCGGTTTATTCGCAAGAGCGAGGAAGGCGCCGGTGTCGATGAAGACCTTCATTTGGCGGTCTTTTTCCAGCCGTAGAGATACTTGTCATGCTCTTTGGAAAGCTCTTTTATGCCGCTGTCGAAGATGCCCACCATGGACATGGCCGGTTTTTTGCTCTTTGACTTGGGAGGTTTTCTCGCTATAGTAACGGTCAGCGTTTCATGGTCCTTGATGCGAAGCTTTTGCAGGGGTTTAATGACGCCATTTTCGTAAACTGCTTTAATGGTTTCACGCATGATATTCGCCTTTCTTTTGAGAATATAGTAATTCATGCCAGGGATGGTGTCAAGCTGAAATGCTTTTCTTTTTCAGATTGTATCCTGCTATCCTGTCGAGGCTTTTTACCAGCATAAAAGAGCTGATTACACCTTGTTACGATGCCGCCCAGGCTTCATACAATCCCCATACACCGAAGGCGATAAACACCAGCGCGGCAAACCATTTGATCTGTTTTTCCGGGATCTTTTTATGCAGCACGATGCCTGCAATGATCCCGATCCCATCTGCGATCAGCATCCCCGTGGTGGTGCCGAGCCATACCGGGATGATGGTGCTGAACTCGGCTGCAAGCGCCACGGTGGCAAGCTGAGTTTTATCTCCCATCTCAGCGATAAAGAACGCAACCGTAACGGTCCAGAAAGGACTGAAATTGAATCGTTTGTCCTCGTTATCAAGCGTATCACCGCGAATCGTCCAGAGTCCGAACAGGATAAACGACGCCGAGGCCGCGATCTTGATGGCAGTGAGCGGGATGATGCTGGTGAGATAGTTTCCCACAAGCACGGCAAGGAGATGGTTCGCTGCCGTTGCCGCAAACACACCCCACATCACCGTCTGCCAGCGGAACCGGGAAGCAAAAGCCATGGCAAGGAGCTGGGTTTTGTCGCCCATCTCAGCCAGAACGACGATCAGAAGCGACGTGAGGAACGCCGTCATTTGAGAATATCTTTCTGCTTCCTGATGAGCGAACGAATCCCCTTCTCGCCCAGCGCGAGGAGCCTTCCGAGTTCGGCCTTGGAGAACGGCTGGCCCTCGGCAGTGCCCTGCACTTCCACGATCCTGCCCTTGCCCGTCATGACAAGGTTCATGTCTACTTCCGCCGAGGAATCTTCAACATAGCAGAGGTCGAGCAGAGGTTTCCCGTCAACGATGCCCACACTGATCGCGGCAAGATAGTCGTTTACCGGCACATCCTTGATCAAACCCTGTTTTTTCACATGACGAAGCGCATCCACGAGGGCGATGTAAGCGCCGGTGATCGACGCGGTGCGTGTGCCGCCGTCTGCCTGGATCACATCGCAGTCGATCAGCACCGACCGCTCGCCGAGCGCCTTCATGTCCACAACAGAACGAAGTGACCTGCCGATCAGGCGCTGGATCTCGTGCGTACGGCCACCCACCTTGTTCCGCTCGCGCTGGATTCGCTGATCCGAAGAGCGCGGAAGCATTGCATACTCAGCCGTGACCCAGCCCGTGCCTTTGCCGCGCAAAAAAGGCGGGACCGAGTTCTCTACCGTTGCCGTGCAAATGACCCTGGTGTCTCCCATCTCGATCAGCACCGACCCTTCGGCTGACTTGATGTAGTTTCTGGTCATTTTTACTGTGCGGAGTTCGTCAGCCTTCCTGTTGCCTATGCGCATTTTTTGCCGCCTCCTGAAAAATACGGGGGATAATAACACGAACCAAGCATCCCGGCAACCACAAAACCGCTGCAAACGTTGAGCTCATGTCCGATATTTTCACCTGCGACAACGCCCGCTCTGTCACGTGGAGCGCAACCGAGGCACGATAGATTTCAAATGGGGATACTATTTATTCAGTGGAAGGCCGCGCTGTTTCCGCAAGAAATCAATGAACTTACCTTTGTTAGGATAACGAAGCAGAAAAAGAAGCTCCAGCGGCAAAATCCCGAACACAAGACCTATTCGCGCGCAGAACACCGCGACCAGGTCTCGGAATACATACCTGAAACTCAATCGCCTGCGCATGGTATCCGCTTCCCTCTGGAAAGCCGCGTTCAGCATTTCGGTTTCCCGAAAGCCGGGCTCTGAACACATTCGTTCGTAATAGCGCGCATTTTCCTTAAAATCACGCTTCGCGTAAGCATGTACACGCGATCCCGACTGAATGATGATCGCCGTGACCGAAGGAGTCACACAGATACGTTTGCCGGATCTCCATGCCCGAATCAGCAAATCCTGTGAAGGAACTATCCTGATCTTGCGGTAAAATCGCCATCCGCCCAGCTCTTGCAAAATCTCGCGTTTTACCAGCCAGAGCGACGCAGATACTCCACACCGGTAGAGGGGATCATACACCCCGTCCGGGCACACGCCTTGCAGAAAGCACTTCGTCCCGTTCACTGAAGTAATGCCGAGAGAAAACACCCAATCCGCGTTGGTTTCCCGTATGTTTCTGAGCGATTTCTCCAAGTGGTCCGGAAACCACAGGTCATCCTGATTCAGGTAGGCGATGTAGCGACCTTTTGCTAAACGGAAGCCTTCGTTGTTGGGACCGGACTGTTCGCCAATGTTCTTTTCAAGATTGACGAATCGAATGCGGGCGTCGTTGAATGATGCAACTACTTCCGCGGTATCATCAGTACAGGCGTCTCCAATAACCAGCAATTCCCAGTCCGCGAAGGTTGAACGAACCACACTGGCAACGGCATATTTCAGCACATTACTGCGGTTGTATGCGGCCATGATGATCGACACCGCGGGCTTCCGCTCTTGTGTTTCCATGGTCACCTGGTTTTCTCCCTCGAAGATTCCGTTCTCAGCAACGCTAGCTTAATGAGCCGCAACATCTCGTACAAACCGGAAAGAGCCCCGCCTTTTTCAGCTCTTTTCGAAACGTTTGGTATCGTCTTCCGTTCCATATCTCTCGAAAACTGCTTTCAAATATATTCCCCACCTTGTAAAGAAAACACCGGTTGTGAATAACCATGTCGCCGTTCGCCAATACCGTGGCCCGTTTCCACGGAATCAAGCATTTCCTTGCTCCAATCACCCGGCCCGGATGCTGGTAATACATGGCGAGCTGTTCCTTGCTTTTCAGTCCAACGCTGAAAGACACCCGCGATCCCGGGAAATTGCGCGTCAGCTGATTGAGTTGTTCCCACAATGCGTCGATGTCGATCCGGGCGAGCTCGGCGGCACGGACCTGTGCCAGAGTCGAGGAGCCAAGGTCCGCAAAACTACGGTTATGGCTTTCACTGGCCTCTGCGGTCACAAAAAAGGGATGGGTAAAATTGATCGTGTCGACCAGGTTAGCGCCAAGCAACCCGTCCGCCAATTCCGTCAGGTTCCTGTAGTTCAGGTGGCTAATACAGCAGCTGGACGATATCCCAACAGCTGTTTTTGCTTTCTCTGTTCTGTGCTGTCCAAGCAATTTCAGGCCTTCCAAAGCCCGGCGATACACACCTTCGCCCCTTATTTTGTCGTGAATTCGCTCCGGACCGTCAATTGATACCACAATCGAGTCGGGACCGGCATCAATAAGACCGTCGGCCAGCTTCGGCAGCGAGATTCCGTTCGTAGAGAGGCTGACGCACAGCCCTTCTTTTTTAATGATCTGAACCAATTCCACGATGTCCGGGTGCAGCAACGGTTCGACTCCGCTGATGAAAATCTTCGGCCCGAAGGACTTGACTTGCTTCATCAGGCGCCGGCAGTCTCCCACGGAAAACACATTGTCACCCGTTTGCATAAGCTGGCGGTAAAAAACGGAATCCCGGTTCTGTAATCCGATATCACACATGATGCACCGGGCATCGCACACGTTGTTGACGTACAATTTTATCGCGGTTGGATTAAACGCAAGCATGCCGCTCCGGAAGTAATAGGCCGCTGCCGCGGCCCGTTCTTTCAAAAATGGCCGGATACGTTCAGGGTGGTGAATGGATGCGCGAATCAAGCTCACCAGGCGGTTTCGCATATTTCGCTTCCTTGCTAGAGAATATGGGGGAACCAGAGGCCATTGGCTGTATCACGCCCCGCCGGCGAAGATGGTGTTTCCCGTTTGTGTATTAATTTCTCCATGTAATCGTTGTACAAAACTCCGCGATGCCGGCTCAACAGCGCTGAATAGGCGCCGCTGTTGAACGAATTGATTCTTTCAACGCGTTCGGGACTGCGCAGGAAATCGCCGCGCCAATTACCCGCTACGTCGGAAAGAACAAATGCGGGCTGATATTTCACCTCGGCGCCTAAATAATTCTTCCCGTCAGCTCCGATAACCAGAAGAAAATGCGCGGCGTGATATCGCGAGAAGGTCAACGCGGTACCGGCATACCTGGCCGGAGAAACGAACACACTGAAACCGTCAGTTCCGTTGTGACGGTGACTGGCGAGCGCGTCAAGAACGCCTGATTGGTCAAGTTGGGTAAGTTTTCCATTGCTCCAACCGGTGCACATAGGATGATAGTATATCCAATGTGCGCCCGCTGACCGCGCTGATTCGGCAATCTCCAGCAGTCTGGGGACCCGGTCCTTTGTCGTGAGGGCGCTTATCCCAATCTGCAGGGGACTGCCTTGTCCGATGATTTCACGCTTTAATGCGGTAATCCGGCCGAGGGTCGGCTTTATTCCGCCGCAGGATTCCGGGCCCCAGTCGTACAGCGAGACTCGAATAGTCGATGCATATCCGAGCAGCGCGTCGATGACGGATGTGTCGCCCAACTGTGATCCGTTTGTTACCACGGCAATATCTTCAAACCCTTTTTCCCGCGCCAGACGCAGCACGCGCGGAAAGAGCGGAGACATGGTCGGCTCTCCACCGGTGAGCAGCAATCCTTTTGTCTGTCCTTCAAGCGTGTCGAAAAGTTTTCCGATAAAGTCCATACTGAGGTTATGCTGAAACCTGCTCCTGCTGCTCGGGCAATCCCCGCAGGTCCGGGTGCATTGGCTCGTAATATCAAGTTCCAGGGTTGCCGGAAATATCGGTTCCCCGTTCACATAGGCCTCTATTTTCGATGTATGAAAACCGATTTTGTCCGCTGACGCAACTCCGCTCATTCCTGAGGCCTCCCTGTTTTATTTTCTGGTTGCCTTATACCATTCGACAAACCTGGCGATTCCCTCTTCAAGCCCGATTGCCGGATCGTAGGAAAGCAGCCTTTTTGCTTTGCTGATATCGGCATAGGTAGCGTCGGGTAATCCTTTGGGGACTGGCACATACTCGAGAATGGCAGGTTTGCCCAGCTTTTCGGAAAGCAAACGGGCCAGTTCCCGTATTGTAATGGTCCTCTGCTCCCCGAGATTGAAAACTTCAAAACGAAAGGGCGTATCAATGGCCTTTTCTATTCCCTGGATGCAATTATCGATATACAGATAGTCCCTCCGGGCGGAGCCGTCCCCATAGAGCGTGACCGGTTTTCCCGATGCGATGCTCTCGGTGAACTTGTAAACCGCTGTTTCGGGACGTTGTCCCGACCCAAACACCGAGAAAATGCGTAGGACCGTCGTATTCAGGCCATACACCTCCGAGTACATCCGGGCAAGCAGTTCGCCGATCTGCTTTGTTGCGGCATAGGGATTCGCAGGCGGCGGGAGCGGCTGGTCTTCCGTAACAGGACGTGACGATTCGCCGTACACCGCAACACTCGATGCTAAAATAAAGTGAGAAACATGGGCTTTGCGGCAGGCCTCGAGCACGCTCTGGGTCCCGGTTACATTCAGCGAAAAAAAGTCAGCAGGTTCAACCAGCGACGCCTGCATCCCTGTTCTGCCGGCCAGATGGACGACCGTATCGGGCCGCTCCTTGTGCATGATCCGGGCAATTGCCTCATGATCGCGCGCGTCAGTCTCGTACCGTGGACCACCCGAATCCTGGCTGCCATTACTGAAACGTGATGGTTTTAACCTGTCTACCGAGACGACAGCTCCCCGTTCACAGAGCCTTCTTACCAAGGCAGAACCAATGAAACCACTCGCTCCGGTTATAAGAATCTTACTCATCTCGCACCAGCCATGAAAACTGATCGTGCTCTTCGGTCATGTAATTCTTTACGCGCCATTAGTTGAACGCCTCCTGAGCATTACCCGTATCCGAGGTTACCCTTCCCGTGTTCATGGTGATGGTACGTGAATATGGCCATCCATGGTCCGATTCATGGGTAATAACGATGACGATCTTGCCCTGTTGCCAGTCCCGCAGGGCCTGGAGAACTTTCGGACGTATGTCCTGATCCAGGGACACCGTGGCTTCATCAAGAATGACAACGGACGGATTTTGAAGAAATATTCTTGTTAAAGCGACGAGCTGTCTCTGACCGGAGGAAAGGAGAACGCCGCCTTCTCCAACCCTTGTGTTATACGCAAAAGGGAGGCCTCGTACGTACTCATGCAAACCGGACATCCTCGACGCCCGGACCACATCGTCGTGTCCGGCATTGCCGCAGCCCAGCGCGATATTTTGAAAAATGCAGGTGTCGAACAGATAGGGTTCCCGGGTCAACACGCCGAAGTGTTCCCGCCAGTGTTGTATGTCCATATCACGGCATTCGGTCCCTCCCAGGCTGATTGAGCCGGAGTTGGCGGGTTGCAGGCCAAGTATGCAATCGACAAGAGTTGATTTGCCGGCGCCATTCGGCCCGGTCAGCCTGACCACCTCACCCTGGTGTATGCGCAAAGTAATATCAACGACGCCCGGCGATCCCCCCGGGTAAGTAAACGAAAGATGCTCGATTTCAAGCGGGCTGCGTGATGTTCGGCGGTATGCGGCTTCACGCTTGTCGTCGGTCGCCGGTACCCACATCTCCACAGGCATCGCTTCCCGCATGCGGTCCACAGCCCCGGCAATCTGCTCCAGCGTTATATACGCATGAAGCAGCCGGCCGGCACTCGTACCGATAATCGCCAGCCCGGCGGCGAACGAAGTCAGCCCTGCCACGCCCAGTCTCCCTGATGAGTATTCACTTTTGAGCAGCCAGACGAGCCATGCGCCAATGGACACCATGATCACCGGCAGAACAGCTTCGAGAAGCGATTGCCAGTTAATGCGGCGCTCTTTCAGCCGTAAAAGCTCTTCGTTCCGCTCGTTGAATTTTCGGGAGAAGTAATGCTCCTTTGCCAGGCGCTTGATAAGGTTTAATCCTTGAAGAGACTCCTGGACGATAGATGCCATTTCGGACAGATTACGCTGCGCCCGATAGGTGACAGCTCTCATATTTTTTCCGGCAATCAAAAGAAAAAGCAGGATTGGCGCGAGGGTGATCGCCAGTATCCCAAACAGCTGTATGTGAAACAGAAGAAGATATGCCGATACCGACAAAACGATGGCCCCATGCTGGGTCAAAGCGGGAATAAGATTCAGCAGCAGCTGCTCGACCAGCGCGGCATCATTCGTAATGGTTGATACCAGTCCGGCGGAGCTCGTGTTCCGGTGGAAGGCGATCGGAGCATAGACGATCTTTTTGAACATGTATCTGCGCGCCCGGAAGACCAATACAGCCGCGATGCCGGCGATCATCCGGTAGCTTGTATACGACACAAGCGCCCGCAGGACAAGGACAAGTATCAACAGCGACAATTCAACTTTCGGTACGCGCGGAAAATGGGAGGCAAGACGGCCTAAGAGCACCGGGACACCGAGCATGAGCAGGCCGGCGATGAAGGAGCAGAAAACGCTCCCGAGGATAGCCGGAAAGTATTGGCGAAATCGCCCGGAGTGCGACCGCAAAAGGTGTAGAATCTTCTTCATAGATTAATTACACGTCCTCTTGTTCACAACAGTTCGGCGAATTGAAAATACTTCGCTTTGCCTTTTCCCGCCGGTTGTGCTGTCTTCAACATCTTGTCCACAAACAGTTTCGCCTTTTCCACAGCCTTTTCCACAGGCAATCCCCGGGCTATGAACGCGGTTATTGCCGAAGAAAAAACGCACCCGGTGCCGTGAAACTCGCCTTTCAGGCGCTCTGTGGAGAAACTGAGAACGGTTTTGCCGCCGTATAACGTGTCCGTAGCAGGGCCGGGCCTATGGCCGCCCTTGATGAGAACATAGGAAGGCCCCCTGTCGAGGATTATCCCGGCAGCAAAATCCATGTCCGCTTCGGTTTCGATCGATATCCCCGCAAGGACTTCGGCCTCGGGGATATTGGGTGTCACGATCAAGGCCATGGGTAAAAGAGACCTCGTGAAGGACGCCAAAGCAACAGGCTGGAGCAGCGCCCTTCCGGAACTGGACCTGAGGACAGGGTCAATCACGAGGTTCCTGATCTTGTTTTTTCCGAGCGCGGCGGCAACGGCTTCCACGTTCCCCTTTGTCAGAAGCATGCCGATTTTTACCGCATCAGGCCGTATATCGAGCAGCAACGCATCGAGCTGCAAAGATACTATTTTTGACTGGACCGCGAAGGCACCTGATACGCCTTTGCTGTTCTGGGCCGTCAAAGCCGCAGGAACAGCCATGCCGAAGACGCCGAGGGCTTGAAAGGTCTTCAGGTCAACCTGGATACCCGCTCCTGAGGAAGGGTCGGAACCCGCTATGGTGAGGACTTTGATCATAGGATGGATAATTTGTAAATCTGCTATAATAGCTCCATTATCATCCGTACACTCGAAAAAGGAGACAGATCATGAATAAGAAGTGGAGACGAACGGTAGTGTTTATGTTTGTAGTAGTGCTCGCTCTTTCATCGTGTGCTCCGATGTTGCCCGGCCGGCCGCCAGTGCCCGGTGGTCCGGGGTACGGCCACCCGGGACCCGGTGGTCCAGGACATATGCCGCACCCGTGATGCAGGTGCCATGAGCAAGACCTTAATCCGGTCGGTTTAAACCTTTGCGGACGTTACGTGCGAAAATACCGTACCTGATTCCTGGCTTTTCTAATCCAATTTCAGTTTGATCAATTCCAGCGGATCTACCCTCGCGCCCTGCACGCGGGCGCCCCAGTGCAGATGCGCGCCCGTGGATCTGCCCGTCGAGCCCACGAGACCGATAACCTCCCCTTTTTTTACCTGCTGACCCTGCACGACGAGCGTCTTCGAGAGGTGAAAAAACATGGTGTAGATGCCCTGGCCGTGATCGAGAACGATCGAGTTCCCTGAGTAGTAAAGGTCATCAACCAGAGTTACCACGCCGCTGTTCGGAGCGTAGACTTCATCTCCTTCATTAGCCGACACATCAACACCCGTGTGAGGATTCTTCGGTATGCTATTCATGAACCGTTTGACGCCGAACTTTGTCACGATCTCGCCTTCTCGGGGGTTCATGAAATTTCCGGCCCACATGCGGTCTGTTTGATTCGGCCAGATCGCGGCCGTTTTCTTCTGCTCTTGCTCGGCGCGGGCCTCGTTCTCCGGAGACAGTTCAACCATGCCCTTGGGAAGCGTCAAATGCTGTATAGGGTATGCTTTTTTCGACACTCTCACGCTTCGCTGGATTTTCTTACCGTCATACTCGATCTCGAGGATATATTTACGCGGTTCCGTGAACAGATCGATGCCGACCAGGGCTTTGAAAGCTTTCTGCGCCGGATTAAAGTAGAGCTTTTTACCGTCAAAGGTCCCTTCAACAGGGCCGCTCGTGTTTTTCACCGTAATGAGCAGCAGATCCCCGGGACCGACCTTTTTCGGAGAGAGAACGACCCGCACTTTCTGAGGGGCCGCCGCAGAAGCAGTACCGGGGAAAAAACAAACAACGCTGATCAGTAAAGTGAAAAAAATGGCCCTCATGGTTACCGCCGAGCCTCGTCCTTTTTCAGATACTTGCTCACGCCCTTCATGGAACAGAACTCGCCGCACATGCTGCAGACATCGGATTCCGCGGGCATGCTGGACTCGCGCAGTTTGCGCGCCCGCTCCGGGTTGATAGACAGCTCGATCTGCCCTTTCCAGTCAAGGGCCTTGCGCCGCCGCGCCATCTCGTTGTCCCAGTCCATTGCGCCCTTTACACCCTTGGCAATGTCGGCCGCGTGGGCGGCGATGCGCGACGTGATCACCCCCTCGCGCACGTCCTCCAGGTCAGGCAGGCGAAGATGTTCAGAGGGCGTGACATAACACAGGAAGTCTGCACCCGCCGCGCCGGCGATCGCGCCGCCGATGGCCGAGGTGATGTGGTCGTACCCCGGGGCCACATCGGTCACGAGCGGTCCCAGGACGTAAAACGGAGCGCCCTTGCAAAGTTCTTTCTGAATTTTGATATTGGTCTCAACCTGGTTGATCGGCACGTGGCCCGGCCCCTCGATCATCACCTGCACGCCCGCTTCATGGGCCTGATCGCGCAACTCACCGAGTGTGATCAACTCTTCGATCTGCGCCCGGTCCGTGGCGTCGGCAAGGCAGCCCGGCCGCATGCCGTCGCCGAGCGACAGTGTCATGTCGTACTTTTTGCAGATCTCGATCAGCCGGTCATACTGCGTGAACAGGGGATTCTCTTTCTCGTTGCAGATAATCCATTCGAGGTGGAACGCCCCGCCGCGGCTCACCACGTCCATGATCCTGCCCTGGCGTTTCAGCCGCTCCACGCTCGAGATGGTCACGCCGCAATGCACGGTCACGAAGTCCACGCCCTCTTCCGCCTGTTCTTCGATCACGCGAAAGAGAAGTTCGGGGTCCATCTGCACGATCGATTTTCCCTGCGCCACGGTCTCGACCGCGGCCTGGTAGATCGGTACCGTGCCGATGGAAACCGTCGACTGCTTCAGGATCTCCTTGCGGATCTCGATGATCGGGCCACCCGTCGAGAGGTCCATGACCGCGTCGGCCCCGGCTGCAACGGCAGCCTTAAGCTTTGCAATCTCGTCCTCGATCGACATCCGGTCCTTGGACGTGCCGATGTTCGCGTTGACCTTGGTCCTGAGACCCTTGCCGATGCCGAGCGGAGTGATCGACATATGCCGGTTATTGCGGGTGATAATGATGGTGCCGGCGGCAATTCCCGCCTGAATCTGCTCAACGCTCACGCCCTCTGTCCGGGCCACAGCCTCCATTTCAGGAGTAATGTTGCCTTTTCGCGCTTCGATTATCTGTGTCATTTTACACCTCGTGAATTTCGCTGTGGATCGCATTCAAGCTGCCTGACAAGGCCTGCTGATGCTTTTTGAATGTCAGCTGATCTCAGAATAGCGGAAATCAGGCCAATACCATATGCACCGGCATCCAGAACAGACATTAAATTACCACTATTTATACCCCCTAGGCCATAAATAGGGATTAAAATTCTATTTTTAGCGTCATTTATGGCCTTGCAACCCACCGGGCTGCCGAGTTTAATTTTTGAAGGTGTCGCAAAAACTGGTCCAAAGGTGATAAAATCAGCGGACCCCTTTTCCGCTGCCATTGCTTCTTCGCTGTTATGCGTCGATACTCCTATCAGCATGCGGCTGCCGACGATCTTCCGGACCGCCTCCACGGGCATACTCTGATGGCCGAGATGCACGCCGTCGGCATCCACAGCCACGGCAATATCAACCCGATCGTTGATGAACAGCTGCGCCCCAAAATCCCTGGTGAGCGTCCTCAGTTCCTGCGCCAGCGCAATTAGCTCCCGAACGGGCAAATCCTTTTCCCTGAGCTGGATGGCCTTCACACCGCCTTGCAGGGCAAGCCTGATCGCCTCAGGGAGAGGCCGCTTCGTTGCCTGGCGGTCCGTGATGAGATAGAGTTTGAAGTCAACAGCCAAATCAACTTCCTTTCACCGCAGAGGACGCAGGGGAATGCGAAGGCACACAACACGATTATTTATACCGCAGTAAAATTATGACCCTATCAATCCTTCTATCGGGCTGCTGGCAGTGGCATAGAGCTTCCTCGGTATCCTGCCTGCTTTGAAAGCAAGACGACCGCCGAGCACGCCGTATTTCATGGCCTCCGCCATTGCAATCGGGTCCTTTGCTCCGGCGATTGCGGTGTTTAAAAGGACCGCATCGCAGCCGAGTTCCATGGCAAAGGCGACATCCGAGGCCGTACCCACGCCTGCGTCGACAATGATCGGCACCTTAACGGTCTCCATGATGATCCGGAGATTGTAGGGGTTCCTGATGCCGAGGCCGGAGCCGATCGGCGCCGCAAGCGGCATGACCGCGGGACAGCCGATGTCCACCAGTTTTCTTGCCATGATCGGATCGTCGCTCACGTAGGGAAGCACGATGAGGCCTTCCTTCACCAGCACCTTCGCAGCCTCAAGCGTCGCCTCGTTGTCCGGAAACAAGGTCTTCTCATCGCCGATCACTTCCAGCTTCACCAGCTTCGTTATCCCCGCTTCCGCTGCGAGCATGGCAGTCCTGATAGCGTCTTTCGCAGTATAACAGCCCGCCGTATTCGGCAGGATCTTATATTTTTTAGGATCTATATAATCAAGAAGATTTTCCTTGTTCTTGTCGATGATATTAACGCGCCGCACCGATACAGTCACCACGTCGGTGCCCGAGACCTCGATGGCCTTCTTCGTCTCAGCAAAGTCCTTGTATTTTCCCGTGCCCACCCAGAGCCGGGAATTAAATTCTATTCCTGCGATCACCAGTTTATCGTCAATCATATTTACCTCCCGGCTTGCAAATTATCCGATTGAACCCTTTAGACCGCAGCATGTTTAATTCCGCATTCCGCAATCCGAAATCCGCAATCGGACCCTCCACCCATAAAGCTCACGACTTCAAGCGCGTCTCCGTCCTTGATGGCCGTCGAGGCATATGAGTCTTTTTTGACAATACTCTCATTCAATTCCACGGCCACGCGCTGGTGCTGGATATTCAAATGCAGCAGCAGGCCGATGACCGTGAGGCTGTCGGGCACTTCCCTTTTTTCACCGTTTAAAGTAATGTTCATAATAAAACAAAACGCCGTATCCGGAGATACGGCGAGTAAGGCTGCTAGTGATGGTCATGTGCTCGCCTTCCCTACGCCGGAACTACCCGGATCAGGTTCTAAGGGTCGTCCTGAAAAGGACTCTCAGCCTTGCGGCTCCCCCAGCTCTATGTTCCGATACAATACGGGAAGAGGATGTTTAAGTCAATGGATTTTTCCTTTCCATGCCTTCACGATCACGGCAGGCAGGTGGAAATAGAGGGAGCCATAAGCAAAGAAGGGGATATCGTCCGGCGATATCCCCTTCTTTCAATCTCTTTGTTTATCTGCTTCAGCACGTTCGGATCGAGCAACGCTCCTGTTTCCGCTACGGCATCGGTGGCGTAAAATCAAAGATATATACGAACCCGCTTGTCTGATACGTTCCCGTGAGGCCGGCATTTGTGGCCGGATGGGTGGGATCGTTGAAATACCAGCTATCCGGACAATTGAATGCAGGGTTTGCGGGGTTGACCTGCGTAACGACAGCCGGATCGATAGTCATCCCGCAGGATTTTCCCGACCCCTGACTAGAGAGCTTTACTTCAATATTTCTGGCAATATGTTCAAGAATCATCAGATCAGTGGGCGCCAGTGCAACATAGGAATTCGATGCGCTGTCAAAATAGTACCATATGATATCCACGGACATGATCTTCTTCGTTCCATCGGCGTTGATCTTAAAAGAAGGAATATATCCTTTTGGCCTGCCGACTGCCGTCATAGGCGGGTTTGCCGCAATCATATCGAACCGCGCCTTGATTACGCCATTCTCTTTCAGATCCCATTGCGCGGGAAGAACCGTGAACAGTCCGTAGGGGTTGTAGGTCAGACCGCCATAAGCATTGGTGGCAGAGAGGTTGCCGCTGCTGCTCGCTGTTTGCGAAAAGGTCCCTCCGTTGACCGTAATAGATTCGCAGGTCATGCCGCTGCTCGATAACGGTGTTGATGGTCCGAAGGTGGCCGTTCCATTTGAAACGAGATCGGACGGAACAAATTCCACAACAGCGGTTCCTGCACAGAGGCCATTCATGGTTACTGCGGTGGAGGTGGTTTTCAACCGCAGGCTTGCACCGAGCGAGGTATAGACCGGATCGGAGAACAGGGCCGTGAGAGTGCCGTAATTGCCGCTCAGGTGAAAACTCGTGGTCAGTTCGTAGTACACGCCCGTGACCGGACCATAGTTATTCACAATGTTCTTTGCGTTTTTAAAAAGCGCGTCGGTCTTTGCCAGGGTTGTCAGCTGGCCGGGCGTGAGACTGAAACTCTGCGCAGTCACCAGTACTCCGGAAACCGCATCGCTGCTGGACGCAGCAGGGCGAGAAACCACGCCGAGATCCATGGTGGTGAACGTCGCTTGCGTAACAGGAATGTTCACGAGGCTGTCCGCTCCGCCGAGATTAAGCGCCAGAGAACCGACGAAAATTCCCGTGCCCGTTGCCGATGAATTGACCAGCATCAGGAGCCAGTCGCGGTTATTTGCAAGGCTCAGATAAAAGGTCTTGTCCGCGTTGATGTCAGCTGTTCTGCTGAAGAGCATGGAACCGGCCGAAAGCGCACCGCGGTCCATGGGGATCGCTATGACCTTGTCCACCGTGGGGTCCGTCAGCGCCGCATATGCCGGCGAGCTGATCCCGAGGGTCGTAAGCAGTTTCGCGAAAAAGCCGGGTTTCATCCCGGCCGCAGCCTGATAACCACTCCCTATTGATCCGCTCAGCTGTATATCGCCGGCTACACTGACGGTTGAATTCGATTTTGAATGTTTGCTGCAGCCGGCGCCGGTAATCGCCATGCCGAGAACGAGGCAGAGGGCCAAAACAACTTTCGCCGAATGCGCGCTGCTGAACCAGTTCTTCATGATACACTCTCCTTTGCTCATCCTACTCCCTCACCTCATACCCCACGGCCTTCTCCACCCAGAGCGAAGGGTCCATGTTCGAAAGCTCCTGCATGAGGTCCATGATGGTCGGGTTTTCAACGCCCCCGGCCAAAAGGTGCTTCTTTTCCTTGAGCGCGACGACAAGGACGGATTCCACGGACTTTTTTACCCCTTTGGGGGTGCTCACCCGAAGCTTCAAACCGGACTGTCTTTGCAATGCATCGGGGAGAGACAGTTCCTTGCCCGCAGGCAGCAGCACCTCGTATCCGGCGAACTCATTGGGATAGAGCCTTGCCACATTGCCATACTGATCAACGCTGAAAATGCTGAGATAGGAATCCTGATTCGCCATTACCCTGATCTGGATTTCGTCTTTATTCTGAAAAACCGGGGCATGTTTTGATGCATCACTGTCGACACGGTGCACAACGGCCTTTGTTACCGCAAAATCTCCCCTTCGCTCCACGTGCAGAGGTTTCACGGCCGCCTCTATTCTGGCCGTACAATAAAAGTGTTCTTCCTGTGACTTGCACTTGTTTTCAATGATCCGTTCTCTCACGATAAAACCTTTCGAGGCTGTTACCACGAGGTCATTGATGAGCTGGTAGTTATAGACCACCGAAGAACCGCGGACCTCCACTCCTGTGGCCTTCTCGAGCGCGGCGCGACGGGCATTGTTCAGAGCGGCAGCCTTGGCCTGGCCGATGGTAGAGTCATCACCCAGGGTCACCTGGCCCTCCGCCTCTACCACCACTGCATCATCCGGCTTCGCCGCAGCGGGAAATGCCGGGAGTGCCACAAGCGCAAACACGAAAACAATAACAGAGATCCTCTTGTTCATACCCACCTCCTGACGTAGTGGAAACAGTTGTCTGGTGCGTCTTCCTGCATGGTTCTTTGCTTTCTTATCCGTTCAGCAGCCTGACTACGGCCATGCCGTCCTCATGATAATCTATGATATTCAGCGCGCCAAAGGATTGATCTATCCGGAAAAGGTTCATCAGATCCATGCCGAAAGCATCGGCAAGGATGACCCTGTTCACACCGCCATGGAGCAGCATGCCGATCTCTTGGCCGCGATGGGAATCCACCAGTCCTTTGAACACCGGAAGGATGCGGTTCTTCACGTCAAGCAGGCACTCGCCGTCCGGCGGCCGGTAGTTGAGCAGGTCCGTGCGCCATACGGCATATTCCTCGGGATAACGTGACTTAATCTCTTCGACGGTAAGGCCCTCCCATTTTCCCACACTTCGTTCCCGGAGTTCCCGGAGGGGGGTGGGGGTGATGCCGACCCGGTCGGAGATGATTTTCGCCCCCTTGACCGAGCGAATAAGGTCGCTCGAATAGACCGCGGCGAGGCTTTTCCCGTCGAGCAGTCCGGCGAGCCGGCGCATCTGCTCAACGCCCTTCTGCGTTATATCGACGTCGATGTGGCCGTTATACCGCTTCTCTCCGCCGTTCGCCACCTCTCCGTGGCGCATGAGATAAACCGTAGTTGGCATGTTGTTACGAGCCGCTCGAAAACATCACAAACAGGAGGAGCACGAACACTTCATTCAACTCGCTCATTGCGCCGATAGCGTCTCCCGTCACCCCTCCCAGTTTGCGGACAAGATAGTGCTTGCCGAGAATCGTGAGCAGCACAACGCCGCAGACCATGAGAAAAAAGAGCGTTACGGATCGCGCGTCCAGACGCACGATCACGAAAGCCGATAATCCGACAGCCACGGCTGATGCCGCAGCCAGTCCCTTTGAGCTGAGATGTCCCACAAAAGCCTTACCCATGCCCTGCTCCCGTCCATAGGTCGCCCTGAACACCATGAAGGTCTGCGCCCAGCGCGCCGCCAACGGAGCGATCAGCAAAGCGGCGATTCTGTCGCTTTCAAAAAGAGTAGAGAGACACAGATATTTCATAACCAGGACGAAGACAATGCCGATCGCGCCGGCGGTCCCGAGTCTGCTGTCCTTCATGATGGCAAGCCGGGAAGAATGGTCGCGGCCGCCCATAAGGCCGTCGAAGGTGTCGGCAAGACCGTCGAGATGGAGTGCCCGGGTGATCAGGACTGAAAGAATGATGACCAGGAACGTGGCAATAGTATGGGGAATGGCGATGAGAGAAAAAACCTTGTCCGCGTTGACCAGGACGACTCCGATCAAAAATCCGATCAACGGGAAATAGGGCATCGACTTCGCCAGGTCCCCTTCCGCCATCGTGTGGTTCCTGCGCACGGTCACAATCGTGAGAAATTGAAGCGCCGTGATGAAATTCTTGATCATCTCTCGTCTCTCAAGCGTGTATTTTTTCTTCCGCAGTCTTTTCCGCCACTCCGGCATCGGCAAAGGTCGCCATCTCGCCGAGGATCTTCACTCCTGCCTCAACCAGCGACATGCCGAGGGCGGCGCCCGTGCCCTCGCCCAGGCGAAGGTTCAGGTCAAGGAGCGGCACCTGCTCCAGGTGTTCGAGCATTTTCCGGTGTCCTATCTCGACAGACTGGTGAGCGGCGATGATATACCCCTTCACCGCGGGATTCAACTCAGCCGCGATCAACGCTCCCGCGGTCGAGATAAACCCGTCGACAACCACAGGGATCTTATGCAGCGCGGCGCCGAGCACGAGACCCGCGATGCCCGCGATCTCAAACCCGCCGACCTTGGAGAGCACGTCAAGGGCATCCTTCGGGTCGGGGTTATTCTTTGCGATTGCTTTTTTGATAATGGCGGCCTTGTTCTGGAGTGAACGGTCATCAATGCCCGTGCCGCGGCCCGTGACTTTGTCCGGGTCCGTGTTGGTAATGACGGACACGATCGCCGAAGACGGCGTCGTGTTCCCGATGCCCATGTCGCCCGTCCCGAGCAGATCCAGCCCGTCCTTGTATTTTTCCACGAGCTCAATGCCCGCGAGAATCGCGCGCTCCGCTTCGTCCCGCGTCATGGCAGGCCCCTTGGCCATGTTCTTCGTGCCGCGGCCTATTTTCCTGATCTCGAGCCCTTCCACAGGCTCAAAGTCGTGGTCAACGCCCATATCCACCACGATCACCCGGGCGCCCGCGTGCTTTGCAAGCACGTTCACCGCGGCGCCGCCGCGCAGGAAGGTCAAGACCATCTGCGGGGTCACCTCTTTCGGGAACGCGCTGACCCCCTCTTCGGTCACGCCATGGTCGCCGGCAAAAGTGAAAATGATCTTGTTCCTGATCACCGGCTTGTCCCTGCCCGTGATAAGGCAGTATTTTTTTGCCAACTCTTCGAGCCGTCCGAGACTCCCCTGCGGTTTCGACAGATTATCGAGCTGCGCCTGGACCGCATTGCTGCGCGATGCGTCCACGGGCTGTATCTTTTTCAGTATGTCCTGCAATTTACCCAATGTAGTATCCTCCTGTGATTTTCACCTGACTTGTCAAATCCGAAATCCGTAATCCAAAATCCGCAATCGCCTCACTTCATCCTCATCGGTATTCCCGATACGGTAAAGTACACCTCGTCGGCCGACAGGGCCACTTTCTGGTTCAGCATTCCCGCACAATCGCGGAATTGTCTCGCCAGCGGATTGTCCGGCACGATGCCGAGCCCCACCTCATTCGAGACGACGATTAAGGACCCGCCGAAGCTTTTCATCGCCGTGACAAGATTCTCTGAATGTGAAGTTACGGCGCCGTCGCCGGACCTGTGGGCCATGACGTTGCTCAGCCAGAGCGTGAGACAGTCAAGAAGCACGATCTCATAGGTGCTGCTCAGCTTCTTCAGCAGCTCGGCCACCGCAAGAGGTTCCTCATAGGTGTCCCAGGTGGCGCCCCGGTCCCTCCGGTGCTTCTCGATCCTTGCGACCATCTCGGCATCGAGCGCCTGCGCCGTCGCAAGATACGCCCGCCGGCCCGCGATGTTGTTTGCCAGTTTTTCGGCAAAAGCGGATTTCCCCGATCGAGACCCGCCTGTAATGAAGTATATTCTGTTCGACATGACAATTCCCGGCTCGCAGACAAAAAACCCCGCCTGTTTCATCAGGTGGGGTCAACTTGAAGGATACCTTCTTGAAAGATACCATGGTGAAAGTAATAATTGGAGCGGGCGACGGGGTTCGAACCCGCGACATCAAGCTTGGGAAGCTTGTACTCTACCAACTGAGCTACGCCCGCTTTTTTTTCAAAAACATTATAGCGGCAGGCATACGTGTTGTCAACCCCGAAAAGAGCAACCATGGCGTTTCACGCTACAGGATTGCCTTGACGTCCTTTTCCAGCTCCTCGTCGTAGCCACCGCCCAGATACCGTTTCGCTATTTTGCCTTCTTTATTCAATAAGAGCGTCATCGGTATCGAGCGCACCCGATATTGGCCTGCAACCTCTTCGGTCCCCTTGAGGACACTGTAGGTGATGCCTTGCTGGGCGATAAACGACTTCACCTCATCCCAGCCGCCCTGGTCCAGGGACACGGCCAGCACCGCCAATCCCTTTTCCTTGTATGCCTTGTGCAGTTTTTCAAGACCCGGGACAGACTCGCGGCACGGCGGGCACCAGGTGGCCCAGAATTCGAGCAGCACCACCTTGCCTTTGTAATCCGACAATTTGACTGTTTTCCCGCTCATGTCCTGAAGTGAAAAATCGTATGGAGTGGAAGCTTCGGGCGGCGCGCTCTTGGCAGTGCAGCCCATGGCCAACGCGGCCACGAGAACGAACAGGCAGGCAATTCTCTTCACGATCAACGGTTCTCCTTCACCAGGTGACGAATACAAACGAAAACTGCCCGCCAAAGACGGGCAGTTGATGATCATACGCTCCATACATGTCTCTCGGCGCTGTCCAGCCAGACTGGAATTTCCGTTATTTTGCGAGCAGCGTGTCCACCTTGGTTTTGAGCTGCGCCTTGGGCACCGCTCCGACAACCTGGTCCACGGTCTGGCCGCCCTTAAAGAACATGAGCGTCGGGATGCCCATGATGCGATACTTGCCGGCGATGTCCGGGTTCTCGTCGGTGTTCAGTTTCAGGACTTTGAGCTTTCCTTCGTATTCCTTCGCGATTTCGTCCACGAGCGGCGCAACCATTCTGCAGGGCCCGCACCAAACCGCCCAGAAGTCCACCAGCACAAGATTCGTCGACTTCAGCACTTCCTGCTCCCATGTTGCGCTCGTCACTGCTTCAGCCATTGCTGCCTCCTTCAAACCGTTTCGCGTTTATTTTTTGATAGCTGCATTCATCGTATGCTTGATCGCGCCTTCGGGGCAGACGCGGGGACAAGCGCCGCAGTCGATACAATCGATCGTAATAACCGCATGTCCGTCTTGCATCTTGATCGCCTCGGTAGGACAGACATCCAGGCAGGCCCCGCATCCGGTGCACTTGGTCGATGTAATGAAATACTGCATATAACAATTGTTTCAATAATAAACCATGCACTAATCATTGTCAATAATTTTTACTTGTGGCATAATCACCCTACGATGACAAGCATTATTCACCCATACGGGAACGCGGGCTGGTCGGGGAAAAAGCGCCTCCTGAAGGAAACCCTTGATATAAAACCGGATACGCCTCTCGTTTATAACCATGTTTTAGTCCTGTTGCCCTCGTCTCGCATGAAGCGGATGTACGGCAGGATGTTTTTAGAGCTTGCGGAGAGCAACGGCTCTTCGGCGCTTGTTCAGCCCGAGATCCAGACGCTCCACCAGTTCTTCGAGAAACTCTACCTCCGGCTCAATGGTCCGGCGCTTATCGACGAAAACAGCAGGCTGGTCCTGCTCGAAGGCCTGGTAAAGGAGCGCCTTACCGGCAATTCCCTCTTTCATCAGAGTCCGGACCTGCTCGCGCCGTCGCTCTCCGCCGCGCTCGCGAAGATGATCGAACAACTTTCCGCCGCGGATGTAACACCAGACGACCTCCTGCTCAGGATCAAGGACGCGGAGTTCTTTGACAAGCCCCAGGTCAGGCTGCTCAGGGATGTCTTTGAGCGGTATGCCGCCGTGCTTGCCGAACACAACCTGATCGATCCAGCGGGCCTTCGCGCCTGGCTGCGCGATTTTTTCGACCCCCTCTGGCTTTCCGGCTATTCCCGGATCGTCATCGACGGCATCCAGGACGCGGGCAGGCTGGAGACCGAAATCCTGAGAAAGGTCATGGCCTGCGGGACCAGCACCTGGCTCGTCGATGCACCTTCCCTTGATCTGCTGAATCAGGCGGGAGAGTTCCATCCTTTAAGAATATCAAAAGACTTCCTTGCCAACCTGGGGATCATGCCGCGGCAGGCCGGTTCTCCTCCGGACACCGCAAACCTCTTCCTGGCCCGTGCCCTGTTCTCGGAAAAAACTTTCGAGGAAATAAAAGCAACAGCGCCGGACCCCGCTTCGTTCACCAAGGACATGAAACTGCTCTCAGCCGTCAATACCCGCGAAGAGGTCTCGTTGATCGCGGGAATAGTGAAACAATCCCTCAGAAACGGCACGGAACCGGACCTCATTCTCGTTGCCTTTCCCAGCCTCGACGAGTACGGTCCCCTTGTGGAGGAAATCTTCAACGACTACGGCATCCCCTACAACCGGGCGCTCGGCAGACAGCTCAGCACGTCGCCCGTCGCCACGGCAATGATCTCGCTCCTGCGCGCCTGCCAGGAGGATTTTTCCGGCCCGTCCCTCCTGCGGATCTTCAGCTCCCCGTTTATCAAGTTCAGCGAAAATCCTTCATGCGCTCCTGCACTGGACAGGCTCATGCGCCAAAAGAGAATAGTCGGCGGCAAAGAGAAGCTGCTGGGCGCACTGTCGCATCAGACTCAGGGAGAAGACGGACGGGACATCCTTATTGGACCGCTGACTGACCTGTTCAACGCCCTTGTTCCCTTTTCCACAAAAGACACGGCCCCTCTTTCCCTCTGGATGGAGCGCCTCAGGGGCCTCCTATCCTGGTCAGGACTCGCAGCGCGTGTGGCTAAAATCCACGGCCCCCTGAACATCAATCTCCAGGCATACAAAAAAATGAACGAAACCCTCGGGTCCCTCGACCACGCGGGAGAGCTCTTCCCTGAATACGCCTACTCCTTTAACGAGTGGCTGTTCCTCCTGAAGAAGACCTTCATGCACGCGCGGTTCCAGGTGCCGCCCGAGGATGAGGGCGGTGTCCAGATCCTGGGGCTCGAGGAAAGCATGGGTCTTCCCTGGAAAGAAATCTACCTTGGCGGCCTTGTTGACAACAGCTTTCCGCAGCGCCTGCCGCAGAACATCTTCCTGCCCGAACAGACGCTCGAAGCCATGGGCGTGCGCACGCTCGAAAAGGCCCGCCTGAACGCAGCCTGTCAATTTTATCGGCTTTTGCTGTCAGCCGACGTCGTTACCCTGACCTGGCCGGAGAACCAGAACGACCGGCCCGTGGTGCCGTCGCCCTTTTTGCAGGAATTGACTCCGCTGATGCATGCCAATCTCTTGAACCGCGGAATCAGGAGGACCTCCGGCATCCAGCTCGGCCTGAAGCTCGAGGAAAGCCGGAGCCTTCCGGAACTGGCGAAAGCGATAAGCCTCTCAGGGAATGTTCAAGGAGTGCAGAACATACTGAGTGCCGGGTTCGAAGGCATGTCAGGAATACAGGCGGCGATCAAGTCCGCATCAAAAGAACATTCATCTTCAATCGAGGTCCCGGCAAAACGTGAATTCTGGGTCACGGAACTGGACGAGTATATAAGCTGTCCCTATAAATATTCGGTAAAGTATGTGCTCAAGCTCGAACCTCTTGACGAAGTGACCGAGGACCTGTCGGCCATGGACCGCGGCAGCAAAGTGCACGCGATCCTGCGAAACTTCTATCTCTCCTGGAATGCGGCCGTCACCAGTGAAACGAGGAGCGAAGCCAAAACACTCCTGGCAAAGCTTGCCGACTCCGCTTTTAACAGGGAAGCCGACACCTTCAGGAACAGGCGCGACAAGGAACTCTTCCTCTCCGTCATGGCGGAGCGTTTCCTCGATGCTGAGGAGGAATTCTGGCGCCAGGGAATGAAGCCCGCCTATCTGGAGCAGAAAATAGAACAGTATGCTCTTGTCCTTTCGAATGGCGAAACGGTCTCTCTTTCAGCGAAGATCGACCGGATCGACGTTGATGATGATGGTAATTTCATCATTGTGGACTACAAAACCGGCAAGTATCCCCGGCCGAAGATGGAAACAGAACAGGAAATTTTCCAACTCCCCGTGTATGCGGTCATGGCCCGGGAGACGCTGTCCAGGGCCAGGGCTGGCAGCGCGCGGAACACCGTTTCCCTTCGGAAACCCATCGGCCTCGCTTATTACGATCTTGCAGGGAAGAACAAGGAATTGGCAAGGGACGTGGTGCTTTTTAACAAAGAAGCGCGTGAAGATCACCCCATGACAAAACCCAAAGCCAGCCCCAGGAGCGCAGAGGAATTCGAGACAATTTTACAACAAAGCATGGACAAAGCCCGCAAGGCAATCGAAGGCATCCTTGCAGGAAAATTTCCATCCAAACCGGCGGATGAGAATACATGCCGGTATTGTGAAAACGATGTGATGTGCAAAAAGGAATCATCAGCCTAAAAAGAGCATTTTGACACGGAAGGACCGGATTTAACCTATGATAAAGGCGGATAAACAACAGGTGCCATTCACGATAGCCCGTCACCTTATGGGTGAACTGCTATCCCGAAACAAATCCGATTTTATCCGGCTCTTATCCGCATTAATCCGTGTCAAAGGTCTTATGTAGAATCATAAACATTATGACCAGCAACCCGAAAAATGAAACCATGACCAAGGCCGTTGACACCGGCAAATCGGTCCACCTCTCGGCCTCCGCAGGCTCGGGCAAGACCCGTGCGCTGAAGGACCGTTATCTCGCGCTGCTTGACGTCCTCGATCGCCGCGGGCTCAATATCGACCAGGCCGTGGCCATTACGTTCACGGACAAGGCTGCGGCCGAGATCAAAGAGCGCGTGTTGCGCGACCTGCCCGAGACCATGCTCAAGAAGATCATCCGTGGCAGGCAGGACCTCCGCATTTCGACGATCCACTCCTTCTGCATGAACCTGCTGAAGCGTTATCCCCTCGAAGCGGGACTCCCGCCGGACTTCGGGGTGCTCGATTCCCGGGACCAGGCCTCTAAAATCCAGAAATCCATCGAAGACACCCTCGAAGAATCGGACCTTGACGAGCAGCTCATGGCCCCGCTCAAAAACTTCACGGTAGACGAGCTTGTTGCAACCGTCGAATTCCTGCTCAAAATCAGAAGCAGGCTCAAGCGCATGGAGATCGATGCCGATGGGCCCGAAGGCCTGCTCAAGTCCATCCGCTCGGGCATGGAGCTGGATACAGCGGAAGCGGAGCTTACAACACTCATCGCCAGTCCTGAGTGGCGCATCTCCTTTAGAGAGATGGAACGCTTGCTGCGAGGGGAAGGCGAAAACTATTTTGACTCTCTGGGCCCCGGACATCTCGCGCTTGCCGAAGCGCAGGATGCCGAGACTGCCTGCAGGACAACAACGCCGCTTTGGCTGGTGTACTTTACCCGTGAAGATACTCCGCGCAAGAAACCCGGGATCGCGGTCAAAGCATTCAAAGCTAAAACCGAAAGACCGCATTATGAGAAGCTCTTCGAGAGCATCCAGGCATTGCTTTACCGGTTCAGGAACTCCTACGCACGCGCACGGGCGGGTCGCGAGGCCATCAGCATGCTCAGGCTCTATCTGCGCGCGGAAGAACACTATCAGCAATCGAAGCTCAGGGAAGGCCTTCTTGATTTCGATGACCTTGAGATCTTCGCCTACCGTTTGCTCCAGAATACGGAATCCGCTGACATCCTGTACTGGCTCGACCGCAAGATCCTTCACTTTTTGGTGGACGAATTCCAGGACACGAGCGATATCCAGTGGGCCATCCTCGACAAGTTGACGGGCGAGATCTTCGCGGGTCAGGGCGCCGACAAGCTGATGGCCCCGACGTTGTTCGTGGTCGGCGACGAGAAGCAGTCCATTTACCGGTTCCGTGAGGCGAATTACCGCTTGATCGAGAACGTCAAACGGAACATGGAAACACTCCTGCCGGTCATCGCACGAGAGGTCCTGACGCTGGAGAAGAACTATCGTTCCTCGCCGGAGATCATCGAGACGGTAAACAGAGTTTTCACAGGGCTCTGGGCCGGGGCCTACACTCCTTCCGAGGTAGAGCGAAAAGAACACACTGGGAGTGCCAAGCTGATAGAAATCCTGCTGGACGCAAAAAATTCCGGTCTCACCGAAGCATTACTGCTGGCGCAAGAAATACGGACGTTCGTGGAAACAGGCGTATCCGTGTACGAGAGGATCGACACCACCTGGAACAAGCGTCCTGCCGCCTACGGCGACTGCGCCATCCTGATCCAGTCGCGCACGAAACTGAAGGAATACGAAACAGCGCTCCAGACCCACGGCATTCCCTTTCGTGTGATCGGCGGCATCGGCTTCTATGAAGAGGACGAAATCCAGGCAATAATGAATACCCTCTTCTTCCTCTGGAACAAGGACGACATCCTGTCTCTTGCCGCGGCGCTCAAATCCGCACTCTTCGGACTTAACGATAAGGATATCTTCGACCTCATGCAGGAGAAGGTCGGCATGGTTGACGCCCTTGGAAAGCTGAGACCGGGCGTCCGGGAATTACTGCATCATTGGCAAAATAGCGCGGGAGTCGCCCCACTCTCCACCCTGATCCACACCATCATAAGCGACACGGGCGCGTATATTCGTTTCGGCAGGGAGAAAAGCCAGGCGATCTTCAACCTCGACAAACTGCTGGACACTGCCCGCGAGTTCGACCGCAGGGGATACACCACGCTCCAGGACTTCGTGGAATGGGTCAAGAACATCCGCCGGACAGAACAGCGCGAAGCCACTGCTGATATGAACCTTCCCGGGTTCAAGGGTTCCGTCAGCATCCTGACTGTGCACAAGGCAAAAGGGCTTGAGTTTCCCGTTGTGTTCCTTCCGGGCATGAACCAGGCCGCCCGTTCGCTCACCATTGGGCCGGAAGCGATTATCAGCGAAGCAGACGGGGCAAAGCGCATCGCGATCAAGGACCCGGACAACCCGCTCTATGATGACTTGTGGAAAGGCGATAACGGAGAACAGGAAGAGATCAGACGGGAGAACCAGCGGCTGCTTTATGTGGCGATGACCCGGGCCCGCGACCACCTGATCATGCTCGGCACGCTCGGGACAGGCAAGACGCCGGTGAAACAGAACACCTGGCTGGATTATCTGCACAAAACCGTACTGCCAACAGGCGGGGCGCTGCCTGCAGGCCAGTTTGCTGCAAGCTACGCCTACCCTGATTGGCAGGCGCAGAAAGTAGATTTTGAACCGCAAATCAGCCCTCAAAAGAAACAAGAGGAGCAAATTTCCGGCAAGATAGACGTGCAGGCCATTCTCGATAACATCTCCCCTCTTCCGCGTTCGGGAGCTTTGGAATGGAAGCGGGCAACAGACTTTATAGAGGAAGCCAAGGGGTCAGCGATTGAATCGCTCCTCTCCCCTGTGGAAACCAGAGCAGTCTCCCCGCTTGTACGCGGAAATGTGCTGCACCGTTGTCTTGAAGAGCATGCAAAGAACGGGACATACAACCTGGACAGAATTATCGGCGAATTTCCCGAAATCCAGTCGCTCGGGAAAGACGTGCAAAAAGAATTCATTAATTACTGCGGATTGGTCCTGAAAACAGTCATGGCCAATAACGAGCTTGCCTGGATTTTCGAGCATACGAACAACGCATATTCTGAATTGCCGTTCCTCTATAAAAAAGGCCACGCACTCATAAGCGGCATCATGGATCGCGTGGTGATAAAAGACGGGGCCGGTTTTGCAATCGATTATAAATCCATATTAATAGAAAATGACGAGGCGCTCAACGCGTGGAAAGAACACTACAAACCTCAGATCGTGATCTATTGCGAGGCAGTGAAGGAGATATTCAGGCTGGAGAAGGTGGAAGGATATCTATTGTTCCTCGATAGCAACAGGATTGAACGGGTAGTTTGAATACTCAAAAGCAAATACGAATTAACCAATAATATCAAATTCCATTTTGCCGCGAAAGAATGCATAGAATGAAAAACTTGGTGGAGAAGGCCTTCACCATCATAGTGAACCTGGTTTTAATAAACCAGTGCTTGAGTTTCCCTTTGTGATCTCTGCGATCCTTTGCGGCCCAATGCTTTTTCAGGATTACCGCCGTATTTGCCTCGGACCCACCAAATCCCAGACGAGACAGGAACTGACTTGATACTCCGGCCTGCTCTTACGCATGCTGTGAAACCTGCTGCCGGCATATTGGCCGCCGAAAAATGCGGCGATCATGATCGGAAACGTTATAAACTGCCAGCCCAGACCGGAAAACACGCGGAGCGCGATCACAAAAGGCACAGGCGCATGGATCGCCAGAAACCAGCGTTTCGAGAGCTTCTGTTCATTGCCCCTCCAGTAACCGAAAGGCAGGTTAAGAAGGAAAACAAGCGATGCTACTGATAAAAGATTCATATAAAACTCCAGAACCAAAGCGTTTACTGCAGGAGTATGCTACCTTTTTGCGAAGAAAATAGGAAGTGAAAAATAACCAGAACAATCCTCAGAGCCCGCGTAATCCTTTTTCGAACTCTTCGATTATGAAATCCGCGATCAGCTCCCTGTCCGTCCTGCTTATTTTTACGAATTTCATCCCCATGCCGGGCTCCTGAAATGGGCCTTCTTCAAAAGGAATGACATAAAGGACCTCTGCCTCCAGATGAATGAGTGCATTCTTGATCCTGACGATTGCCGGTATGAGCGCGCCAACCTGTCGGGGAACAAAGGTCCTGAAAAAAAGCCCGTACTCCGACAGCGTCGAAGCAAGCCCTTCACCGCCGTCCAACCCGTCTTCCAGCGTTACCGGGACCTGGGTCATGATCCTGATGTTCCGGCGAGGGCCTTTTGCGACAGCCGCCTCAACAGCGTTGTAGAAAGGGAGCACTTCGATTGGTTTTCTGAGATATGCGGAAAAATCTCCCTTTTGTCTCCCCTCTTCCTGAGACACGTTTGGCCACCAGGAAAGGAGAACAAGGGGGACGTCATAGAAACGCGGGTCCTGCCGAAGCTCTGAAAGGAAGGTGGACACGCCCGCGGCCGGGTCGGCGACAATCGCGGCGGGCGGAGACACGATCATGAATTCGAGCGCCTTCTCGCCACTTCGTGCTGCCATAACCGTGTGGCCGAACCTCTTGAGCAGCATGCACGTCTGAAAAAGGTCCTCGTCCTCAGGTTCAACCACGAGGATATACCGTCTATTCTGTTCAACAGCGTCCACTCAGCACCGTTCCTTACCCGGCCGGGCATATCCGGATCCATTCAAGGCTGAAGATTTAACAGAGACGTATCGCTTTACGGAAGTCAAGCTGTCAATTTTTGCCGTTAAGCTTTAACCAGTTCGCATCGGCCTTTTTGATGTTACCGGGAATATCCTTACTCCATTTTTCATACGCTGATTTGCTGCAATTCAGGTAAAGCTTCCCGTCAACGATCTTCCATACTTCAGGATCGGTTATGGCCTTCCGTGACTCCGTCAAGGCCCAGGCGCAATAACCGTCATATTGCGGAGCGTATTTCTCCGGACTGGCCGCAAACAGGTCCCTGTTTTCTTTGGTCGAGAAATACCAGGTCATGCCATGCCACGGGAAGGTAAATGACTCGCTGCCTTTCAGTGCCTTGACTGCCTTGAAATATGCAACAGTGTCATATCCCTTTATGGCTACTTCATCCATTGGTGCCTTTCCGACTGCTGCGCCGCCGAGGCCAGTCAATAGTATTGCAAATGAGAAACTCATGAGAATCCAGTCGGTTGCTTTCAGTAATTTCATGTTCTCAACCTCCATGTTAAGTATAACATATAATAGGAAAACATATTATCTTAGGGGCGTGTAGTTGAACCGTATTGTGGCTTATTTATTGAAGCTGTCCTCAGCATCCTGACTCCCTTGCATTTCAACGGCAACCTGCATGAGCTCTTCTTTTCGGGGACGGTAATAGAACATTGCTATTGCCGAGATGAAGATAAAAAGAGAGAGCGTCGGCGTATCCTTGCTCAGTACAAAAAGGACAACGCCGTAGATGCCTATACTTTCCGACAAGGCCATAGCCACTATGATCGCGGTTAAATATTTTGCAGCCGCTGGAGGCTGTTGATGTCTCCGGACGATGATGGAAGAAGGTTCGTTTTCGGCGATCTTCAACATGGCCTTTCGGATAGTGGAAGTAGCCGCGATTGTCACCATAGCGATACCGAATAAAATGATGCGCATGGTCCCGATCGGCAAACCGGGTGACATGGGTGCCAGTTGGTCTTCAATAAGCTTGCAGACCAGCAGATAAACCGCCAGAGAGCCGAACAGGGCGCCCCATATAATTTTGATCACAGTCCAGGCCTTGTCCAGCTTGCCGGTCTCGCTTTTGTCGAGTGTGTTCGCCCGGTTCTTTTTCGGAACTTCCTCAAAAGCTTTTGCAGAAGACAGCCGCTTCCATTGATATTTCACCAGCCAGGACATGCTTACCTTTGCCAGGGGCGCACGAAACTGGATCTCCTCGATCAGCTCCTTGTGAAACTGCATCCGTTTGGGCCGGAGAAGGTCCTGCCATCCTCCGGGCGGGTTGCCGACAGGTTCAACTAACCAGATCGAAAAATTCCCGAAGTCCGTGACAATCTTGCTGGTGCTTCCCTGGACGTTGTTTTTTTTACCCCGTTCCAGGGCGAGTAAATGCTTTTGACCATTCCCTGATACGCGATCCCCATCTCGTTTATTTCAATATACGAACGTTTGTAATGCAGATAAGTGAAGTAAGAGACCACAAAATGCGCCAGGAGCGTGGTCGGCAAAAATTGCTTGTGAAAAAGGGTCATACCCCGGCTTATCATAAAGAAAAAAACCAGCAGCACGACCAGCAGTATGCTCACGACTGCGAATTTTATTCGATGGAGACCCAGCAGGTTGTGGTAATCGTACCGCCTGGCCACGCTCCCGGGCCGGATCGGGATTCCTACGGCAGGAAGCGGCTCTGACTGTTTCGCGACTTCGGCTGCTTCCTGGACACGCGCCTGGCGCGCAAGCACCAGCGCGACGACAAGAAGCATAAGAAGCGCCCACATCGACGCGGTTGCGACCGTTTCATACATGCGTCTTTCCCTGCGCAGCTCTGACAGCTCAAGCTTAAACGAGAAGGACCCAAAATCTTCGCGCAGCGATCCTGCAGGGCTTACCGTGTAAACGCGCATCCGCCAAAAAAGCGATCATCCCTTCTCCGGTCTCTATGGCCTCGAAGGTGACGCCATCGATGCCGGCGCTCCCTTTGTTGGCCCTGACACGATGGTAGGCGTGACTGAGGATGTCGGCCCGATGTATCTTGTCGTAGAGCGCGTAGAAGCGGTAGGCCGGTTCTTGCTTGGCCTTACGGTAGAGCTTCCTCTGGAGTGTCCTGATTGTATCAGGGGTTGTTAGCATCTCTGCAATCCCCTCATCCTCTCTCCTTTGGTTGCGTGAACAAAGCAGGTCCCTTTTCTCGGGCAGGGTTATGTTGTCCCATGCCCTCAAACGATAGTATGGACCCCTCCGACTCCCGATACAGCCCAATGCGCTTTCGTTTCCTTATACGCTCCGGTTGGCATTCCTCTAACACCACTGTATCGGGTCTCCAGCACTGGACTGCTTATCTTCCGCTGCATGCCGCCCCTGCTACCCCGGGAGATTGCACAGACCGCTTCCGTTGTCCAAGCCTGTGTGCGTCGGCCTTCCCCAAACGTCCACTGGGTCGGCTTCTCCAATGTAACTGACGAGGCTACGTGTAGGTTCGCTTTCGCTGCGGCCTGTAGCTTTGCCGTTTGGGAACTCACGACCTCTGATTGCTCAGACGCCGCTCCCTCGTGCTACCAAGGTGTACGGACAACTCCTTGGGCGGGACTTGAACCCGCGAGATAATCAGTTGTTACTGCGTACGGACGTTGATGCATTTAGTGCTTTTCTTCTATTACCAGATGTCCGTAGCTCAGACAACATGGGGGACGCTGGTTCTCAAAGCCCATTGCGATGGACATCAAAATAAAAGCAACGTAAAAACCAACGTCCCCTACAAATTACTTAACACACGCCTGTCGCGCCGCTTGTTGAAATATATTGTGCCTGGAGAGATATCTTGACAAAAATACGGCTCCACGTATAATATCCAAGTATCCATAAAGAAGGAGATTAGTGTCATGGAGATTACCGAGAATAAATTAAGAGAAATCCTTACTGAACAACGAACTGAATTTCAGCATGTTGTCGGTATTTTCAAGGAAGATCTCGGATCAAAGATCAATCTCATTGCTGAGCAATACCAAGAAATCAAAACAACTCAAAAGATACAGACCGAAATGATCGGATCTTTGATGGAGGATGTACAAATTATCAAGTCCGATGTTCAGTTTCTTAAAGTCGAGCTGAAAAGAAAAGTAGATTACGATGAATTCGACGCTCTCACCAAACGTGTTTCACTGCTCGAAGCAAAAAGCAGAAAATAAACCCTAATCCTCTCCTGTCATCTTATTAACGCGCGAATATCATTGGAGCTGTGCCACTCCGGCGTCTAATGCGCGTTGTTAATCGGCGCGTTATGCGTCTTCAAGCTCAATACTCATTCTATATGTAACACTATGACAGTGAATTTACTGTGATGCATCAAAATGTCTCCTTGGGTAATGTGCGAGAAAATCAAAACTAACGCGCGGGTGAGCCGCGTGTTTTCGCGGCGGACTCGACCCGCTGGTTGGAATCTGATTCTATTGGCTTAATTTTGAACTGGCAAGCCGATTAAGACTGACGCCAAATTCGGCAGCCTGTATGGCGAGTTTTTGATGAACCTGAGGAGGGACCCGCACCATGAATTTGCCGCTGAAATGACGGGAAGAGATCGGTTCGGGTATGGCCTCACCTTTTTTATGCATATCCCTCATGACATCGTCAACCACATTACGAATGCCCTTTAAGGCGGATTCCTGTGTTTTTGCCAGCCAACTAAGGCTTGGAAATTCAGCGCACAGCCCAACATATTCGTTGTCGTCTTCAGACCAAGTTACCCGGTATGTAAATCTATCTTTCTTCATGGACATGATCCACCTCCAGCCTTTCTATTGCCAAGAGCACCTGTTTAACCTGATATGCTTTTGCTTTCCCTTTATGATTTTGAATATTTATCCTTGGATCGCCTTGCCACGGGGTTTTGTAAATCCGATGACTGCTCCCTCCTTGGCGAGGCTCGCCAAAATAATGATCGCATACTTTGCATAAATCATTAAATCGAACATCCCGCGGATGCTGACGTATATGGGCGAGTACGTCCTCTATTCTGCTCATGTTCTTATAGTATCATTATTGGTATCATTGTCAAGGGCTATTTGCGACGACGGCTATGGGGCAGGGATGAAGGGCTGCTTTAGAGTGTCGTGGGAAAACGGTAAGGTGGAGCGCCTTGTTGGCCTTTTTATGTGTTTTTATATCGGATTGGGTTCTGACCACCCATGCCGACCGAGTTTCCGACGTATTCGTCTCGGATGTCGGTTGCCACCATCCCCTCAAATTCCCATCGACTACTGGACTTGAAATCTTTGGAGTCACGCGTGTGGTATTTGAGTGTTCCCGCCTGATGCCATTTCTGAATCCGGTAAACTTCCCTGACAATGCTTGGTAGACAGCCATCCCGTATTCCGCTTGCTCACGCCGAGTTCCTACGACCCAAATGCCTCGGGTTGCCTCATATAATTCTTCGGCAGTCATGTCGCTTCAGGAACCATAGGGAACCATAGGGAACCATAGGGTCAGGTCTATACTGTTTACCTTTCCCTTTGACCCCGCAAAATCCGACTTATATACGTGAAGTGCATTTCCAGATGGTCAGCGATAGATCGCTGTGTGTACCCATACTTCTCAATAGCCTCGGCAATTTTTTTATCTCGTTTACGTTTGTCGTTCAGTATACTCTTTGTGAATATTTTATCAAGTTCCGGTCTGTTGGCAAATCGCTGGCTCTTCGGTATTTCAGGAATATCTTTATGCCTTCGGAGATGATCGGCGAGGCTGTCAACAAAGTCGTCCTCGCCAAGAAGGGTTTGGCCCTTAACCTCATTCCAGACGGAGTCCTTGCCAATGCCCCATTTCACAAATTGACAATATTCTTTCAACGCCTTCGCTCTTGTTCGGCTGAATTGTCCGAGTATCCAATCTGTCGTGAGGCAGGGTTGTGGCGGTTCTTCCCCTGATGTGGCCCGATAGCTGGACCATTTCCAGTCTTCTGGCTTTTCAACCATTCTCGCTCGAACAGGATTCAGGACCACATAGCGGCAAACTTCCAGAAGGTGCGAGTCCTTTTGAATCACGATGGCCTTGTACCTGCCCTGGAAAAGGTGGCCGGTCTTGTTGTGGCGCTTATTCCGCGCCTGAGTATAGACGCCGTTTAGTTGCTGTTGGCGATAATCGGAACGAGGACGATTCCGATAATACTGTCCTCGCTGTAAATAGAACCTGGGCGCACCGGGGCATTGAGTATCTTGCCGCAGGGC
>Ga0315281_10000224_pt1 | contig 74591 bp, 71 predicted proteins | sample YL17G07_0_MG_FD_204540 | JGI IMG/M metagenome (GOLD analysis project Ga0315281, IMG submission 204540) | Sediment microbial communities from Yellowstone Lake, YNP, Wyoming, USA - YL17G07_0 | ecosystem: Environmental > Aquatic > Freshwater > Lake > Sediment | place: USA: Wyoming | collected... | reverse complement strand
TCATACTGGCCTTCTCAAGGTCGATCTCGGAAACCGGAGCAACACTCGTCGTCGCCGGAGCCTTCGAAAACGGGCCAGTTTTCATACAAAACATGAAGAACGAGCTTGCCACAGGCAAAATCACCCAGCCAGTGTACGATGGCTCAATCGTCTTCGCAAGCTTCGCCCTCGTCGCCATTTCCCTCGGAATATTCGTAGCAATACGCCTCCTCGGCCCAAGATTCAAACTGCCAACCCAAAGAGTGTTTCCAAGCTTCGAAAGAAAAATAAGCTACTCAAAAGCCGCCTCCTCAAGAAACACCGTCACCCTCATAATCTTCGTAGCAATCGTCGTCCTACCCTCTCTCTTCGTCACCCTACCAGCGTTTCAGGCGCTGTTCACGGACACTTTGCCAAGGTCGCTCTCCGGCACCGGCCCATGGGGAGAATACTGGCAAAGCCTAGTCCTATCATACGTCCTCGCGGGAACAGTCACAGTGATCAACGTCATCATGGGGCTGCCGATGGCAATAATCGTCGCGAGAAGAAAACTCGGAAAGTTCCTCTCAGCCGCTCTCGACGTCCTCATCAACGTTCCCCTCGTCGTACCGTCGATCGCGCTCGGCGTCTCACTCGCCATTTTCTGGAGACAGAGCATCGCCTCATTCCCAGAGATGCTGCTGCTGATATTCGCGCACGTGGCGATCACGTATCCATACTTTGTCAGGTCAATGTCCGCGGCAGTGGAAAGAGTAGGCGTCGACCTTGAAGAGGCATCGAGAACGCTCGGCGCCAAACCGCTCGGCGTCTTCAGAACAGTGGTCCTGCCGCTGACGAAGTACTCCATACTTTCCGGCGCCATCATGGTCTTCACGCGAAGCCTGAGCGAGACCGGGGCAACACTGGCTGTCACGAGCCAACTGCGGCCCGTGTCGGTCGTGCTCGTCGACTGGGTAAAGCATCCGCCGCCGCAAGTCACGCCTCTAGAGATAGGGCTGGGCTGCGGCTTCCTCGTGCTGTTTTCGTTCGCGATTCTGCTTGCACTCAGGCTTTTAGCGAAGGAGAAAGGGAGATACTAACATGCTTAATAGACAAGACCGTGAGTATCAGTATTCCTCAATCACACATCTTATCGGGAAGGATGAATCGTGCCTGACGTCCGCTTGGTGAACGTCACAAAGAGATACGGAAAACTCGTCGCCGTAGACAACGTGAGCCTCCACATACAGGACAAGGAGTACTTCTCACTCCTCGGCCCAAGCGGATGCGGCAAAACCACCCTGCTCCGCCTGATCGCCGGGCTGATCCGGCCGGACGAAGGCGAAATCTACATCGGCGACAAACTCGTGAACGACGAGCCCCCCGAGGACAGGGACATCGGCTTCGTCTTCCAGACCTTCGCTCTCTTTCCCCACATGAACGCGTGGAACAACGTCACCTACGGCCCGAAAGTCAAAGGCTTCGACATGAAGAACGCGGAAACAATCGGCCACGAAGTCCTAGAAATGGTCAAACTGCACGAGCGAATTACTTCTTTTCCAAACGAGCTCAGCGGAGGAATGATGCAGAGAATAGCCGTCGCAAGGGCCCTCGCCGCCGGCGCAAAACTGTTGCTTCTCGACGAGCCACTTGGCCAACTGGACGCGAAAGTCAGAAACGAGTTGAGGTACGACATTAGGAAGATGACGAAAGACTTGGGCCTGACGGCGATACACGTCACTCACGACCAGTCCGAGGCGATGGCCATTTCGGACGAGATAGCCGTCATGAAAAAGGGAAGAATCATGCAGGTGGGCACTCCCCAGGAGCTCTACATGGCCCCGAAAAGCATTTTTGTGGCGCACTTCATAGGAGAATCAAACTTCCTCGAAGGCTACGTCTCAGACATGGACGGAAGCGAAGTGACGGTTGAGCTCCGCGGCGGCATACAAGTCAAGGTGATCGGCGAAGCTGAAAAGATCGGCGAAAAAGTGGCGTTGGCCGTGAGGCCCGAAGCGTTCTCTATGCAGAAGAAGGCGAGAAAAGACGGGAACACCATGACGGGCACGGTGGAAAGAGTGACATTCGAGGGAACCAACATTAGATATGAGGTCAGACTTGAGAACCAAGACATGATCGTGATCGTCAAGCCCTCGATGATCGGCGAATGGTGCAGCGTGAACGAAAGGACAAGCATCGGCTTCCCCGAGGACAAGGCTCATCTGTTCAAGTACCCGGACGCAGGCTTGAAGGAGGAAATCTCTGTTGAGTGACCTTGTAAAATGGTTTGAAAAACGAAAAGAGACGAGAGCCCTCTCCATGGTGCAGCGGCACCTTGCCCTAACAGACAGCATAGTCGAAGAACTTGACAAGGCCATAAACGCGGCCGTCGCCGGAGACGAGGAAGAAAGACGCAGATGCGTCCAGAGAGTCATGAGCGGCGAAAAAGAGGCTGACGCTCTGCGAAGAAAAGTCATGGACGAAATATCCACTGGAGAACTCTCGCCCGCAGACAGGGAGGACTTGATGGAGCTGATCAAGAGGGTAGATTTGGTCGCGGACTGGAGCAGAGAATCCACGCGCATTCTGGGCGCAATACCGATGGCTGCGGTGCCAAACTCAATAAAGAGCGTGTTCGTCGAGATGGCCAAAGGCGCCAAAGAATGTGCTGCTTCGCTGCAGAGATGCGTGAACAAGATGATGACTAAGCCGGAAGAGGCGTTGCAGGCGGCAGACGAGGTTGAACGCGCCGAAGAACGCGTCGACGACATACACGAGAAGGCCCGTACGCTTATTGGAAGAGAAGACTTGCCCCGTGCAGGAGTAGCGGTTCTGGCAAGCCAGCTTTTCGAGGCCATCGAGATGATCGCAGACTCGTGCGAAGACGCGTGTGATCAGGTCAGGGTGATAATGGTCAGAAGTGAGGTGAAAAGACATGGTTGAGACAAAGATTGACATTTCAAAGCTGAAGAGTGAAGGCGGCGACGTAGTGAAGGATCTCGCCGAGTTCATCAAGGAGAAGACTGACGCGAAGGTTGAAACGGGAGTGAACGAGATAACGGTTGACAGCGGCGACAAAGAGACGATTTCGCGCACGTACCTGAGAGTGCTTCTGCGGAAGTTCCTGCACAGGGAAGAACTGAGAGACGCTTACCGGGTGACGGGCGGAGAAGACAACAAGCTTGTCGTGCGAGAGAGAAAGGTCGCCGAAGAAGAGTAGCGTCGACAGCGCGGCCCCGCAGAGTCACACAGTTCTTTACGAAACAGCGGCTTGCTGCGGAGCGCAGTCTGTCACTGATCGGCTCCCCTTTTTTCCCAAGACGAGAACCACGCCTACGAGAATCAGGAAGGCGCCCAACACGAAAATGGGCAAGGGAACCTCCGAAAACAGCACAAACCCTAACATCGCAGCCACAACAGGCTCAAACAACGTGAACGTGGCTGTCTCAAACGGTCTGAGCGTTGACAACGACGAGAAGTACAAGGTGTGGGCAACAGCGGTTGGAAGCAACCCCAGACCGAGAATGTACAGGGCTATTTGGGGCTGAACAATCGACGAAGGAAGCATTCTTGCCGTGAGAACGCCGTAGGCTGCCGATGCCGCCCCGGCAACGGCGTACACGGGCACCATTGCCGCGATGGGGTTCATCCTGCTTCGAAGCTCTTTCCCGTAGTTGGCGTAGAACGCGAGCACAAGCGCCGACAGCACTGCCTCTGCGTCTCCCAGCAGACCTTGCGCGTTGTGGCTTGTCTTGGTCGCCTCAGCGACTCCGACAATGACTATGCCCACGAATGAAGTCGCAAGACCAGTTGCGGCTGTGCGAGAGGGTTTCATTTTGAAGACGAGAGTTGATATGATGGCGGCGAACATCGGCGCAGTGTCTACCAGAACAGTGGCGTTGAGAATTGTCGTGTCCTTCACTGCGGAAGTGAACAGCACAAAGTGTGTGCCGAGAAGGGCTCCGAGAACCACGACCTTCCGGACGTTGCCTCTGACGGCGCGCAGGGCCGATTGCCTTCTGGAAACCAGCAGGATTGACAAAAGAAACAGAGACGCAACTGCAAGTCTCCCGAGCACAAGCCACGACGCGTCAAAGCCTTCCAAGAACCTGATGAAGACCGACGCTGTGCCGAAGAGCACGCCGGCCACGACTCCTTCTGCGAGAGCCAACCTTCTTGCGCCAAACTGCATTCAGAAGACCCTTTCTCACCTTTCAACGGAGACACGGCTTTCGCCAGCTTCCTTCTCAAGCCTTATCACGTGCTCAGCCTTCTCAGCAAACGGCTCACTGTGCGTCACAGCTATCGTCTGCTCCACGGCCTTGAAACGCGAAATCGCCTCCGCGAGACGGTCTATGGAGCCATCCTCACTGCCCAGGCTCTCGGTGGGCTCATCAAGCAGAAGCATGCTGAGGCCATGACCCGTTCGCGACTGCATTATCAACTGGCCAAGCCCAAGCCGGTACGCGAACGCAAGCAACGTCCTTTCTCCTCCGGAAAGGTTGGACACTTCGCGTTCGACGTTGCCCTCGCTGACCACGTACGGCGTGTAAGTCTCGTCCACGTTGATGTTCAGCATTGGCCCTTCGTCGGAGGCGAGGCCGTCGAGGACCTGCTGCGTAAAGTTTCTCAGGACCTTGACGAACTCGCCGCGTAGCTTCGGCTGGATGCTCCTGTACGCGTCGCGGATGCTGCTCAGGATTTCAAGTGACCGGCTGATCTTCTGCATGCGCTCGATCTTCTGCTGGGCATGGTCTATCCGTTCGCGCATCTCGTTCAGGATTCTCGCGAGGTCCTCCTTTCGGTTCTGCTTCAACTGCAGTTCAGACATGATTCGCGAATGCAGTTCCAGCGACTGCTTCCACGTGGCTTTCGCGTCTTCCAGCGCGGAAACGTCAAACTGGCTGATTTCGGCCCTCACGAGATCCAGTTGCGCGTGGAGTTCCTCCTCCAGCCTCTGCTTGTCAGCGAGCTCCTTGTTCAACTCTGCAAGAGCGTTTTCTTCGTCTCCGGCGCGTGCCTTCGCGTCTTCTATTCTTGGCGTGAAAAGCTGCACGTTCGAAAGGGCGGCGCTTGCCTTCTGTCTGACCTGTCTGAGCTTCTCCACGTCCTGCTGAAGCTGGGAAATCAAGCTTCGTCTCTGATTGTTCTCGTCTTCGATTCTCCGCATCAAATCGTTCTTGTACTCGTCACTCAGGCCTTGGAGACACAGGGGGCACAGGCTCTCCGCGGAGAGAGAAGCCATTCTCTTCTGGTCGGTTTCCATGTTCTTCGCGGCCGCCTCAAGCTCACCCCTCACCTTGGAGATTTGGTCGTCGAAAACGGCCATCTGCCTCTTCAATGCCTCAAGCGGCTGATCGGGGGGCAGGCCGGCTTCAGCAAGTTCGGCGTTGTATGAACCCAGCTGTTTTCCCATGGCGGCGAGGCGTTGCCTCATGTCTTCGGCTGAAGTCTTCTCGGAGGCGACTTTGCGGCTGAGGCTTGAAAGCGCGTCTCGGACGCTGGAAACGTTTGCGGCCATTCTTGCCTCTTTGCGTCTGAGTTCCTCGTTTTGGGTTTTCACCTCTTCAAGTCTCTTCAGCTTCGTTTCTGCTTCTTCCAGCGTCTTCTTTGCTTGCGCGAGCTTTCCGGTCAGGTCCTCCAGCTCGACTTCCAGCAGCGTGAATTGCTCGGCCGTCCGGTTGTACTCTGAGCCGAGTCTGTCCATGCCCGTGATGTCCGCGTCTTTCTCGTAGGCTCGACGTTCTCCTTCGTAGTCTCTCTGATAAGCTGAGATGCTGCTCCACGCCGTCTCGTAGTCCGACAGCCCAAACAGCTCGTCTAGGCGTTTCTGCCGGTCCCTCGGCTGGGCGTTCAGCAGCTCCTTCAGGTGCTCCTGTCTGACCCAGACGATCTCGCGGAAAAGCTCCTTGTCAAGGCCAGTCACCGCTTTGACCTGTTCAGCCACTGCCTCGCTCTTGCTGCTTGAAATCAGCCTTTCGCCTTCGAAAAGCTTGAGCTGGTCTGGGTCTTGGCCTATGCCCTTCCCACGCTTCCTAAGACCCCTAGACAGGGTGTAGGTGTTGCCGTTGTGGGCAAACTGAACCGTGACCTTGGCCGAGTCGGCGCCTTCCCGGAGGAGATAGTCGAAGCTTCTCCCAAGCGGCTCGCCGAACAGTGCGAAGTCGATTGCGAAGAGTATGCTGGACTTTCCACAGCCTAGCCCTCCGACGAGGCAGTTGAAGCCTCGCGCGAATGGAACTGTTGACTTGACGTGTGAACGCATGTTTTCAAGCTGGACGATTTCAATTCTCATTGCAGCAGCTCCTCTATCGTCTGCTTGACTTTTTCTTCTTGGCGCTTCGTGAGCGGCTCGATCAGGCTGACGGCCACGTGTGCTATTCGTTCAGCCTCTGCTGGCCCGTATCGTTCAGAGAATATCTGCTGAAAATATTCGAGGGCCTTCGTTTTGAGGTCTTTGATTTCGCTTTCGAAGATTGAGCGAACTACCTCTTCGGGGACTTCGCTTTCGCGGAGCTGAACAACGGGATGCACGAACAATGCTTTCTCAGCTGAGGACCTGACCAATGCAATGTCAACCTCGGCTCGGCTTGACTCGGCAGGCAACGTGCCGCGGAGTATCGGAATCAATATCGCGCCGTCCTCGTCGGCACTCTTCACTAGGCGTACGGCTTGTTCGGTTATCTTTTGCGGAGCCATGCCCGTGAAGTCCTGTTCGACCACGACAAACTTGCGCTGCGTCTCAAGCCTCACAAACTGCGGGTAAACCGCGCCTTTCTCGTCCACCCTCACGTGGTAGAACCCCTTCTCAACCCCGGCTTCAGTGTAGTCCGTGGTTTCGGTGCAGCCCGCGTAGGCGAGCAGCCCAGTCTTGAACTTCCCAAGGTACGGCTTGTGGATGTGGCCGCCGGCGTAGTAGTCGAAGCCTTCCGGAATCAGTTCCGGCGACGCCTCTGCTTCAATGTACGGGGGATTGACGCCTGGCAGGTCCAGTGCCATGTGGAAGACGAAGATGTTGAACGTTGACGGGTCTGGCGCCGGCTTGTTCTGTTCGAGAAACTGTGGAAGCATTTCCGCTGTTTTGCCGCGGGTTCGATAGTTCGGCACGCCATACACGTGGCAGCAGTCGGGCAGTTTCCAGCAGGCTTGCTCGTGGCGGGGCAGGTAGTAGATGAGTCCTGCGCTGTCCAGCGGGTTGAGTATTGTGCCTGTCACGGTGTTGGGCGCGGAGTCGTGTGACCCGTCCACCGCTAGGACGGGAATGCCTGCTTGCCGCAAGCGGCTGAAGCTGCGAACCGTGCTTTCGAGCGTCGTGTTGGACGGGCGGGGCTGGTGGAACACGTCGCCAGCGACTATCATGAAGTCTGGTTTAAGCTCGATTGTCCTGTTCACGAGTTCTTCGAAGGCAGCGTCGAAGTCGCGGCGTCTGGCTTCTAGGCCGTACTGGGCGTAGCCGAGATGCAGGTCTGAAGCGTGAACGAAGCTGAAAGCCCTCATTGCGCCTGTTTCTCCGCAGGGTTGACTGAAGCTTAGGGGCTTGTCTGGGGATAAATCTGTTTTGCCGCTCGGCTAGGCGCTCGTCACAACGTATATCGTTAAGGTTTCAACCGCTGCTGAGATGATGAAAACTATGATGGCGACGGCCAGCACTCTGACGGCTTCCTCGCAACCCTGTATCAGGGCGTCGGTTCTGGACGGGCCTTCGGGACCGTACAGTCGCTTCGGGACCAGCCACGACGCGCCTATGAGTGTTCCAGCCATTGCGGACAGCACTATTGCTTCGCCTTCCAGAATGACCGTTGGCAAAATCATAAAGAACTGTGCGCTCTGTGCAAAATACATCATCAACCCAATCGTCATCGCGGTGTAGACTGGATTGACGATTGACAGCGGAAAGAACAGGACTCCGGGCAAGATCACCTGAAGGGAGGACACTTGCAGGTTGGCGCCGATTATGATCAGTAATGTGTACGACCAGCCTCCGTCCAAAAACCAATTCCGGCTGGACTCGCGGGTGAAGTACCATTGCTGGGCGGATACAAGGGTCGCGACCACGAGAGTAACAAGAATGCAGCCGAAGAACAACAGGTTGAAACCGACAAAAAGTTTCCACCTATGTGAAAATACATCAACGCATGAGTCAGAGAAATCCTTCAACTGACGCAGTTCCATATCAATGCACGACCTTTGGCAGAGTGGACAGGCAGTCTCTGTTCATTTTGACCGTACCCTACTGTCCCAAATATGTGGCCGGGTATTCCCTGATAGAGCATGATTGATGACAGATGAATTGCAGAGCAAACAAATCTCCTCTTCATCGTGTTCACTTTGGTACTTGTGTTTTTTGTGTAGTATCACTGCAAAGGAGGTGAGAGCGATGGGAACAGCTCCTACCACAGCCAATTTGGTGAACAGGGGCATACGCTCATTCAAAGACCATAGGTTGGTGTCCACAATCTCAATGGAGAATTCATTCACGCCTTCTTGAAATATCATGCTGAGCAGAATCCCCGATTGGCGATCCCAAACCCACTCGCCATAGCAATAATGCCAATTTTCATTCTCACATTCTGCCCAAGACGCATTCAGTAGGCCTCCCGTTCTGTACGCTCCCCCGCAGGCATGGTCAACGACGTGGAATCCCACAGTAAGATTGCAATAGAGGACACTCCGGTTCACCAGTGAGTTCAAGAAACCTTCATCAAATGTATAGTTGCTTGGAATTGCCCATACGATATTGGACCAAACTGCATAGCCCAATCTGAATCGCTCAAGCGCAAGATTCTGGATGTTCTCTGACGAAGTGTATTGAAATTCCTCATTACGTGCCGACCTGTACGTCACATCCACGACGAAATATGACTCAGAAATGTCTCGCATAGCTATGCGAATTGCCTTAAATTCCCGAAGCCAGAAGTACGTGGTCGAGACCCGATACGTAGCCCAATCCCCCATCTGCACATTGGGCCCAGCAGCTTCGCCCGCTCCACCTGCACTCCAAATGAGTGAGGAAAGCGAGCAGATCAACAGTATTGACGGAACTACAGCACGGACTTCGCTCAACCCGCCGTGACGTTCCATTTTTCGTTCACCCAAACAATATCCTTCACTGTTCCAGTGCAGGGCACATAATACTTACTCATCGTCACTACTAATGTTTTGTGGAACACAATTCTGCAAGACATCTCCGCACCAATGAAACAACAACCAACTTGTCGCGACGTTTACCACGTAGAAGCAGAAAAGCAGCCCACTGTTGCGCCATGCACTGGCTCTGCATGTTGCACACCGAAGCAAGTCCCAGATAGGAATTTAAGCACCCACACTTTCCCACTTGGACAAAAACACGCAATGGAAACGGCGCACTATGAAATGCCAGAAATGCGGACAAGAAACGTTCCTGCCATTCCGCTGCCAGTACTGCGGACGACACTTCTGCTCAGACCACAGACTCCCCGAAAACCACGACTGTGCACAGATAGAACAGGCACGAACGCCGAAAGAACACGTCTCTCAGATATCGGTCCGGAAACAAGCATCATATGAGTACACCGTCAACTACCCAGACCTCGAGCCCGCGCGGAAAAAACTGCACTTCAGCAAAACAGAAGCAAAACACTTGGCAGCAGCCACAGCACTCGTCGTAGCAGTCGGACTCTCCATAGTAGGATTCGGAAACATACAACAGACCAACCCCATCACGCTTGTATCATTCGTGACGATGTTCACGGCCTCATTCTTACTCCACGAACTCGCACACAAAGCCACCGCCCAAAAACACGGCCTCTGGGCAGAATTCAGACTCACACTGATCGGCGCTGTACTGACGCTGATCTCGGCGCTCTCGCAATTCCTGAAGATCATCTCTCCCGGCGCGGTCGTGATCGCAGGAGCCGCCGACAAGAACACCATCGGAAACGTGTCGCTCGCCGGACCAGCCACCAACCTTGCGCTTGCAGCAGCCTTCACCGCAGGCGCACTTCTGCCCTCGCCGGCTTCGGGCTTCTTTGCCATAGCGGCCTTCTTCAACTCTTGGATCGCCCTCTTCAACCTTATACCGTTCGCCGTGCTGGACGGGTTAAAAATCTTCCAGTGGGACAAGAGAATCTGGGCAGCAGCCTTCGCCGCCGCGCTGGCGCTCACAGCCACATGGTTCTACCTCCTAGCGTAGACGCAGAGAAGGAAAACACATATATCCTCCAAAAAGAGAATCAGTAAACCGTCAAGTTTTTCAGTTGATAGCAAATGGTCAACAGAGACCGACATGACATCACATTCGAAATTCTGATAAAGGCGTCCTCCAAAAGGAAGAAGACCGAGCTCATGCGGGACGTCGGACTCTCTTTTGTTCAGGCAAAACTGTACCTTGGCGGACTGGTCGAGAAGAAACTCCTCGAAATCGACGAAAAACGCAACTTCCGCACAACCAAGAAGGGAAAAGAACTCCTAGAAAAATGCTCCAAATGCCCACTCTTCAAGTGGGCAAAAAACAAAAACTCAGCCCAAATCAGCTAGAGAAGCTCTATCGTCACGTGTACCTCTTCAGGCACACGAATCCGCATGATCCTGCGCATCACCCGTTCCTCAGCGTCAATGTCTATGAGGCGCTTGTGAATGCGCATCTCCCACCGGTCCCACGTGGCAGTTCCTTCCCCACACGGCGACTTCAAAACTGGGACCTTCAGCCGCTTCGTCGGAAGCGGAACCGGCCCGTTCATTTTCACGCCGGTCTTCTGGGCAATGAGACTCAGCTCCTCGCAGACCTCCTCAAGCTTCCGATAGTCGGTACTTGTCAAGCGAATTCTTGCTTTTCTAGCCAAAGCACATCATTCCCGATGTTTCTGCACCTAAACAGATTTATTGCGTACCTACCTTAGACAAATGACCGCAAATAAAAACCTATCGAACCAACAAACAGGAAAAGAAAACCACACCACGGGGACACAGAAATGGGAAACTCGAAGTCCACCAAGCTTAAAGTCAAAGGAATACTCTTCGACCTAGACGGCACGATCATGAACCCCAGAGAAGCCTACCTCGAAGCCGCAAAGACGGCGTTCACAAGAACAGGACAGAAAATCCCAAGCGACGAAATCCTCTATGAACTCCCCCGCAGACTCGAACAGCAAATGCCCATAGACGACCTGGTCAAATCCGCCGACAAGGACGATTTCCGCCGCATTTACCTCAAAGCGTTCTACGACATCACGGCCACGAAGACCAAGCCTCTGCCAGAAATTGCCAAGGCATTGCAGAAGCTTTCAGAAAACGCCAAACTGGCACTGACAACCATGCGGTCCGTGCCAAAAGAGAAAATCTTGGAAGAACTCGGCAGATTCGGCCTCGCTCAGTACTTCGAAGTAGTCGTCACGTCCCTCGACACGAAAACCACGAAACCCTCGCCGGAAGCACTGCTCACATGCTCAGCGAAGCTCGGCCTAGACATAGGAGAATGCGTGGCGGTCGGTGACTCCGTCGTTGATGTGAGAGCTGGAAGAAACGCCGGCGCCAAGACAGTCGCCGTCCTAACGGGAACCTTCAGCCGAAAAGAACTGCAGAACGAAAAGCCGGACCTGATACTCGAAAGCGTCAAAGAGCTGCCAGATTTCCTGCGTCAGCCTCCAAAATGAGCCTTCACAATATTTCGGCCAACGAAATATAGCTGGAAATTACTGAACTAAGTTATAGAAGCCACCACGAATAAAGCTTATTAAAACCACGAAGGTCTAGTTTATGTTGGAGAAGGCTTCGGAACGGGAGTACCCATGAACTTCATTGAGATATTGTTGTCAGAGAAACTCAAGGACAAGAACCCAATGCTGGATGTCTTAGGCTCTGACAGAAAGGTACTCCAAATAGCCTGTCAGGACCTCACAAACTACCTTAAGACCCACTGGAACCTGATTGGCGGCGAATACGGCGAATTCGAGATAGTAGAAAAACTCGAAAAAATCTTTAACGAAGACCGCGACGAGCTTGAGGAATTCCTCAGCGTCTGGACGGGCATCTGGCTCAGAAAATGGGGAGAACGCGTCAGACTGCTCATCGGCAACGACAGCTCGAAAAAGTGGAACCGAGTCACGCGGGTGCTGAACAACGCCGAGCCGGTCTGGCAGAAGCTGAACAACCGCCAAGAAATCGAAGACGTGGTCGTGTCAACCCTCGTCAGAAACGGCGAAATCTGCGGCACCTCAATCCTCGCCGAAAACCTCCTCAAAATGGAACTCGGCGACGAAAAGAGAGAATACGACACTGACGAGGAACAAGTGTTGAACGTCGTCAACAACGCGTTGAGAAAAGCCCGGGAACTGACTCAGAGCAGAGGCCCGCTCATCTTCGTAAGAGTCGACAAGGGCTACTACAGCCAGTGATTAGTACTGATAATAAGCTGCTAGACAGCGTATTTGTCGCCAAATACCGTTTTAGTTTGTCCTTCTCTTTTCAAGGCTTGAGGGTCAGCGTCATCGACTCTGAGGTTTGCATTGCTAGGGTAGGGTTCTCCGCGTAAAAAAGGGCATCGAATCAATGAAATAGCTCGGCATTTCTGCATGATTTAGGCAGGGGTTCTCTGTTAAAGTTTGCCGAGTCTTCCACTATGTTGTTCGGCATCCGAACACCATGCCGGATCGTATGGAAACCAATTAGGCAGTCTGAGTCTAAATTATTTTCAGTCACTTTGTTTAATCTTAAATCATTCAAGCTGATTTTATCTTAGATTATCTAAGTCTTTCTATTTATAATTATCACATGCAAAAGCTTTTATGGTTCAACCACAGAATAGGGGAGCCGGGAGATGTGAACTGAAACATGGAATCAGCAATTGAAAAAACGATTGAGAAAGCAACAGTGCGGGGCTTCCTGACTGGGGAGATGCGGCCGGTTCTATTTGACATCTACAGTCCGTTTGTGGATTTTCTTGAGGAATACCTCAAGATGACTGGCTCAACCCTAACGCTTGAAGACATCTTTCGCAGAATGATCTATGCAGAAATCAAGATCCTCGTTAATGATCTCAACGACTTCGTATCGGACCACTACCATGTCACCCTCGCGGATTTCGCCGCCAAATGGGGCTATATTCTCAATGCGGACTTTCCCTCTGCGACAGAGGAGGCACCATAACCATGAAGCCAGCAGCCGCGAAAACAGAAAGGAAGACAGAGAAGGTTACTGTCGAAGTTGACGCGCCTACCGTCCGCTGGATTATTGAGAAGCTTCCCTGGCTTGGCTACGAGAGTCTCAAGGACTTTGTTGACGACGCTGTGAGAGAACGCATATGGAGTCTGCTTCAGACAGCCACTCGATCTCGACAGTAAGCAAGAACAAGTAGCTCAAAACTCCCCCCTTTCTCTATAATATTATTCTATATAAGAAACTGAACTATGCGAATCTGCCGCTTTCGTCTTGAGGATGATGGATTTTACATTTCATTAGGAAATGTAGAAACGATGGACTCAAAAGGAAAAGGACAAGTTTCAGAACATAAAGAATACACCTACTATCATTAAGAGTAGTAAGTGTCTTGATTGAACACCACGGGAAGCTAATAACAAATGGGGTAGTCAGCGGGATCGTTTGGCGTGTGCAGAGAACACGAAGGCCAGAAAGACAGCGGCTAAGATCGTGTATGGCAACAACCACGGGATCAACCCTTGAAAGGCAATCAGCAACGGAAGGTAAAGTAGACCGACGAAAGTCGCGACAAAAAGGAAGACTGCAAGAGGGTTGTCGTCGCTGCTGTCGCCGTCAGTCATCATCTACTAGCCTCCCCGGAACCTTTTCATTATCTCTTCTGGATAGGGGAAGCTGTATTCGGCCTCGAACCATCCTAGCGCGAAGTCCGTGCCTCCGCGTTTCTTTCGTCTCTTGCTGCCGCTTCTTCTGCTGCTCGTGGATGGCGGGGGAAGCCGTAAGGCGTCAACGTCTGGCGTTTTCATGCTGGGCACGTCCACGTCAAACTTCAGCCGCATCTTCTGGACGCTCAGAAGCCGCTGAGTTTGAGCAGCCTTGACTCGGGCCACGCTTCTCTCGGAAGGAATCTCGATGGCGAACTCTCCTGCTCCAAACCATAATGACAGGATAGGCACAGCCTTCGTTCTGCTGCGCGATGTCTCCTTTTCGAAGCTGAGTAGTCTATGCATCTGGACACTGGGAGTCATGACTCCTATCTCAGTGTCCAGCGTCGGAAGCGTCACGGTTCGCCTATCAAGTCGAGGCTCAAAGCCCAGCTTCGTCAATCCTACTCCGAAAGTTAGGGCACGCATCACCGCAGAAGATCCCCTGCTGAAGCCTACGCTGGGAAGATAGGGCATTGTGGCTTCTGCCTGCCGCTGCACCGTCACACCGAACTGTCTGGGAGCGCTCATAAGCCAGTCCGAGGGCATCGCCTTGTACGCTGGCTCAAACAGCTTCTCCGCTGCCGGGATCAACATGTCTCCCCAAGCGTAAAACTTCGGAACAAACTTCACCTGAGGCGAAAGAACCTTCGTGGTGAACAGGACGCTGGCGCGTGGCGTGTCTGCTAGGCCCCAGATGTCTGCTGAGACTTCAGGAATAGAAGTCACTATCTTCCCGGGGAAGCTCACGATCTCAGAAGCCAGATATGGTTTTGCTCCTGTCACCCTCATGACTAAGCTTTCTTTCCAGCCTTTCCACTCAAGCGGCCCAGACTCAACGTAGCGTTTACTGAGCCAGTCCGAAGCCTTCGGAACAACAGTCTTCCCAGCCAGCTTCCCGAATATGCTCCCAATCACGTAGCCGCTCAGAACCGCACCAAATATCGAGCCGAACGCGTAAGCTGGAGATTTGATGGCTAACCGTAACTCCTCGCTCATGACTGGCTTGCCAGCAAGTATGCTCTCCACAATGCTTGAGACAGCTCCTCCCGTGACGGTGGCTCCGCGTCTGGGAACACTTGGAGAACCAGACAAGCCGGCCAGTGAATAAGGTGTGCTTTCTATGTCTGCCGTGAAGCCGCTCCAGATTTCCTTTGGAATCTCAAACTCTTTTCCGGTCATCATGTACCGCACTAGGCCAGATGGGGAGCGAACAGCTTGCTCTCTAGTCAGTCCGAGCGTGATGGGAAGATCACGAATTATCTGGCTGAAAGGCTTGTTGACTGGCTCAAACGTGACTTCCAAACCCACGCCAGTCTCACGGAGGCCGGACACTTTCATGCCCTCGGGAATCGTGAAAGGCAAGTTCCTGCCCGCCAGTTCCGGACGACCCAGCATCTGGTAGAAGTATTTGCTTTCGCGCTCGAGCTCGTCAAGCGGCTGCACGTAAGGCTTGGTCTTGCCTGGAAAGAACCGCTCTAGGACGCTGCTCTGATCCACAGACTGAACCGGTTTGGCCGCGACTATCGGGTGCTGGCGCTGGATCACGTGGGGATCGCTTGGGTGAACAGTCAACTCATGCCAGTTGTACGTTGCAAAATCCATTTTCTGAGCACCCCTCGACGTGAAGAATTCTGGGAAGCTCACGGGAGTCTCAGCCATCATGGCCAGCATGAGCTTTCTGTCGCTGACGATGCGCGTGTAAGACTCGCCACGCTGGGGCCTCGGGAAGCTTTCCGGCGTCTCAGCCATCGTGGCAAGCATGAGCTTCCTGTCGAAGGGGCTGACGCGGGCCCGGGATCGTTCGCGCGGCGGCTCCTCAGAAACCATTTGCAAAGCCATCTTCCGTTCCCCGGTTGGACGGAGATGCTCGCGACGCTCTATCATCCGCGTCTGTTGGACGTAGCGGATTCGTCCGCGTATGGCTGCCGACTGTGCCGCTGCTCGGTAGGCCATCACTCGGTTTTGATATTCGTTTTGACGCGCTCGATACTGGGCTAGGGCTACGTTTCTGTTACTCATACTTTTTCAATCCCGATTTTGTTTTGTTCATATATCCATGGAAAGCTCCAGATCGTCTTACCGGAAAGGTTGTGACTCCGCTTGACGACAAGCCAATTCCTGACTATGACGATGCGGGAGTCGGAAAGTCGGACAACAAGTTTGAAAGCTGCGTTCCCACGCGGGATCAAGTAAGCCAACAGCACGCCAGTAACAACCTCGCGGTCGCCGACTTCAACGATTACGGCGCGATCCAAAAAGCTGTTGATCAGCGGCAGGTTTCCGTCTCCAGCATGGTACTCCGGTGTCTTGTTACGTCCTCTATTTTCTTGTTTCTGCATGGTTAAACCTCATGACTCGTAATTCCACGTTTATTGGAACCGATTTTCGTATATATCCACTCGCAAGCGTAAGGACAACTATGACAGAAAGGATCACCTGGCGTGTAGTTGAACGGACAATAGTTAACTCGTCCTTTAACCATGGCTTTACTCAATGAGTTTTACCTCCAAACGTTTCCCATCGACAAGCGTAATCAGCGAAACAACATTGTCCGCAACATGAAACTCTGAGGCTTCCCTGATTATAACTTTCAGGATGCGGCCGTTAATGTGAAAGCCAGTTAACACGCCGGAAAAGGAGCCTTGCGCGTTCGCAACCCGGACTCCGAGGCCTATGCAACCTCTTAGTATTTTTTCAGCACAAACTGGGCAGCAGTTGTGTGTTGTCATGGCCGCTCAACCTCTTTTTCGGTTACAGAAGTTACACTTGCAGCACACGGTTCATTTTTCAACTCAGCTTCAGTCGCCTCTTTAGAATTGTTCGTGAAAGTATCGTCCGTACCGTCCGTATCGTCCGCTAATGTTGTTTGTCCATGCTTTTCAGCGGACGATAATACGGACGGTTCATTTTTCGAACCGTCCGTGGTATCGTCCGTATTTTCACCATGCTTTTCATGGTCACGGACGGTAAGGACGGTACAGACGATATTTATCCGTATCTTTCTAGTCCTCTCTAGTCCCGTTCTTATACCGGTTTCGATTTCCAAACCTAAACTCTTCAGGGACGGCGCCAACTCATTCAACTGTCTAACCAGCGTGTTTGGCGCTTTGGGCCATGCCTTCTGGCGTGTGCTTATGCCCAGGACTTTTGCGTGTTCATTAAGGCGCATGTAAAGCTGTGTTGGCGTTTCTTCCCACGGTTCTTTTAGCGAAGCAAAAGAATCCAGCAGGACCGTGGCTATTGGACTAGCATGCGCAGCCTCTTCACTCTGCGCCTTAACCTTTAGCGCGTAAGCGCCCAAAAACTCTTTCTCAGTATTCCCTAAACCTCGGCTTATCGCGCATCCCCATTTTGTGAAGTCTGCCATGCGGAACAGTTCAGCCGGGTTCACTTGTGGATATAACTGCATGGCCCTGACAAGCACATCCAAGAAAGCGCCTAAGATTTCTGGCTTGCACTTCTCGAACTCGGTAAATAATTCTTCCTCGGTTCTCCGCTTTTCCTTTTCAATGTTTGACAAGCCAACAAGTACAGCGCGATCCAGCAAGTCGCCAGTTTGCGCTGCGATGTTTATGCCGTTCACTCCAACACATCTTTTGAAACCGTATATCACGTCATCATCGTCTGAGTAGAGCTCCCGCTTGCTGAATCCGCTGCCAGTGACGGCTCGACAAAGCGTGTCGCTCATCCAATGAGGCAGGTGCGTCACGTTATCGTAGAAAGACAGCCAGTGATGTTCCAACTGTTGAACCCTCTCACCTTCGTTCTTAGGCAGCGTAAGCAACTCGATACTGGACGGGTCCAGCAGCCGTTTGAGCAGCTTGAAAATCACGCTTTTTCCGCTGCCCTGAATCCCATACAGCAACAGTATTGGGTGCGGGATAGTTGGAATAAGAAAGCTCACACAGGTGCACATCACCACCAATTTTGTGTTCGGTATCTTGTCTTCAGAATCCAGTTTGACTTGTTCGCTTTCGCTTGTGGCTATGTTAAAAAAATCCAACAAACGCCACGCATCACATCCCCTTGTCGGCATGGCAAGCGGAAGCTGATGGCTGTATCGCTTAAACAGTATCGGCGGATCGTCAACTATGCTCCAGCCTTCAGATGTTATTTTGATGGTCCTGTGCTTATCGTCCGTCATGTCCAGCCAGAAACAGTTTTCGCCGGGCGCTACACGATTGTAAAGCGTGATTCTTGGACCCTCAAACATGGCTTTGGAAATTAGGACGTTCAGTGCGCTGCTTATGGCTTCGTTGCCGGGGGCCTTGCTTTCCGTTTCCCACAGCAAACTCGAAAGCCACGACTTGAAAAGTCTGCTTCGAAGGGGTATCGTAACCTTAACGCCTCTCTGGTTAACATACGCGAAAGGCATGCCAGTCTGATCCGTGAAAAGCGTAGGTTCTCCAAATAAGCATAAGGTCACAAGCTTGTCGGCTTGGCTTTTCCTTTCTACATCCTCTTCGTCCTCTTCGAAAGCTTTGGGGGGATCTTCCACATGAAAATCTGGCCGCTCCTGCTCTGCTTTCAACCGCTCCAAGGTGGCCTTCCGATTTGCCTCTAGCTTTTGCAAGTTTTCGACTCTTCCACATCCAGAACATTTGAACCAGACCGTGCCAATGCTGTCAACATGGGTTTGTCTAAGGAATCCTCCGCAACCGCACAAGAACACAGCTTCGGGTTGTGGCTGCTCGGTCATAGTCTGCGTTCCCTCTCCTTGATCTCGCGCCTAAGTTGCCGAATTTCGGCAAGCGCATTCTCGACGTGAATTAAGATTGTAAGAAGTTTCTCGCGGGGTACGCTGACCTGATCGCTCATTTTCTGGTTCGTCTCCATCTTGCCATATATTTCCGATGATATTCGCGCTGCCGTTCAGACCATTTATACTGTTTTCCCATTGTTTGCCCCCTCTGAATGAGTGAGTAGTTTATATGTCGCAGCGATACCCCGTATTTTGTGGTCTAAGGTGAAATTTCAGAACACTTACAAATGCGAAAATCTCGATTTTGAAAGCACGTATGAGAGCCTATGCGGACTCTTGCCCAGTGTAGATAAAACTCCGAAAGGTCATATTTCATTCAGGATTTCAAGTAAGAAGATTGAGGTTTTGATTTCGCCAAAAGGAAAGGTTCAGGTCGCTTGGGAAAACGAGGAAGAGAAACAGAAGTTTCTGCCAGCCCTGGAGTCTCTGCTCAAAACTGACAGCGGCCAAAAAGCAGAGTTGAAACCGCTATACGCCAATGTTGTCAATGTTCCTTATCCACCACCTGACCATTTCAGTTTTGCATGGTGTAAAGAGAAGTTTACTTTCTTTCAGAAGCTCGGATTTTTCCTTTGGATCGAAAGGAGAGCAGAACGCAAGCGTTTGGAAAGGGAGCTAATAATAAGAAGGCACGAATGTGAACTTGCCATCGCCAAAAGAACGTTCGAAATACATGAGCACGACCCTGAGTACCTCCGTAAAATGGAGAAACTGAAGTTCGAGATGCTTAAGAAATATGGCTTGCTTCCAACCCCTCTCGAGGTTAGAGACTAGGCAAAAGAAGGGAGGTTAGGGTTTCTTTTCCAGCAGTTCCTTCAGCATTTTTCTCTCGGTTTCAAATTCGGTTTCAAGATGGAACAACCTCGCCTCATACATTGCGCTCCTGGTCTGTTCAACTTCTAGCTGCTGCCGGAGTTTGGTCACTTCGCTTTTCGGAATTTCTCTAGCGAAATTGCATTTCTGATAGGCTGCCAGAATGATGTCTGTCTCGTTCTTGTCATAGTAGCTTTGTCTTGAACCCTTGATGGCGTGCCCCATAAGCTGCTCTTTATCGTCATCGTCCATGTCCGTTTGCCGAACGATCTTTCTGAAGGCTTTTCTCAAGCTGTGGGTCCACATGGTCTGGGGGTCTAGTCCTGCTTTCCTGCAACAGTTTTTGACGATCCGCAAGACATAGCTTTGGCTTATCGCCTCGTGTCCGGACGTGGAGAACAAAGGTGAATCTAGCTCTCGTTGTTTGTGGGCCAGTGCAATGTACCGTTTCAGGGTTTCTGCTCCCTCTCCATTGATGAACGTGTAATAAAATGGTATGTCTCTAGAGCGGAGTTTCCAATCTAGGTCCGGCGTGATCTTCAGCGTGATGACGTCCTTGTCCAACTGGTCCGCGACATGCTTCAGTCGCAGATGTTGGATGACGTTCACTCTTACACCTGACTGAAACAGCGTCAGCAAAATCGCCTTGTCTCGTAGGCTCGAGGCCATGTCTATGATCTGATACATGTCGGTTTTGTTTGGGATGTGCTCGATCGCTCCCTTTTTCAATCCAACATGAAAATAGTGTTTGCCACCTCTCGCGCTGTCGAAAGGCAAAGCTTCACCGTCCTTGTTCCGGTAAAAACTTTTCAACGCAACCATGCACGTGTTAGCAACGCTCGGATTATTCGCGGTCTTCGTGGCTATATATCGCCACGCCATGTCTCGAGCCTTGAACTTGTCCAGGTTCCTCCACTCTACAGGACCGATGCAAAGCTCCGCACAAAAAGCCTTAAGCTCCCTCGCAAAGATCCTCTGCGTGTTCTCCGGCCTATCCTTCAGCCACGCCTTAACCTCTGGGTACTGCTCCATGAACTTCTCATGCTCTCTCATTTGTTTCATGCTTGCTCACACTAGAACTAGAATCGTTATCAACACTTAAAGCTATCTGTATGGGCTACTACCAGTCAGGATAGAGAAAACCCGAAAAAAGCCCGTCAGAGCATCCGTTCTCTGTGCAGGTTCTTCGTCCGCCACGAGTAAGTCTTGACGACAGTCGTCTGGCCGTAGCCGCAGGCCGCGCACCGCCTCTTGGCAAGATTATACGATCTTCTTCCACATCGCCTGCAACGTATGTGAACAGGCTTTCCGGCACGCTTGCCAAAGGACGGTGTGCCCTTTCCCAAGAAAAATCACCTTGGCGGAGGCGAAATAAGCACCACGTTGTCTCCGCGAACAATTATTAGGCCGAGCTTCCTGACGTTTTCCGAGCTAGTGGTGTCCTCGGTCTCCTCCAGCACGAGGTTCAGATGCTGATCGAATCCCTTGAGTCTTCCACGCAGATTCTTTCCCCCTTTCAGTCTCACCAGCACGGTTTTGCCGAGATTCTGCTCAAGGATTTCAGTGGTCATCTCGCTCATCGCTGAACACCTGCGAACACATTCTTTAATGTCCATTATACTTAAGCCTTACACTTAAAAACCTATCTAGCTCCGTCCGCAACGGAAACACCGACACAACCATCCAGAAATGTGGATTCAGACAGCCTCAGGGCCGGCAGAATTGCATCTTTTATACTTGCAGAAACAAATCTAACCTAGTCGGATATTCATGCCCGAGAAAGCCAAACGTCATTTCATGAAGGAGAAAGAATCAAAAGAACTCCTCAACACCGCGTCACAACTCCTCGGAGTAGACGTCAGGAAGCTCTTGGACGCAAAAGCCAACATCGAAGTGGTCGAGTCGCAAGGCATGCAGGTAATTCTCGCGGAAGGAAAACCGGTGCTCGTCAAAGACGACGCGCGCACATATCCAGCCCTCACATTCACTGAACTCCTCAACACGCTGCCAAAAGCGGTCGTCGACATGGGCGCCGTCCCCCACGTGTGCAAGGGCGCGAACATCATGGCACCCGGCGTCCGACACTACGAAGGAGAATTCCAAAAAGGCAACTACGTTCTAGTCGTGGACGAGAAATACGGCAAGCCGCTGGCCCTAGGGCAGGCAGTCCACAGTGTCGAAGAAGCAAGAAACACCAAGCAAGGCGCAGTCGTCACGAACGTGCATTTCGTCGGAGACAAGGCGTGGAACCTCATGAAAAAGTTGGCTGAAGCCAACAGGTGAAAATCAAATACAAACTCCAAATTCATAAAACACTTTAATACTCCAGCACGTAATTAGAAATTCAGACGCCCACTAAAGAAATGCTTAAACTCTCGAAAGAAAGAATAGAGAAGAAGAGAGGAGAAATTTGCCGAAAATCGGTGACCTGCTTCACAAATCCAGAAAGGAAGAAAAGGCAGAAGTAGACAAGGCCACGGCTGGCAAGACTTACCTGAAGGCAATGCCCCTTCGCGACCTGGGAGACTTGGACGCCGTCAAAAGTGAGGTCAAATCCGGCAACATTCTCATTCTAAGGATAACTTCGCTCGCAAACAAGAGCATCGACGACGTGAAGCGAGCCGTGAATGAGCTTTCAGAGTTTGCCGAGTCCGTCGGCGGCGACATAGCGAGACTGGGCGAGGAAAGAGTTGTAATCTGTCCGCCTAACGTGAAAATCTGGAGAGAGAAAACCCCCGTCTCAAACGAGCCTATACCTACAGCAGCCTGAAAGTCTCCATGATCGCCGGAGCGAACGTCTGAACGTCAAACTTTCTCTGCATAAAGTTCGCCAAGCCGATGCATTTCGCTCTTTCACCGTGGCACACAACGATCCTCTCGGGCTTCGGCTGGAGACTGGTCAGATAGTTGAAGATCTGCCTGCGATCCGAGTGACCGGAAAAGCCCTCGATAGATTCGCATCGAAGCCTTATCTTCGCAACGTCCATCCTGCCTTCAGCAGTCATCGTCGCAATCTCGCCCAGCCCTTTCTGCACCCTTCTGCCCATCGTACCCTCAATCTGGTAGCTCACGAAGATGATCGAGTTGTTCTCGTTGTCCGCAAGACTCTTGAAGTACTCAATGACGGGGCCGCCTTCAAGCATGCCTGAAGTCGCCATGATGATGCACGGCTCGCCCTCAATGATCTCCTGTCTCACGCTCGGGTGTTCCACGATCGTGAAGTAGTCGGACTGGAAAGGATTCACGCCGTCGTGGAGAATGCTGTTGCGAACCTCGCGACCGAGATACTCGGGATAAGCCGTGTGGATGGCCGTTGCCTCCGAAATCATGCCCTCAATGAACACTGGAGCCTCCTTCATCATCCCGCGCTTCATATACCCGTCGAGAATCAGCATGATCTCCTGCGCCCTGCCGACCGCCGGAACAGGAATCAGAACCTTGCCTCTGCGTTCAAGAGTGTCATTCACGATCGCGGTAAGCTTCTCCTCAGCCTCCAGTCTCGACGGCATAATATCATCCGGCCCGCCGTACGTGCTCTCAGTTATCACCGTTTCAACACGCGGGAACTCGGAGGTCGCCGCCTCCAAAAGCATCGTCCGCGCGTACTTGTAGTCACCCGTGTAGACCACGTTGTGGACGCCTTCGCCCACGTGAAGATGAGCCATAGACGAACCAAGAATGTGGCCGGCGTTGTGCAGCGTCAGCCTGATGTCCGGCGCTATGTCGGTTACGACGCCGTACCGCAGTGGAATCGTGTGGAGAACACACCCGCGAACGTCCTTCTGATCGTAGTAGGGCGTCGTTCCCTGCTTGCCGGCCACGTCCAAGTAGTCCAGCTGCAGTAGAGTCATCAGGTTCGATGTCGGCGCGGAACAGTAAACCGGCCCGTCATAACCGTACTTGAACAGGAAGGGCAGCAGCCCACAATGGTCAAGATGAGCGTGGCTTATGACCACAGCGTCCAAAGACTCAAGCTCGAACGCCGGATCATCAAGCCTCGGAAACGCCTCAAACGGCCTTGGAGAACCCGGGTTGATGCCACAATCGAGCAGCACGTTGCTTTCGCGAGTCTGAAAGAGGAAAGCCGATCTTCCCACCTCTTGGGCGCCGCCGAGCGCCGTGATCCTGACATCGCCCACTTCAAACATTTTTGACCTGAAAATCCTTTCGCCAACCGCTCGCAGGACGCGCTCTCTCTCCTTGCTTTCAGAATGAAGATAGTGACGCATGTTGGTGACGATCTTTGATCGCAGCGGCGGACTCCTCAGGACGTGCGGCCGCCACTTGGTCCGCCTTATGATTTCCTGCAGAACCGTGCCGTTCTTGCCGATCACCAGTCCGGGCTTTTTTGCTTCAACTATTATCTCGCCCAGACTTGGGTCAAAATTGATGTCTGTGATCTCGGCTTCGACTGGAATTGTCTCCTTCGCTATCCGTTCAGCGTCAGCCTCCGGAACCCTGACCGACGGGTCTGAGCGAACCACAATGCGTTTCCTTATGACGTTCACGATGCCAGCTATCACGTTGCTCTGCTCAACCAGCACCTCAGGCCTCTTGGTGTAGACGGCCAGCGTCGACCCTTCATACTCTATCCTCGTGACTTCTGCCTCTTTCGGCACATGCTCTAGGATGTACTGGCTAACTTCGATCTTGTCCCGCTCAGAATTCGCCCGCACGACTTCAACTTCCTCAATCGGCGAGAAGCTGCTTTTTCTCCCTTTCACTCAGTTCTCTGTAGCCCGACTTGTCAACTACTGCAATGTTGAAGCTGTCTCCGCTTGCCGCATCCCGTTTCATTGCCGCGCCGACAGCTTTCACGATGACAGGCAACATGTCCTTGACTGAAGAGTCCTCCTTGAACTGATCCTCCAATATTCCATACGCCAAAGGAGAACCCGATCCTGTGGAAACACATTTCTCCTCAGTCAAGCTGCCGAACGGGTCAACGGAAAACACGTGCGATCCACTGTCGTCCACTCCGCCGATAAGCACCTGCGCAAGCAACGGCACATACCTTGAAGAGAACAAGTGATTCGCAAGCAGCCGCGCAGCAGACTTCACAGGAAGGGGCCTGCCCATGCTTATCTTGTACAGTCCGGCGTTGCTTTTCAGAACGTCTATGGTGTTCTGGGCGTCAGCCACGGTTCCGGCAATCGTCATCGCCAGATGGTCATCTATCTTGTAGACTTTCTTTCCGTGCTTATGCGCAACGAAGAATCCCATGGTCACTCGCGTGTCTGACGCAAGTATGACGCCGTCGCTGCAGACCACTGCGATTGTGGTGGTTCCCTTCAGCGCTAGCTGATTTACCGCATCTCTGTTGTGTATCATGCTTTGTCCCCTAAAACCTAAGCCGCTGCGAGACTGCTCAGTGAGGAAATAGTGTCATGTTATCACGCGCAACGGATTTATTAATATTGCGCTCTAACAAACCGAGAACCCACCTACCCCTCCGCCGAAGAGACCGTTCAGTTTAATAAGGCTGCATGCACAAATCGCTATAGACCCGCAACATATCCATGGCCAGACAGTGATAGACTTGCTTCTAAAACACCACCAAATGCAGCTTCCAAGAGAAGTCATAGTCGGAAACGGAACCGTCGAACTCACCGCCAAAGTCTCCCGCCAGCTTGGCTTCACAGAGTCCGCCCTGATAATTGCAGGCTCAAAGACGTATGAAATCGCGGGCAAAAAGGTGAGGCAGCTTCTCGAAGAAGAAAACAGGATGGCAGTAGAATCTCTGATCGTGGAGGCCGCGACGGTGAAGGAAGTCGAGGAAGCCGAAGCGAAAATCGGCGAAGTCAAGCCGCAGATCGTCTTCGGCGTCGGGGGAGGGACAAAGATAGACGTTGCAAAATGCAGCTCCGCCCGCAAGGGAACACCCTTCATCAGCGTCCCCACAAGCGCCTCGCACGACGGCATCGCAAGCCCGCTCTCATCCATCAAAGGGTTCGAAAAGCCATATTCCATCATCGCCCAAGCACCGCTGGCCATAGTCGCCGACACAAACCTGATAATGAAAGCTCCATGGCGCTCGGCCGTAAACGGCTGCGCAGACGTGATTGCCAAGCTCACGGCAGTCAGAGACTGGAGACTGGCGTACAAGGAGAAAAACGAGTACTACGGCGTATACGCCGCCAGCCTCGCCCTCATGAGCGCCAAACACGTCATCCAAAACGTTCCCCTCATAGCGACAAGAGCCGAGGAAGGCTTCCGCGTGCTTATCGAGGCCCTGATAAGCTGCGGAGTGTCGATGAGCATAGCCGGGTCAAGCCGACCGTGCAGCGGCTCGGAACACCTTTTCAGCCACGCACTGGACCTGCGCTGCCCGAACCATGGGATGCACGGAGAACAATGCGGCCTCGGAGCCATAATGATGGCTTACCTTCAGGGTGCAGACTGGAAACGCGTGAGAGACGCGCTCAAGAATCTTGGTGCTCCCACAACCGCTGCTGAACTCGGCGTATCCAGCGAAGACATAGTTAAAGCCTTGGAACTGGCCAGCAAGATCCGGCCGGAAAGATACACTGTGCTGAACAAGGCCAACATGAACCGGGAAGACTGCGAGAGACTCGCCAGAACCACAGGCGTAACATGAAAGGAAAAGTGAAGCCTTCTCCTCAACCGCGATCCGGCAAAAGCGCCGAGAACGAAGACTCATGGGACGTGGACATGTAAGAAGCTTGTTAGGAGCCTTTTTCGGCGGGGGCTTTTGCCTCAGCCTCTTTCTCCGTTTTCTCTTCCTTCGCCGTCTCCTCTGCCTTCTTGGGCTCGATCTTGAACGTTTCAGTGAACTTTACGGCAGTCATGTCCTGGAAGAACTTTTGCACGTCCATCGACAATCCCCTCTTAGCCAGTTGAATCCCCTCCAAGTAGAACGCTTCCTTGGGCATTTCAACGCTGACCGTCTTAGGCTCCAATGTGAACGCGAACTTGCCTTCTTCCACGTTCGGAATGCGGCGGTGAATCAGCGCCTTGATCTTTTGCTCCGTCGTCTCAAGCTTCTCCTTCACCGTGGTCTCGTAGACAAGAGTCTTACCTGCCAAAGGCGGGTTAAAGTCTAGCAGCACGCGGCCGCCCCCTATTGCCCTAACCGTCGCCATTTTGCCGCCGTACTCCAGTCGCATCCCGATGGTGGGGTTTATGTCCCTTGAGAGCAGCTGTCTGAGCGGAACTTTCTTCACCTTTTCGGGGTCTCGCTGGCCGAACGCCTTGTCAGGTGCTATCTCAACAGTGGACGCCTTGCCGATCTCCATCGTGGCTAGGCTTTCGTCAAGCGTCTTCAGGACCCACCCTTCGCCCAAGACCACGAGCTTTGGCTCGTAGACGTCTCCCTCCTTGTAGAGGTGCTCCTTCTTGGCGACTTCTTCGAACGTGGTGTCGAAGACTTCGCCTGTTTCCTTCACCTTGGCAACGTAGTCTACCAGCAGGAACGTGCCTTTCTCTAGACTCATATACATCATCTTGGAGGTATTGGCAAGTGAGCCTTAAGCTTATAAAAGCTTTCGCTGAGTGAGCAGAGAGTTCCGCTGCAGACAAGTTTATTTCGGAAGACCCAAAAAGAAGCTAGCAACAAGGGCACAGCCTTCTAGATGAGCCGAGATGGAAACTTGAACATGAGCTCGGAAAAGTCGAACAGCCGCAGAAACGTCTACATGGGCATCGTCCTCTTAGGAACAGTGAGCTTGCTGGGAGACGTGGTCTACGAGGGTTCCAGGGGACTTGTCCCTGACTACCTGAAGTTCCTAGGAGCCACTGCGCTGGTGACGGGGCTTGTTGGAGGTGCCGGAGAATTCTTGGGACACGCAGTGAGACTTGTCAGTGGATATCTGGCTGACACCACGCACGCGTACTGGCTGTTCATATTCGCCGGCTACGGCCTGATAATCTCGATTCCGCTGCTCGGAGTCTCGTACAGTCTGGAGTTTGCCGTGCTTCTGGTGCTGCTCGAAAGACTGGGAAAAGCCCTCAGGTCACCCTCAAGAGACACTGTGCTGTCAGTCATCAGCAAGGAAGTGGGAACGGGAAAAGCCTTCGGACTACACGAATTCCTAGACCAAATCGGCGCCGTCCTCGGCCCGCTTGCTGTGGCGATTCTCATGTTTTCCACGGCCAACGACTACCAGACCACGTTCAGCGTTCTGCTTGTACCCTTCCTAGCTCTGCTGCTTGCTTTGGCATACACCTACAAGAGACTAAAGGCAAGGACAATCATCGAGTCCAAGACGACAGCACCCGAAAAGAGAAAGCTTTCCAAACCGTTCTACGTTTACACCTTCGCCGTATTGCTCAACACAGTCGGGCTGTTGCCGGCGCAGCTTGTGCTCTTCAAGGCCGCGGAGATCGTCAGGCCGCTGAACCAGGATTGGATCGTGCCGCTGATATACGTGCTGATTCAAGGCGTCGACGCGCCGGTCGCTCTCGCGTCCGGATACGCGTATGACAAGCTCGGCGTGAAGATTCTCGCCGTGCCGTTCATGCTGTCAGTGCTGCCTGCGTTGTTCAGTTTTTCCAACGGTGGGTTGACGTTGCTGCTTGTCGCCGCCGTGTTTTCAGGCGTGGTCTTGGGGATGCAGGAGTCGATCTACCGGGCTGCCGTGTCCGACCTGTCACCTGCCTCTTCGAGAGGGCTGGCCTACGGAATCTTCAACACGGCCTACGGCACGGCAATACTCTTGAGTGGAGTCGTGTATGGCGTCATGATTGACCGTGGACTCTCACTCTACGCTGTACTGGCATATTCTCTTGTCCTGCAAGCAGCAGCAGTGATGGGATTGGCCAGGACTCGCCGCACCCCTCGTGAGTGACGGCCAGAACTGAGCGCAAGCGGGTTGCGGCATGATGTGAAAGAATTTATCAAAAAGACGCTGAGAGGATGTTAGGGCAGCGGTGAAGAACACGGTTGAGCGTGCAAGAGTTCTTTGACTATCTGAGCTCGCAGACCATTTTCGGAGTCAGCCTGCTGACTATTCTGTGGATGGCTGCAGTAGGCGGCGCGGCGCTGGTTCTGGAGAGGCTGACATCAAGGTAACTCAGGAGATTTGCCAAGCGTGCACGCTTCGTGCCAAACGAAAAAGAGTGAAGATTTCCGGCAAAAACCTAATGAACGCTGCTGCCGTAAGACCGCCATGGACGCTCAAGGACGTGGGTGCATGAGAGTCGTCGTCCTGTTTGACCTAGAAGGAACGCTTGTCCGATCGATGGAGGACGACGAGGAAGCGGTCCTCAAGTTCAGGGCTGAGACAAAGGAAAAACTGCAGGCACTGGGCATACCGCAAAGCACACTTGGAGGCATAATGATGTCTACTCTGATGCGCAACGCCGCCTCGAAATACGCGGCAGAACGTTTTAGCACAGGCGAAGCCGCAGTTTTCCATTCGGAGATGGACAAGTTTCTGAAGCATTACGAGCTGCAATGGGCTGACCGCTCAGAAGTCTTCGCCGAAACCGTGCCCACACTGCACAGGATACGCGACTATGGGCACAAAGTTGGCTTGGTCACAAACACGTCGCACGAAGCAGCGCGAAACATCCTCTCGAAACACGGACTCGCAGATTCCTTCGACGTGGTTGTGGCTCGTGAGGACGTGAAAATGCTGAAGCCCGACCCCGAAGGAATCAACGTCGCCCTGAAAAGGCTCAACGCAGACCGCTTCGTGTTCGTCGGCGACCTAGTGCATGATCTCCGAGCCGCGAAGGCAGCCGGCGGCAAAGCCATAATAGTCAACAGAAGAACGAAGCCGCTTGAATTTGATGCGGAGTTTGTCGTGAAATCATTGTCCGACGTGCCGGACTTGGTCGAGCGGCTGGACGGGGGCGTGAGGTGAGAAAGCATCCAAGCGGGAACTAGCAGCAAACGAGAAACGTGCATGTGGCTTCTCCGAAACACTGGTCCCGTGATCCGCCACCGCGCAATCGTTGATCTGCTCGGGGAAACCAACGAAAAGGCAATTGAATCTTCCAAGAATGACTTGCTGTCGTGCGAGCTTGTCAAGCAGTGGCTCGTGAGGCTACCCTGCGGGTTTGAAGGCAACGCCGTGCATGGAGGAAGAACTGAAAGCTACGAGAACGTGATGGGCAAGCTGTACGAGTTCGGGCTAAGGAGAGGCTTCGAAACATTTGACAGGCGGACTGAACCTGCAAGACGCTGGCTCGGCAACGAGATCAACCGCCCCAGTGAACAGGCGTTTTCCGTCTTCTACCGGACGATGGTCGCCGCCTTTCTCTCGATGACGGGCTACGCCGGGGACGAGGCTGTCAACGCGTGGCTCATGAAGAGACTGGACACGGTTTACCCCTTCGCCAAACGAGGAAAACTCGACATCTACGCTCCCCAACACACGTTTCCGGCTCCTCCAAAGCAGTACAGACGGCACCAGCTGATCGATCCAGCCATCTACCCGCAAGGAGAAATGAAGCTTCCGTGGATACACGACGTCAACGCCTTCCTGCACTCCGCCACAATGATGGAGGACAAGCGGCTGAGAAGCAAAGTCGAAACCGTGATGGAGTTTGTGCTCACGCCGGAGTACCAGAAACTGCCACCCGGGTACGGAGTGATACGCTGCCCATCCGGCAAATACTACATGATGGGCTGGAGCGTTCACTTGCCGGGCTACTTTGGTTCTGCGGGAGAACATTGCGATTTCGGTAGACTTCTGCTGTGGATGAGCATTGCAAAACGCTCGAGAACAGTCCGAGAGCATCAGTGGTTCAGGCGTTCGCTGTCCCTCCTTGAGGGATACACTGGGGAAGACGGCCTCACGCTCTTTCCTCGGGAATTCATGCCAGAGAAACGGTTCGGGTACTGGGTTTGGGGCCGCCGAATGGCTCTTGAGTCCGCCCCGAGGACCGGAAAAGCAATCAAATGTGAGTCAACATTCCGGCTCCTCGAGATTGCCGGCTAGCAAACCTGCCACAAGAGGGATCAGCAAGACACAGTTGCGGCTTTAGAAGCTGCTAAAGACGCTGTTATCGTGGCAAATAAGGTTCTGTTAACTTTTCGTCGGTTTGAAGCTTCATGGTAACTGTCGTCGGATAGCTTGTGGAATAAGAGCGTTTTTGGTGTACTGGATCGAATTTCAGAAAGTAATGCTAATGCTTTAGAAAGCAAACCTACAAGTTTCTCTTCATTTGGAAGTCTGATGTTATTTTCTCTAAAATAACCGAAAATGATGTCAATCTGCTCTAATAATTCATAGTTTAATTGGTGCATTCCTTTAAGTTCTTCAAGAGATTGGATTATCTCTGTCAAGCTATCATGTGACATATTTATCTTGCTTCTCCTTTCCTTTCTTCATCACAGCACTTACGTCACGAACAAATCTTGATACCTCTAGTAACTCTGGTTGTGTGAATGTTTTCTGTAAGATTTCGATTTGGTTTTTGAGATTAGAAAGGTTTATGTCAAGCTTTTCAGTAATGCCTTGAACGATCGTTTCAATATTGGAAAGTCTTTTTTCAAGGTAGTCTATAGCGTAATTTGTAATCCACGCATTTCGTGTGCTGTAATAATCTGCCTCTGTCACCCATCCAACCAAATTATAATGTCAGGATACCAACTTTACCACAATTACATTAGACCACACGAAGGCCTAAATGGGAAAACTCCAGCAGAAGCTTGCGGAATAGAAGTCAAGGGAAAAAACAAGTGGATGACACTAATACAGAACGCTTCCAGAAATAACCCATGAATAACTGTATTACCGTTGAACAACCTGCATGTAACTGTGTATCGCCTATCCAGAAACTTTAAATGAACATAGTTACTATAATGTCTACTGTGACCGAGAGAGCTGGCCATTCTAGTTCGTTGCAGGATAAACTTCTTGTACTCGGTCGCCTAACTTATCTTTTATGTATCTATTATATCTAGACGAGTCTGGAGATCCAGCTAATTGGCAAGAACAACAGCACTTCGTTATTGCTGGAATAGCTATTCATGAATCTCAGATAGCAACATTAGGCAACAAACTCAGGGCAATCCAACAGAGATATTTCCCAGATCTTTCTTTTTCAATAGTTTTTCATGCTACAGACATTCGAAGCGGTAAGGGAATCTTTAGAAGTCTTCAACCCACGGTAAGAGAGCAACTTCTTGAAAGCCTCTATCAGGCTATATGTGAGATCCGTTTTCCAAATCTCGCTATATTTGGGTCAGTTATGGATGCAGGAGCCACACAGAATATCCATCAAGACCGTAGCGTCACATTTGAAGAAGTGATTTCTGGTTTTAACAGTTTCTTAGTGATGGGGCATCGGTTACAACACACAAACAAAGGATTAGTGATTATAGACAAGAATCGCGAAGAGCAGTACAAAGAACTTCTCGATAATTTTCAACAACAAGGCACCAAATACGGTTATTTACTCAACATTGTGGATATTCCATATTTCGCCAGATGTCATGATACGCCTTTGCTACAATTTGCCGACCTCTCCTCGTATGCAATCTATAGACACTACGACAAAAGAGATGGCAAATATCTAAAGCTGATTTTGCCTCACATCTATAGGAACATCGATGGTAGAATGTTTGGCTTGAAACATATCACAACCACTAAACCATGTGATTGCATATCTTGCGTTACTCAGAAGACCATTGTTCCCGGTTAGTAGCTTATCCGACGAGGACTTGACAGAACCGCAAATAAAAAAGTTAATATAAGATTGCGGCTAAACTGCTATCAGTAACGGTTTTGTTGTAAGGAGAAATGACAATGGCTTCAGAGAAATTGTTGGAAATGTTGAACAAGGCGATAGCCCGAGAGCTTCAAGTTGCCATACAGTACATGTGGCAGCATGTTCAGTGGATAGGGGTGAAGGGTTTTGCGGTGCAAGGCGAACTGAAGAGCATAGCGGTTGCCGAGATGAAGCATGCCGAGGCTATTGCGGAACGACTTTTCTATCTGGGAGGCACACCGACCACGAAGCCCAACGAGATACTTGTTGGCGAGAACCTCAAGGAAATGATTCAGCGCGACATCACGGACGAAGAAAACGCGATAACACTTTACAAGTCCATAATTGAGTTGGCGCGGCAAGAAAAGGACGAGACAACGATGTACCTGTTCTTGGACATTTTGAAGGCTGAAGAAGAACACCATGACACTTTCACGACGTTGCTGGAAGAGATTTAGTCAACGGCTGACTGCAGTGTCAACGCTTCTTCTTTCTCTTTTTTTGTCATCTTGCCCACAGTCTCTTTCTTCGTTGGCTTCTTTCCAAAGGTTTAATTCAGTGACCGTGAAATATGACTTGCGGGAGTGGAAGCATGACCGAGACACAGGAAAATGCGCCTGTGTGCGAAAGATGCGGCTACCCGATTGACGGCTGTAAATGTACGTGCCAATACTGCGGCGAGTCTTCTGGCTGCGACTGCTGCATAGGCTACGGCAGGGCCACGGGCGGATAGAGAAGCCAACAGTTTTGTTCGGTTCCCACCCATTCGAATGGCGATTGAGAATGGAAAAAACAGAATTCAACTGGATGGCAGGAGGTCCACAGGGAAGCGGCGTGGACTCAGCGGCCAACATTTTCGCGAGAGCCTGCAGCTACGGCGGACTCTACGTCTACGGCAAGAGGGAATATCACTCCAACATCAAGGGACTCCACAGCTACTTTCACCTGCGCGTCTCCAACAGGGAAGTAGCGGCAAACGTTGACGACGTGAACCTGCTGGCGGCCTTTGACGCAGAAACCGTGGTGAGGCACGTTGGCGAGGTAACCCGCGGCGGAGGAGTCATCGTAGATAAAGACCAGACTGACGTTAGGATTTTGGAGATTCCCACGCTGCCATGGGAGTTCAAAACCCGATTTCGGACTTTTCTCCAAGAGAAAGGCTTGGAAGACAGCGTGAAAGCTTTTCTTGCAAACGCAGAAGAGAGAGATGTGAATGTCTTCAAGGTCTCTTACATGGACATGCTGAAGCAGATTGCGGCGAAGCTGGGAATTGAGAAGCTGAGCACGACAACGAGAATGATCAACGTGGTGACGCTGGGCATATCATTCGGTGTTCTGGGCTACGAAGTGGAACTGGTTGAAAAGGCTATCAGGGCGATCTTCAGCGCAAAGCCGAAGGTCGCGGACATGAACGTCACCGCCTTTAACATGGCGTACGCCCACGCAAAGGACAACTTCCCCGCGCTCAGTCACAAGCTGCCAGGCAAGAGTCAGGTCTCAGGAACCATGTTCCTGTCTGGAAATGAGGCGGTCGCACTTGGAAAAATAGCTGGCGGCTGCCGAATGCAGACGTACTACCCGATAACTCCTGCAGCTGACGAGAGCGAGTACATAGAGGCCCACGAGGTTCTCGAGATGAAGAGCAGCGACGAGAAAGGCGCGGTCGTGGTGATTCAGACTGAGGACGAAATCGCGGCGATAAACATGGCTTCTGGCGCGGCGCTCACGGGCGTGAGGTCGGCGACTTCGACGTCGGGCCCGGGATTCTCCCTCATGGCGGAAGGCTTGAGCTGGGCGGGCAACAACGAGGTGCCTGTCGTGGTGACCTATTACCAGAGAGGGGCACCTTCGACTGGGCTGCCCACGAGGCACGGTCAAGACGACTTGAGGTTTGCCATTCACGCTGGACACGGCGAGTTCCCCCGCGTTGTGCTGGCGTCCGGGGACATAGCTGAATGCTTCTATGACGCTGCGAACGCGTTTAACTACGCCGAAAGGTTCCAGCTCCCAGTGATTCACCTGTGCGACAAGGCTCTTGCCAACAGCTCCCAGACCATGGCAATGTTCGACGTGAACCGCGTCAAAATCAGCCGTGGAGAGATTCTCGGCGAGAAACAGCTCAGCGGAACATACATGAGGTTCCAGTTCACGGAAAGCGGCATCTCGCCCAGGGTCTTGCTTGGAGAAAGAAACGGCGTCCACTGGTACACTGGAGACGAACACAATGAGTTCGGCCACATCAGCGAAGAACCTGACAACAGGACTGCGATGATGGAGAAGAGGATGCGGAAGCTCGAGGCCGTTGACAAGATGGTTCCAGTTGAGGAGAAGGCCAATTTCTTCGGCGACGAAAACGCGGAAAACGTCGTCGTGAGCTGGGGGTCGCCGAAGGGAGCAGTCATGGAGGCGATGGAGAGGCTGTCTAACGAGGGCTTTAGCCTCGGCTTCGTACAGGTGCGCATGGTTCACCCTCTCCCAGCGAGATTCATGTCAGAAAGACTCAGCCGCGCCCGCAGAATCGTCAACGTGGAGATGAACTACTCCGGTCAGCTCGGCGAAATTGTCCGGGAAAAGACCGGCATCCAAATGAGCCATCACGTCCTGAAGTATAACGGGAGACCGATGAGCGCCACTGAGGTGTATGATGCGCTCAAGCTTGTGGTGTCAGATCGTGCGCCGGAGAGGCAGGTGTTGACTCATGGCTTTTAAGATGACCGATTACAAGACCGACGTCTTTGCGGACTGGTGCCCGGGATGCGGCGACTTCGGCATACATGTGGCCTTGCAGGCGGCGCTCGCGGAGCTCGGGCTTGAACCGCACAGAGTGGTTCTGGTCTCGGGCATAGGCTGCTCGGGAAAGACTCCGCACTTCGTCAGGGCATACGGCGTCCACACGCTCCACGGCAGAACTCTTCCCTTCGCAACCGGGATAAAAACCGCAAACCCGGGTTTGGAGGTCATTGCCGTCGGCGGAGACGGAGACGGCCTCGGAATAGGCGCGGGGCACTTCGTCAGTGCTGGGAGACGGAACGTGGACATGCTTTACATGATTCACAACAACGGCGTCTACGGATTGACCAAGGGGCAGGCGTCGCCCACCCTGAAGCTTGGGCTGAAGACGAAGTCGCTGCCGAAACCCAACATCAACGAGGCAGTCAACCCAATTGCCATGGCGCTCTCGGCAGGATACACGTTCGCCGCGCGGTCCTACGCCTACGACGTGAAACACCTCAAGGAAAGCATAAAGCAGGGCATACAGCACAAGGGCATGGCGTTTCTGGACGTACTCCAGCCGTGTCCGACGTATAATGACATCAACACGAAGGATTGGTACGGCGGCGAAGACAGGATTGATCCTTCCACCGGCAAGCCTATGCCCAGACTGTACAAGCTGGAGGAGACAGGCTACGACCCTGTAGTGAAAAGTGCAGACAGCGAGCTTGAGACTCTAATCGCAGCAATCAGGAAGTCCCGGGAGTGGGGAGACAGAATCCCGATAGGCGTGTTCTACAAGAACGAGTTCGAGTCCACTTTCCAAGAGCGTCTGACACGAAGGATACCATTCTATCTTGAGAAGCCACCTGCAAAGCAGAGCATCGCTGACGGCTCAGGAGCGCCAACAGCAAGCCTGACCAGCCTCTTTGAAGAGTTCAGAGCGTCCTAGAAAAAGCGGGAGACGATGCTTGGCGGTCGTGGGCAAATGTTGCCTACAGCGCCGTCCAGCCGCCGTCGACGAAGATCGTCTGTCCCGTGATGTAGTTCGAAGCAGGCGAAGACAGGTACGTCAGTGCCGCCTTCAGGTCTGCAGGCTCTCCGGTCCTTCCCAGCGGCGTTCTTGACAGAATGTGCTGCATCGCCCTTTCGTCCTTAAAGACTCCCTCGGTCATTTCGCTTGGGAAGAAGCCGGGCGCGATGGAGTTGACGTTTACCTTGTGCTTCGCCCATTCTATGGCAAGCGCCCTCGTCAGGTTTATGACGGCGCCCTTGGACGCGTAGTAGGAGGCCGTGGGAAAGATGTCGCCAACCGCGCCGTAGATCGAGGCTATGTTCACGATTTTCCCGTATTCTTTCTTAATCATCTCGCGTGCAGCAGTGCGCGCGCAGAGAAAGACGCCGGTCAGGTTCACGTCGATGACTCGCTTCCATTCTTCAAGTGGCATCGTCACTGACGGGTTCAAGGCGCCTACTCCGGCGTTGTTGACGAGAATCTCGAGAGAGCCGAACTGCTTCACGGCTGTCTGAACCATGTTTATGACGTCGTTTTCTTGGCTCACGTCGGCTTTGACAGGGACAACCCGCACCTTGTGATTGTGCGTCAGGTCTTCAGCGATTTTGGTGAGCCTCTCGTATCTTCGCGCTGCTATCACGAGGTTGACTCCGCATTCGGCAAGAGTCTCGGCGAATGTCACTCCCAGCCCGCTTGAAGCGCCTGTCACTATTGCGGTCTGGCCTTTGATACTGAAGCATAGTTCCATTACACTTTGGCTCAAAAACAGATCACCAAAATCAACGTAAACTGAGGGGAATATAAAACTTTAGGACCCGCCACGACTGCGCCGGAGCACAGTGCAGTCTGCAACGGTCTGGAAGCCTTATAACAGTCCCGGCCATCGTAACATTCTCCTGAAAACAGGAGGCACGATTGGTCTTGTCGGAAGGCCTAGACCACGTCGGGGTCGCAGTAAAGAATCTGGATGTGGCGATAGGGTTGTGGCGCGACGTTTTGGGCATGAAACTGGAAGCCGTCCACACGGCGAAGGAGCGACAGCTCAAGATTGCCTTTCTGTCGGCCGGGGGAGAGACCCGTCTGGAGCTTCTTGAGCCCACCGGCGAGGGCATCCACCACGTCGCCGTCAAGGTCAGAAACCTCGAACAGGCTCTAAACCAGCTCAGAGCAAAGGGAGTGAAGATGCTGGACCCGGCTCCCAGAGTCGGCGTGGGCGGAGTTCGCATCGCATTTGCCCGGTTGACCGAGGAAGGCAACGTTCTCGTCGAACTCCGCGAAACGAAGTGAGGGCTGACAAGCTTGACGGCACGTCTGAGCGTGAACAGGCTCTGCGAAAATCTCGGCGCCGGAAGCTTCGGCCGAAGCATCTTGTTCACCCGTGAAACGGAGTCAACGAATAAGCTGGCAAAGAAGCTGGCGGCTTCGGGCGCAGCCGAAGGAACGGTCGTCGTTGCCGGAACCCAGACGAAGGGTCGGGGAAGACTCTGCAGAAAGTGGTCTTCGCCGCCTGGGGGCTTGTGGTTCTCCGTGGTCCTCCGACCCAGAATGAGGCATTCCGAGACCGTGGGAATCGTCTTTGCAGCGGGGCTTGGAGTCGCACAGGTTCTGCGCGGGTTGTGGGGGCTTGAGGCGGAGACGAAGTGGCCGAATGACGTGTTGGTGAACGGCCGGAAGATATGCGGGATTCTTGCCGAGGCAAGAACAGTCAACGGGGGGATTGACTTTGTCGTTGTGGGTGTCGGGATTAACGCCAACTTCGAAGTGGAGAAGGCGTTGCCGAAGGAACTGCACGACGCAGCAGCGTCCATCGAAGGCGAACTCGGGAAGAAAGTCAGCTTGGAAGCGCTGCTGGGCGCGGTGCTTGGAAGGCTGGAAGAGAATTGCCGCATCTTGCAGAAGGTGGGACTGGCGCCTGTGCTGGCTGAGTGGAAGAAGTACGCGGCGTTTCTGGGGCAAGAAGTCGAGGTGGCAACTCAGACGGCGGAAACGCGTGGCGTTGCGGTTGACGTTGATTCTGAGGGCATGCTGGTTCTTGAACTCGAAGATGGAACGAGACAGCGCATCATCGCCGGAGACGTTTCGTTGCATGTCGGAACGGAGGGACGACGGCGCCATTGAGGCCTTTGGTCAACCGCGTGATCATTGCGGGGAGGCTCGCTTCTCCTTGAAGAAGATCAGCAGCATGGCCGCTTCGGCAAGCATTCCAGCCGTGACTATTATGAAGGATATCTGGAGGCTACTCTGCTCCGCGACCACGCCCGCGATGAACGGCGGAAAGATGCCGCCGCTCCATAAAAGCGCCAAGTATGCTCCCCAGATCAGATGGCCTTTCGACCCGCCGACGTCTGAGAAGTACGCTTGTAGGCACATGAATGCTAGGACGTTTGAGATTCCGAAGATGAAGTAAGTGCCAACCATCACGTAGGCGGACGTGGCGAACGCCACCATGCCTGAGCCTATGCCGTTCAGCAGCGCGGCTGCGACTATGAATGGTTTTCGTCTTCCAACCGCGTCTGAGAGGCGTCCCGCGACTGCTCCTGTGATGAGGGAGGAGGCCGCGAAGGCCACTTGTGGGAGGGGCAACAAGTAGTCCGGAGCCTTGAGGTTTTCCTGCATGTATATGAAGTAGTATGGGTTTCCGAACTCGGCGAAGAACTGTTCCCACACCGCAATCATGAGCAGAAACATGATGCTCTTGTCCGAGGCGAACGCCTCCTTCATTTCGGTCCACGATGGCAAGCTTTTCTTCGCCGTGACGTCTTCTTTGCGGAGTTTGAACAGGGCCGTGAGGATTGCCGCCGTCATGATGGGCATGGTTGACAGGAACAGCACGCTGTAGCCATAGTAGAAGACTACCACTCCGGAAGCCGCCGCCGCCAGAACAGATCCGGCAAAGGAAAACGTGTACACCACTCCGAAGGAGGTTGCCTTTTTGCCTCCGTCTGCGGAGCCAGACACTATCGTGAACGAGGACGTGTCCTTGAATCCCTGCGTGATTCTGGCGAGGAGAAGACCCATAGCGATCGGAGCCCACGTTGCGAGGAGCGCCGCCGTTCCATAGAGAAGCATTGCCGCTAGGCCGAGGAACATGCTTGTGATGAAGATCTTCTTTCCTCCGAACCGCGTCGTGAGGGAACCGCCAAAGAAGGACGCCAGAGCCAGTGCGAGGTTGTAGAAGGCTGCGACGATGCCGATTTCGGTGAATGAGGCGCCCAGCCGGCGCATTGCGACTAGGACGAAGGCTTGAATGAGTCCTGAGGCGAAGGCCCACAGGCCAAGCGTGGTGGCCAGAGGCCACACGTCTGACCGAAAGTGCGGGTGTCGCGTGGCTTCGTCGGCTGTCTTCATGTCTTTCAGCTTTTCGGTTGTAAGGATGGCGTTCAACTTATTACTCTATCTCAAGAACCCGGGGCAGACACGTGCTCCTGAACAATTGCGCCGGCACTACACGGGACGGGTCGAACTGAACGATATATAAGCGTAGCTCCATAGAGTCTATTCTAAGACCGGGCAGTGAGTGCGAATGAAGGTCACGGTTGAGTACCTTGGCTACATAAGGAAGCTTGTTGGCGAAGGGCGCGAGGAAGAAATAGAGGTCAAGGACGGCTCCACCGTTGCTGATCTGCTGGCTTCGCTTGCTGAGAGGCATGGCGCGTCCTTCCGGAAGGCCGTCTATGAGCCAAGCAGCCAGGACATTAAACCCGGCTTCATAGCCACGGTCAACGGCTACTTGCTGAACCAGCTTGACGGAGTCAGAACCAAGCTCAAAGACGCCGACCGCGTGATTCTGATGCCTGTTGTCAGCGGCGGCTGAGAAAGGCAAAGCATATTAGCTGAGGTTCAAGCATAGACCATTCTTCTCCAACCGCGGTGAAGCATCATGGACAGGATAGAAGATCTGAAGCATCTCGCGTTCGAAAAGAAGAACTTGGACGGTTTTTTGGTTACAAACCCCTGCAACCTGTTCTACTTGACTGGGACGCCGGGCGCGTTCTGCATGCTGGTTCAGAAGCATGGCAAGAGCATTCTGTACTCTTACGGCGTCAACTACGAGCAGACCAAGGCAGAGGCAAAAGGACCAGCTGTGGAATTGATCAAGCGCGATGAGGTCCCCGGCGTGAAGTTTGCGAAGCAGGCGAAGGCTTCGAAGATCAGAAAACTGGGCTTGGACGACATGAGCCACTCGTTTTATCGTCAGTTGGCAAAGGAAATGAGGGGGCAGACGCGGCTGAAGCTGCAAGTTGGCCTAGTTTGGGAGTTGCGCAAGGTGAAGGACGAGAAGGAGCTTGAACTCATGCGGAAGGCTGGAAAGCTGACCGTGGCTGGGATGAAGGTGGCCTCCGAGTCCATCAGGCCCGGCGTAACCGAGATAGAGGTGGCGGGGGAAATAGAGTATGCCATACGGAAAGGTTGCGGATACGGAACTGCCTTTGAGACTATCGTGGCGTCGGGCGTCCGCTCGGCGTACCCGCATGGAGGATGCGCGGACAGGAAGATTCAGAACGGCGACCTAGTTGTGGTGGACGTCGGCGCCGCGTACGAGTTCTACCGGTCTGACATGACGAGGACGTTTGCAGCGGGAAAGCCGACGGCAAAGCAGAAGAGGCTTTACGAAGTTGAGCGTCTGGCTCAGCAGAAAGCCTACGAGGCCATCAAGCCTAAAGCTAGGGCGAAAGACGTTGACTCGGCCGCGCGGCGGGTGATCGAGGACGCGGGCTACGGCGAGTACTTTGTTCACGGTTTGGGGCACGGTGTCGGGCTGGACATTCATGAGCCGCCGACTTTGAGCCAGACGAGCAAGGACCGGTTGGCTGTTGGGAACGTTGTCACGGACGAGCCCGGGATCTATCTGCCCGGCCACTGGGGAGTCCGCATCGAGGACACTGTGGCCGTGAGGAGGCGCGTTGCCGAGAAGCTGACAGACGGCTTCTACAGTTTGGAAGCTGAGAAGTAGGCTTACCGCAAACCTTTTTTTCGGGGGTGCCCTTTTTTGCAACTGTTGGAGAGTGGTGTTTTTGGAGCGCAAGGCCGTAGTGGTGATTGATATGCTGAACGATTTTGTCACCGGCGAACTCGGCAACGAACGTGCTGTGAGCATAGTGCCGAACGTTAAGAGGCTTGTGGAAGCTGCTCGCGGGCGCGGCGTCCCCGTGATCTACAGTAACGATGCGCATCTTGCGGTTGACGAGGAAGTCGTGCAGAGATGGGGAAAACATGCCATGAAGGGCACGAAGGGCGCTGAGGTCATACCTGAACTGAGGCCGACTGCCGGAGACTACGTTGTCGAGAAGAGGACTTACAGCGGGTTCTTCGAGACGGGGCTGGACACGCTTCTTCGCAGCCTGTACGGCGGCGAGGGTGCGAACACGGTTGTTTTGGCTGGGTTGCACACGCACATGTGTGTCCGGCACACTGCTGCGGACGCTTTCTTCAGAGGCTACAAGATAACAGTGGCAAGGGACGGCGTGGAAGCCTTCACTGCTGAGGACCACGAGCAAGGACTGAAGTATCTGGAGAACACGTACAACGCAAAGATACTGACGGTTGAGGAAATAGTCAAAAGCTTCACCTGAACGGAAGAGGCGCAATCTCCCGGGATTATAGATCTAGTTTCGACTTTGTTGTTTTGGCCCATCAAATGTGAAGTGGACCGCCTCAGAGAAAAATGAATATTGCCTCTATTATGCCACTACTGTTTCCACAGCGAAGCGGAGACATCTCTCGAACTCTGCTATTCTATGTTAGAAATCCTTTTGCTCCAACAAATAGATAATTAAACAGTTGCGTAAAAGGACTGATAGAAGAATCTTCTAACTTAATGCGGAAGCCCTTCTTGTTTCAACCAAAAAACATAATAGCACTAAGCATCAAAACAAAACCCTCGATTTTTGGGTGAATGAGAACATGAAAGCGTTTAAGGACATTGGCTTCTGGTTAGCATTGATTATAATCCTTGTGACCATTTATCTTTCAGTTGCAACCTACTTCCACTGGCTTCCATTGTCTTTCCGCATAGGCACACTCTTCTTTCCTCATTGGCTAGGTATAATAGGTTTTCTTTTCATCGGTATCTACACACCGACATATTACGTTTTGAAACGGCGTTATTCGAAAAGACTCAAAGGCTTGGTTGGAATTCACGTGTTCGGGAATCTGCTTTCTTTCACGCTCATATCCATCCATACTGCTCAACAATTAGGCAGACCACCTCAATTCTACCCAAATCTGGGGACTGGACTTGTGCTATACATAACTACGTTAATCCTAGTTGCAACTGGTTTCATTCACAGATACAGCTTGCTCGCAAGTCTAGGAAAATACCAAATCCCGCATCGAAACAGATTCACCCACGTGGCTTTGACTTTGTCGTTCTATATCGTCATAATCGTTCATGCATTACGCAATCTAGGACTCCTATGAAAATCTAAATTACTGTATAGAAATCGAAAGCCTTGGAAAAAAGAGATCAGCCAGATTCCTCGTTGATTCAGTTCAGCCAAAACTTCTCCGCAAAACCCGAAACCGGGATATGGCCAATGTCAACGTGAACCACGCTACAAGAACAATACAGACAGCGCAACCTACAGTAAGAATTGAACCGACTGTCGTCATCAAATTGAAACTTAGATAGGCTTTTCCTCAAAAACAACTATCACAGAGGCATGAACGTCTGATGGCCGACGCCGTGTCGAGTTCTGCCCTCTTGTCAGGCGTTCAAGACTTTCTCCGAGGGAGAATGTTCGGGACTCGGCGGAGACGCTTTTTCTGCGACTTTTGGGGGATTTAATCCGAAATTCAAAGAAAAATTTAAAAGCAAGAACACGGTGAATTATGGAAGTTGGATGAGGGGGGATGGTAGGAAAAACTTCCTCCCTTCTCTCCTTTCTCCCCTCTTCAAGGAGACTACCATTCTCCCTCATAACCGACTTAACAGTGTCAGCACTTATAGCTTGTGGAACTTTGTTCTATGCGAGATTCTCCGTCGAAACGAGCAGAAACCCAAGCAACACTTAAAAACGCGACCCCCCCGCAGCTTCTCACTCATGGAGAATCGCCAACAGTGATCAAAATTCTCGTGGTCTACGACTCAAAAACGGCAAACACGGAGAAAATGGCCACAGCCGTAGCAGAAGGCGCACGCCAAGTCCAAAACGCGGAAGTCACCCTCAAAAAGGTCGACCAAGCAGAGATTCAGGACCTCCTCGACGCCGACGCGATAATCATGGGGTCACCCACCTACTACGGGCAAATGTCAGGCAAGCTCAAAACCTTCATCGACGATTCGGCCGAAATCCACGGAAAACTGGCCGGAAAAGTGGGCGCGGCGTTCACCAGCAGCGGGGGAACAGCATGCGGAGCCGAAACAACGCTCCTCTCGATCCTGCAGGCAATGCTCGTGCACGGCATGACAATCACGGGCAACCACGACTCCAAACACTACGGGCCAGCCGCAGTCGGCGCCCCCAAGGAAGAAGACCTGAAACGCTGCCACGCCCTAGGAAGAAAGACGGCCGAGCTGGCAGCCAGACTGAAAAAGTAGCGCCCAGTCATGACCAAACACAAACGCATTCCCCGCCAGAACGAAAGAAACGATGCTTGGTCGCATGGAAGTCTACTGAAGTATTCGGTTCAACGTCGCACGAAGTCTATTTTCATCTCGAACCATGGCGCAGTGGCAGAAAGGCTTAAATTTGAACCAAAACTCGGAAGCAGATCAATCCGAGGACGAAAACATGCCCGGCCTAACCTTCTACATAGTAGATGTGTTCGCTGAGGAGAAATACGCAGGCAACCAGCTTGCGGTAGTCAGAAACGCAAGTTCCCTCTCAAGCCATGAAATGCAGAAGATAGCCAAGGAAATGCACTTCTCCGAAACCACGTTCATCCTGTCAGACGCTGAACAACATGGAGGATACGACGTGCGAATCTTTTCGCCCGAGAAAGAGCTACCCTTCGGCGGACACCCCACACTGGGAACAGCCTACATCATCCAGCAGGAAATCATAAGAAAACCGGTCACCAAGGTAACCCTGAACCTCAAGGTGGGGCAGATACCCGTCTCATTCACCTATTCGAAGGGCAAACCCGACATTCTGCAGATGAGGCAGATTCCTCCGAAATTCGGCAAAACCTTCACCGCCGAAACGATGTCAAAAGTCCTCAGACTCCGCCAAACGGACTTCGACCCCACGTGCCCGATCGAGGAAGTCTCAACAGGCGTCCCATTCATCATAGCCCCCTTGGTCAGCCTCGACGCCCTGAAACGCGCCAAGACAGACGAGGCCGAATACCTCCGACTGATCGAACACGCCGACGCAAAAGCAATACTCGCCTTCTGCCCCGAAACGCGCCACAAGGAAAACAACCTCAGCGCAAGAGTCTTCGCCAGCTACTACGGCGTACCGGAAGACCCCGCAACGGGAAGCGCCAACGGCTGCCTAGCCGGATACCTCGCAAAACACCGGTACCTCGGACAAAGCAAAGTAGACGCCAGAGTCGAGCAGGGGTACGAGGTGGGAAGACCCTCGCTGCTTTTGTTGAAAGCAGAAGACAAAGGTGGAAACATCGAAGTCTTCGTGGGCGGCAAAACATTCAAAGTGGCAAAGGGAAAACTACTCTAAACACGCCTGCACGTCCCGCGAACAACAGCCACATTCACCCAGCAAGAACAGAAACCTAGCTTTGTGCGGAACCGGTTCTGGTGGGCCCGGGGCGATTTGAACACCCGACCAACAGGTTATGAGCCTGGCGCTCTAACCTGGCTGAGCTACGGGCCCATGTGCCGTCGCTGTTCTAGTATGCTGGTTCCAACTCAATTTAAACGTTTTCTGCACGTCATCTGACCGGCGGATTATCGGAAAACTCGCTTTCGGAACAGGCACGTGGAAAATCTATAGATAATTGGTATTTGGCAATTTCAACCTCGTCACCTTCAACGCATCTGCATCCAACTCTAGCCATAGTGGAGTTGCTTCCAATATTGGAATACTGTGGTAGCGTAGAGTCATAGGCAGTAAAGATGCGATCAATGCGGTCAAACATACGGTCATTGGTCAGCCCAAGATGCAAGACCTCACTACGCACGAAGAGACACTGTCTAGGTCGCTTCCTCTGGGAACCAGCCAGACGGCTTGGAATTCTCTTCGACATGTTTCACTTCTTCTTCGTCCAGTTCGTATATCTGATAGATCAGTTTGTTCAACCTGTCATCGAGGCCTCTGTACTCGTTTTTCCATGCACTATGAGAGTCGATATCTCTGAGGAAGGGCTTGAGTTGTGCTATTATCAGTTCTCTGTTGTGGTCAGCGCTCTTGTGATAAGATGGAAGCTTGGCCGATAGTATTTTGTCAAGGAGTCGTTTTCCACGGTTGGGTGGTCCTCTCGAGTTGATCTCATTCAGCAAGAAGGTTCTGATCTCGCGGTCTTTGATTTTGCATCTGAGTATTTCGTAATCGGTGATAATTCTGTGTTGTCCTTGATCCAGGTAGTCCACTTTGAACGATAACCAGTCACCTTCATCTCTAACGAGAAGTTTCTTGATTATGCCCTCGGTTTTTGTGTCTTTTGGATCGCGTTCACTTGGGTTGAGCGCTCGATAGTACTCAACGAATTCCCTAGAGCCGATTACTTTCTCAGTCATATAATTCTCATAGATGGGATTAATATGACGAGGGTCTTGAAAGTGGGCGATAATTGAATCAACGATGTCTAAGATTTCTTTCTGGTCCTTTGTTGACAAGGGTTTTACAGGCAATCTCCCCGAATAATCCTTGTAGAAGTCCATTGAACGAATCGCGTTGTTATAGACAAACTTGTAGGCACAGAAGGAGAAAAGCTTGCTGTTTAACAGGCCAAGGATATATCGATAGTCAAAGCTGGTGTCTTTGAGGAGAAAGTGGACTACAGTATTGAATGCAAAAGAGCCCTTTGCATCATATGCCGCCATCAAAATGATGTGAGGTCTCGGATGCCTTATATGGGCAATGATGCGCTGAGCTACAATATGAGGAACTTGCAGTGTAGCAATGTTACCTCTGTAGGGCTGCATTTCAGGGGTCAAGGGTGAGAAATAAAGGCAACCTCGAATATGCCACATCTGGATGTCGTCCCCTCTGAGGATGCTTAGGTCGCTCGGCTTGGGCGTGTCATGCCAACAACTGAAACTCTGAATGCCCAATCCTAGGATGATGTCGCACACGTTTCCTAATAGAAGAGACCCTTTGAGCATCTTCTCACGTATCCTGTAGGCGACATCTGACGGTTCAAGGAAAAGAAAATCCTCCTTTGAGGCCAGATTCTGTGCGATATCTTTGGGTGAGATAGTGATGTCAAAGCCCTTAGCTTCTCCGATATGGTATTCACTGGATTCTTCTGGGCCTATCTTCGTCAAGATTAAGAGAACCTGTTCGAGCAATACTTTCTCGAAGGCTTGTTGGCAATCTATAATGCTCTTGACTTGGTTGGCGAAGACTATCTTCCTTGAACCTTCCCAGCCTTTTGTATATGACAGCATTTTTGGAAGAACCAGTCCCACCTTCCCGTTTGATTTTGCCAATCTGATTGCCTGATCAATGAACATCATAGCCGCGTTCACTGGACCAGTTTTCACGGTCTCGAAGCTTCGCGAAATCCGTATTGGGTTTGTCTTTCTGACTTTGTAGTAGGGGGGATTTCCGATTACTACGTCAAACCCGCCATGAGCAAGGACATCCCGGAACTCTTGTTCCCAAACGAACGGCCTTAATCCTTCTCTTGCTTCTGGTAGCAAACAGCTGAAGCCTTCTTCACTACCATTTACCAAAGAATTGCCCACTCTGATATTTTGACCCAAGATCTGAGGCAGTTTCTGTCCCAGTTTGATTGCTTTCAGCATGAGATTGACAGCAGCGATTTCTGCTGCTTCTGGGTCTATATCTATGCCAAAGAGGTTGTCAGCAAGTATCCTACATTCTATGTCTGTTATTTTCCTGAAATGACCCGCGAGACTTTCGCCTTTTGCATTAAGCTTTGAGTTGTAGTTCTCGTACCATTCTTTGATTGCATCAAATGCTTTTATCAAGAAACTGCCTGATCCGCAAGCAGGGTCCAGTATCTTTATCTTTGCCACATCGTCTGGAGATTCGCACTTTTGCAGTATTTCTCCAAGTGTTTCTTTGACAACGTATTCCACTAGGTGGGTTGGCGTATAATAGATGCCCTCTTTCTTGCGGGCTTCGCTGCTCTCAATGATCTGCACACCACCAGATGTTGTCTCTTGAAGGACATGACCCAGATAATCTTCATATATTGCCCCTAGAACATCAGCGCTGATCAGGTCAAAATTGTATTGATAGAGAACATCGATAATGGTCTCCAACACCTTATTCTCAATTGACAGACCCTCGCACTTATGCGGTTCGAAAAGCTTCGTGTTGTAAATATCATCAAAGTCTCTGAAAAGACTCTTCAAGCTTCTCATGAACGGAGTGGGGAGCCCTCTGTTCTTCCAAGACTCAAGCTCCTTTCTTAGACTTTCGAAACCTATCAAGCCTTTATCTTCGGCGACTCTAATAACGATCAGGCGATCCATTATTTTCTGAACATTCTCTCTGACAATTCCAATTGGCAATGAAGTGTTGCTTGACGATATGCTGTCACTCAAAAGCCGTCTTATCTCCAGAAGATCCTCCAATACGGCTTCATCAATATTCTTTCTCTCAGCTTTCTTCTCAATCTTGTCGAGTTCCCCTGCTTGCACGCTCGCCAAAGACAATATCCACAGTCTATCCAACTCGCTCATAAACTGGGGAAAACGCAGTTGAAGTCTCAAACCATTGGCTGGTTTGCGGTAGTAGGAGTTGTATAACCTGATTTCCTTGAAGTTAGTAAGAACGACCCATTCAACTTTCAGATGCCAAGCGTAGCGAGTTGCCTGCTCAGGAAATGTCTCCTTGCGTCCATGCACCTCTCTGTATCCATCCAATTGCTCGTCGAATTTCTTTAGCTCTAGTAGCAGGCGAGGTTTCCGATTCACGGACAATGTATAGTCTACCGGTCCAGAGAGCGTCCTTCTTTGCTCCTTAACCTGATCTATGTCCTTAGTATCCCAACCTAACGCATCGAGAAAAGGTAAGATAAACTTGGAGCTGACATCGGCTTCACTGAAAGTTGCTTCTTTGCCGTCCTTGATGACCTGTTCAAGTCTGTTCACAACGTCAGCGATATCTGTTTTAGCTTTCTCTTTGTCTGTTGGGGTCATTCTCCGCGCCCTATCCTTGTCAACCGAGTGTAAGATATACATTGTAGAGCTCATAAGATTTCCTAGAGACAAAACTGAACGCAGTAGATATCAGTCAGCGTATCTATTTCAAGAGCTGCATGTATTCTTCTCGGGTAAGATATTGACCAGCCATGCTGATCGGTTTTCTATACTTGACTGGGTTTCGGTATCGCTTGATTCTAGATAGAACTAAAACGAGCAATTTCTTGGAGGAGTCTCTTTTCGGTTGTCGCAAAGTATACGTTGTCAGCTCATCTTTGTCCAGGAATGTCTTTAGTCCATACTTGGTCAAGACTTCGTTTGGCGTCAAGAACTCGATTTTTTCGATTTGGCTCTCTCCAACAATCTCTTTTGAGCCATGAGAAGCGTAGAATAATACTTTGTGCTTTGGGATTATTCTCAAGCCAGTAGATCGTGCAAGATACTTCACAAAAACATTGCGATCTTCAACTAACAATCTATCTACAAAATCCTTGGGAATTGGAAAAATGATCCCAGCAATCCGACTCATATGAGCAAATCAGAATCCTTTCGTTTTATAGTTTGCCGTTCCGCTGATAGGTAGCGTGCTCCCGTGCTATACCGCACAGTTTCTTATGATCAGGTGCCCACGGGAGCACAGCAACAGCTATTTCCACGAGTTATGTGTGCGCTCGTGGTGGTAGAGGTATTCCTGAGCGTAGCCCGCGTACTTCCCGAAATACTGCCTTCCAAAGGCGCTCAGCGCTTGGTACTCTGTGTTGCTAGGCGACCTGCAACGCACAGCCTTGTCAACAAACTCTTTTGGGAACTGTGGCGTGTAATGCCGCAAAATTGCACGTTTGACCCACACGTCAACGGGAAAAGCCTCTAGCCTTCCCGCCGAAAACAGCAAGACGCAGTCAGCAACCTTCAAGCCAACGCCCGGAAGCCCAAGCAGCGAAGACCGAGCCTCCTCGTAAGGCATCGTTCTCAACCCTCCAAGGTCAAACTCTCCCGCGCTCACCCTTTTCGCGGTTCCCGAAACGTACTTGGCACGGTAACCCAGCCCGCAACTTTTCAGTTCGCCCGGAGAAGCCTTAGCCAACCGCTCAGCACAAGGAAAACCGTAGAAGACCTCGCCCTCGAAACGTGCTGGCTCCCCAAACATCTGGCACAGTCTGCCGATCATCTGCCTTATGGCTGGGATACTCTTGTAAGTGGCGCAAATGTACGAGACGAGACACTCCCACGGCTCCTGCCGCAGAATCCGCAGTCCACGAAACCTCTCGGTGACTTCCCGCGCAAAGGAATCGCGGCCGACCAGCCTCAGAATCGCGTTTAGATCATCCTCCAGCCCGAAATACGATCTTATCTCCGAGGCATCCGTGTTCTCAGACTCCAGCACTCCTTCTCTCTGACGTATCTTGACGGGTCTGCCGCGTGCAACACCGTACCACCATCCGCCTTTCTCGTTCCATCTGAAGGCTTGGCCGCAGCAAAGCGTCAGACCCAGATCAAACGGGCAGGCCTCGCCAAGCTTGATCTCCATGCCGACCAACTTGCCAAGTGGCACAACAGCCACTTATACCTCTCGCCCGGCACAGCCGCGCACGAGCCACGAAGTCGGAGAGCATCAGCCCTCGCCAACCAGCTTCTTTGCATCGGGAACATCCAGTGGCAAACCCTTCCTCTGCCTGATCTGCCTCACTATCTGACGCGTAATCTCTTCCGGGACAGTCTGCCAACGGTCAAAGACGCACTGCCAAAAAGCGTGGCCGGACGTGGCAGACCGCATCGTGGAAGGAAGCCCGAAAGCCTCTGAAACAGGAACAAGCCCCATGATGATCGACAATGCCCCTCTATGCTTGGACGAGATGACCTTCCCACGCCGCTTGCGAAGCGTCCTCAACGTCTCCTTCTCCCACTCGGCCGGAGCCGACACCGTGATCCTGTACACCGGCTCAAGAAGCACTGGTCCACCAGCCAAGACGGCCGTCCACACTGCACGCTTCACCAGCGCCGCAAGTCTGGGCGACTCTCTCCTGACAAGGCCCTCGTCAACCTCGGCCTCGACGAGCCTGACCACCACATCCTTCAGAGGTTCCCCGCACAGCGGGCCGGACCTGCAAGCATCTCTGAAGCCAGCAGCCACAGCCGGTCCAGCTTCGCCGAGTTTCCGAAGGTTCTCCGCCGTGGCGATCAGCACGTTTCCCTGATCATCCGACGCCAAGACGCCGGTCTGGCTTTCAGCCAGCCAATCCTTCCCGCCGGCCGGTTCGGACTCGACTCGGATCGTGTTGCGGCCATCCCTGCTCTTCACGGCGACGACGCCGCTACTGCTGCTGACGCTCTCCCGATACGACACCGCCGGGCTTGAAACAGCAAACTCTGCTCCGTCGAGGCGTTCGCGCAGAGACTTCAACGTCACGTCCAGATGCAGTTCACCCATCCCGCTCAACAGGTACTCGCCAGTTCCCCTGTCCACGCTGGCGATCAGGTTCGGGTCCTCCACTGAAAGCTCATTCAGCGCGGCAGCCAGCCGCGCCAAGTCCTTGGGGTTTCTGGGCTCGACTGCCACCGTGACCACCGGCTCCGAAACGTACTTGACCTGCTCAAAAGGAACCACGCCCTCCCTGTGGGCGACGTCAACCACGGTCTCACCCGGCCTCAGGTCAGCCTCGCACGCGAAGGCAGCGATGTTCCCGGCAGTCAACGCTGGCACCGTCTCCGGAAATGCTCCCATGTACATGAAAACCTTCTGCACCCTGCAAGTTTCACCCGCGTTCACAAGATATACCGTGCTGCCCGGTTCTAAGCGTCCGGAAAACAGCCTCCCAGTCGCAATCGTCCCGCCGTCCCGGTCAGGCTGAACCATGGTCACGCACATCGACATAGGCCCATCTTCGTCGCATCTCGCCATTGCACGGCCCAGCTCCGAACTGTCGTCTCCTTTCCAGATTTCCGGCAAGCGGTAAATCTGACTTTCAGCCGGGCTAGGAAGCCTGTTCACCGCCATGTCAAGAACAGCAGCATGCAGCGGAACAGCAGCAGCCAGACTCTGCACGTTGCCATTGGCATAGGCGTCCAAGACGTTGTCGAACTTGACCCCTCGGCTCCTCGCCAACCCAACCGTGAAGCCCCATCCATGCAAAGCCGACCCGAAGGCGACGCTCCCGCCTTCAGCATCAACACTCCACCTGGCCGCAAATTCTGGCTCAGCATGGACCGCCACCAGCCCGTTGAAATCGTCAATTATGTGCTGAAACTTCGCCTCGATCTCCTCGGTGTCCATCTTCAGCTCCTTCACAAGCCGGTCAACCTTGTTTATGAAAAGAACCGGCTTGACCCTCTCCTCCAAGGCTTGACGCACGACAATCTCCGTCTGCGCCATGATCTCCTCCACAGCGTCAACGACCACAACTGCGCCGTCTATTGCACGCATTGCCCTCGCCACTTTGCCTGTGAAATCAACGTGCCCCGGAGTGTCAACGAGGTTGACAACGTAGCACCCGTCCCGTGCCTCGTGCAGCAGGGATATGTTTGCGGTCTTGATCGTGATGCCCCGCTTCTGTTCCTCCTCCAAGTAGTCCAAGACCTTGGCGCCGGCCACCTGCGGCGAGAGCAGTCCGGCCTCAACAAGCAGCGAGTCGGTCATCGTCGTCTTTCCATGGTCAATGTGGGCCACCACGCCGACATTGCGGACTCGCGTCTTGTCCTCCATCACCTTGAGTATGTCGGCCGTTCGCTTGAAACGGGGCATGACTGAAGACGCTCCACATCAGCTTTTGTGGTGACGCGTGCTTTTTAGGTTTCCACACCGCGCAACCCGCACGGGCGTGGTCTCGTCTCGCTACAACATCAGCCGCCAGCACCAACTCAGTTGTTCCAAGCTGGATCGGCGCGGTCAACTCTTATCAAGCCCAAGACATATTGAGTGTGGAAGACCGAACCTTGTCGAAGCAAGTCAGAGTGCCCGTGGAAGAACTGTGTGAAACGCCCTATGCAGCAGTGCTCTGCTATCCCTCGATGGACACGTCAGCCGTGAAAGAGCGTGTCGAAGAACTACGCCAGCTCGGCATAGAGGCACTGGAGCCGGCCGGCGAGAAACGTGTCGGCAGGTTTTCGGTCTTGGGCAAGGGTCACGTTGGCGTCGTGGTCAAGGCACATCTGAAAGGCAAGCCCGTGGCCCTGAAGGCTAGAAGAGCCGACAGTGCCCGCCGGGACATGCGTCACGAGGCGGAAATGCTCCGCAAAGCAAATGCTGTTCAAGTCGGACCTGAACTGTTGGCTGTCAGCGACAACTTCGTCGTGATGCAGCTTGTCAACGGCCGCCCGATACTGAGCTGGCTTGCCACAGGCAGAAGCAGCGAGAAGCTGAAAGAGACCCTGCGCGACGTTCTTGAACAGTGCTATCGACTGGACCGGGCCGGCTTGGACCACGGCGAGCTCAGCCACGCTCCGAAACACGTCATAGTCAAAAAGACAGGAAAAGCGTACATCGTCGACTTTGAAGCCGCAAGCAGCCAACGCACGCCCTCGAACGTGACTTCCATCTGCAGCTTCCTCTTCATAGGCGAAGCCTGCAACGTGACAGCCGAAAAACTGGGGCCTTTCAATAAGGAGGCGCTGGTCCGAGATCTGCGAGCATACAAGCGTGAAAGAACTCGTGAAAGTTTTGGAAGTGTGCTGAGATCTTGCGGCCTTCAGACAATGTAGCCGTTTGGCGACCGTGCTGTCCTTCTAGGAAAATTCGGGTCCTCGGCCCTCAGGTCTTCGACCAGCTGAGCTAAGTCAAGCCAGGTCTCAACCTGAAGCTGCCTCGCGACCTTCTTTTTCTCATACAACAGCGGCACGAAGTCGACAAACAGCCAGCCGCAAGACTCAGCCACGTCCCCTCTCCCCAAGAATGACGAATCTTGACTCAGCTTATAACAGTGTATGGAAGAGAAAGATAGAACAATCTTCCATCTTTCCCAAGCGGCAAACCCCGACGTGCTACGTCACGATGTCTCCCAGCCGCTTCTGCCGCAGGGCCCGCTTCACTTCCAACGCGATCCTTCTGCCCATGTACATGTTCGCTCCATAATTCAGGTATGCATAGGGCGAGGTTCCGATTCCCACGTTGGTCCCGGCAACGATTCGGGCCGAAATCTCGAAAGTGTATATGTCCAAGTTGTCCTTTATGACCGTCTCCAAGCAGAACGGGCCCACGATTCCCGGCGGCGCAATCTCCTCAGAGGCGCTCATGACGTTGTCACCCATCCTGATCAGCTCAGGAAGCAGCGACTCCCTGAGCGTGACGGGGATGTTGCCGACTATGGTGTAGGTTGGGCTTATGCCGACCTCAAGCTGTTCCTCAGCCGGGATTCTTCCTATGGCGTCGACGGCCGACTCGTATCTGCGGTCAACTCCGAAGAATTCCACTCCACCATTGATTATTGAGGAGAAATAGTGCGGGTAAACATTGAGGCCGAGCACGTATTCCTGAAGGTGAATCTTCCCGGCGTCTTCTCTGCTGAGCAGCCCGCGCCTGATCATGTCATTGACCTTTTTGCTGAAGGACGACGGCGAATTTGCGAGGAAGTATCCTTTTCCGCCCTTTGCGCCGGGCAGCTTCGCAATCACGAGAGTGTCAATTTCCTCACTGGTCTTGAGCGTTCTTGGCAGCTTCAGCCCTGCCCTGCGAAGCCATTCCTCCTGTCTTTCGCGGCTTGCTTCCCAGCGAAGTAGCTGTCTGTTCCCGAGCATGGGAACGCAGAGGTTGTCGGTCATCTGCTCGGTGCTGAGGTAGGCAGTGAACGAGCCGTGGGGAACAAGCACGGTGTTCAGCTTCCGCAGTTGCTCCTGCAGCTCAGTGTCCAAAAGCTCCTCGAAGCCGTCAACAAATATCACGTGGTCCACAAGCGGAAACTTCTTGTAGACTATTTCGTCGGCCTTCTTGCAAACGCACACCGTGCGGAATCCTTCTTCCTTGGCGCCCTTGAAAATGTTCAGCGCCGAATGCGACCCCAGCGTCCCCACTGCCAGCTTCGCAGAATCATACTTGTCCAGCACTCGGCCGATTTCTTCCTTGGTTATCATGTCACAATTTCCCTGAGCCTATCCTGCTTAACCGCGTTCCTTATTTCCATGGCAACCCTCCTGCCGGGGCCAACCTCCACGCCGTACTTGTACTTCATGTAGGGCGATGTTGGCTCCACGCACGGGCAGCCCGGAACTCTCGGGCTGACGTCGAAGACGTAGAACTCCAGCTCCTTCGTGATCGCTCCCTGCAGGGCAAACAGCCCAATCATGCCCGGCGGGTACTCCTTCTTGCACACCTCAACAAAGCGTTCTCCAGCGTCAAAAATCTTCTCAATCTGGCTCTCACGCATGGTAACGCCCAAATGTCCAATTTCGATGTTCTGAGTCGGCCTCGCAAGCTCAAGCTGCTCGTCTGCCGGCAGATCCAACAGTCCATCCAAATCTGTCTGTATCCGCCTGTCAAAACCCAGCAAGTCAACCTCGCCGGTGAGTGGTGACCAGAAATAGTTCGCGTTGAACTTGGCTCCCATGACGTACTCTTCTATGACGGCGCTGCTCAAGTCTTCGCGGCTGACTATTCCCCTTCGGACTCGCTCTTCGGCTTTCTTCTTGAACTCCTGCGGTGACGAAGCGTAGAAGAAGGCTCTCTCGATCTTTCGCTGTTTCTCGGGCACCTTCACTATGACCAGCCGGTCTATTTCTTCGGGCGATCTGAAGGTCTTCGGCGTTGGTATGCGCGCCTTGCCAAGAAGATAGCGCTGGTTCCGGGGCGCGTTGCGCTCCTCAGTCTTGAGCATGTACCTGTTTCCCATCATTGGAATAGCGAATTTTTCCTCGATGTTCTTGTACCCCACGTAGACGGAGAACGAGCGGTTGGGCACGAACACCGTTGACAACTGTCTCATCTTCTCAAGGTTCTCCTGCTCGACTATCTGGGAAAAATCGTCCAGAAGCATTACGTGGTCGAACAGGTTTCGATAATGCCGCGTGTAAGTCTTTTCTCGACCTTTCTGGCAGACGACAACCGTTTCGAAGCCTTCCTGCTTCGCTCCGTGCGCCACCTCCAACGCTGAATGTGAACCCAAAACACCGATCCTAATCTTGTCAACGTCGTAGCCGGTGATGATCCTCAGAATCTGGTCATTCATCATTGTCTTCGCCAAGCGTCCTGCCGTGTTACTAACGTCTCTGCGGTGCAGATTAAACTCTTTCGTAACGCTACGCATGCCCAGCCCATTCGCGGCAGTACTGCTCCACCACGTCGTCCAGACCGGACGCTTCGAACAGTCTCCGTCCTACGAGTTCATTTGCCGCCGCCATGTACATCTGACTGATCAACGTCCTCAACGCAGGATTAAGCTTTGGCGGCTTCGACTTGATGATTGTCCTCCAGTCCACGATTCCCTTGGCCTCGGCAACCCTTTTCGCCTCTTCCACGTCGTCGTACCAGCCGACCTTGCGGTAGTACTGCCTCGCAATCTCTTTGCTCACATGCAACCCCTTATAGGTGAATCTGCACTCGTCAAGCGTGCCCACCACGTCGACAACCATCAACCTTCTTTCCGGATCGAACGCCAGCTCCACCTTGCCGTCCTCGTTCTCCAGGTCGGCCCGCAAGGCAATCTGAGTTATCAGACGGTCAACCTTGAGCACCAGATCCTTCACTTCTTCAAGCTCCTCAGCCGTCAGGCCAGCAATTCTCTGGGCAGTCTCCCAAGTGATGTGCCGGTCAGCCTCCTCAAGCTTCGTGCTCACGTCGAGCAAGGGCCTGGTCAAGCGTTCGCCGGGCGTCGGGTAGTGGTCAAGTCCCAGCACGTCAATCGTGAGCTCCCCTTGTTTCAGCCTGTCAAACACTGAGGAGCCTTCTGGCAGGCCGTTCCGGTAGACAGTTTCAATTGGAATCAGGTAGTTCCGCAGATTGGGCGTGAACGTGCTGTAATCGTAGCGGAGCCTTCCTTCTCCGGACATGACGCTTGGCCGGTATACGTTGACCAGCTTGACCTCCATGACGTCGGCCGGCTGCTCCAACTCGTCCGTCTTCACTACTTTTCCATCGCTGGACACCACGCCTCTGTAGTGTGTGTTGATTCCCTTCTCCTCAAGCCTCTCAAAACAGAATGCGCCCATCATGCACAGCGCGGCGCCTTTGGACTCCATCCGGTCAGGCATCTCTCCCCAATCGAACGCCGAGTAGCGGTCTGAAAAGCGGAAGCGACCCACACCCAAAGCGGTCTCCGTGGGTTTCTTGACAATTTCCAGGTCCTTGACGCTGCCCATCCTTCAGCATTGCTCCATTCTCTTCACAGACTCGTCGGCCTTCTCAACCTCTTCCTTCTTCATATGCTGATATTTCCTCAGGCGCATCTCCGCGTCGGCGTCTCCGACTGCAAGAATCTTCGCTGCAGCCACGGCCGCAGCCTCAGGCTCAAGAGTCACCATTGACCCTATTCCACTTGGCACTCGTAGGGATGAAAAAACGTCTGCGCCCGCATACTTGTCCGAGTACGGCGGGCAAGCAATGACCGGCTTGACCGTGTTGGCGTCGACGAAGGCGCTCAGTGCGTTGGACTTGCCGGCAACTGTGATGTAGACAATGTTCTCTTTCTCAAGCTCCCGAATCATCGCAAGGACTTTTTCCGGCGTCTTGTGCGCCGATCCCACGCGGAACGCGTACTCTAGCCCGAGATTCTTCAGGTGTCCTGCAATTTCGCGGCAGAAACTCAAGTCGCGTTCTGAACCCATCAGCACGACAACCTTACTCATGAATCTCCCTCACGCGGACTGAACCGTGAAGAGGCGGGTTTTGGCTAATAATCCTTTTGAACAGATTTGGCTACAGAGCCTCCCCATCAACCAGCGCCACGGGCACGAGAGCAGTTCATTCTGTGCAAAATCTATAGGGGGGTATGCCGTATTGGTGCGCAGAACCTGCAACAGCCGATTTTCCCTGATCAGTCCACGTTTGTCGCTCTGGTCAGATGCTGAAATGGGACGCACACTGGGGCAGAAGAGTGCGGAGCTGACGTCTGGAGTCGGCAAACTCTTTAGCTTTGTCTTCCAACTATCTATACAGTGGAAACATGAGAGAGGATGCCGCGTATCCGTTCTCGGCACTGGTCAGCCTCGAAAACATGAAGCTGGCTCTCCTGCTAAACGCTGTCAACCCAAAAATCGGCGGTGTTCTCATACGAGGACCGAAGGGCTCAGGCAAGACCACGGCCGTTCGAGCGTTGGCAGACTTGCTTCCAGCCATAAAAGTGGTGAAAGACTGCACGTTCAATGACAGCCCAGAAGACCCTTCCAACATGTGTCAAAAATGCAGCGCCGCCTACACGAAGAACGGCGCGCTTGACTACGAAACCAGAAAGATGCGAGTGGTCGATCTTCCCCTCGGCGCCACTGAAGACAGAGTCATCGGCAGCCTCGACGTTGAGAAAGCCCTGAAAATGGGAGTTGAGGCTCTCGAACCGGGAATTCTTGCCGAAGCCAACCAGAACATACTGTACATCGACGAAGTAAACCTCCTCCCCGACCACATAGCGGACGATCTGCTGGACGCTGCTGCGTCAGGCTGGAACATCGTCGAACGCGAGGGCATATCAGTCAAACACCCGTCCCGATTCATCTTCATCGGCACCATGAACCCTGAAGAGGGGCAGCTGAGGCCTCAATTGCTGGATCGTTTTCCACTCTCGGTTGAGGCAGAACGGATCTCCGACGTGAAACAACGAGCGGAAATCGTGAAGAGAAACATCGAGTTTGAAACGGACCCTCAAAAGTTCGCGGACAAACAGGGCTCGCAACAGGAGCAGATGAGAAGCCGCATACTGCAAGCTCGGAAGATGCTCGACAACGTGAAGATATCTGACCGACTTGTCGAGGTGATAAGCGGAACCTGTCTGGAGCTGAAGGTTGACGGCATACGTCCCGACATCGTGATAGCAAAGACTGCCAAAACAATTGCCGCGCTGGAAAATCAGCCTGAGGTGACTCCTGAACACATACTCAAGGCCTCAGAACTGACGCTCAACCATAGGACAAGAGAAGGCGGATTTCTGGAACCGGCCACACCTGAGGAAATTCGCGATGCTCTAGACGCCAAGCTGAAAGAAGCCGGCGCCACGGGCGAACAGAAGACGCGAGTCCTCGAGAAGGCCAAAGGAAAAGACTACAAGGGGCAGAGTTCAGGGGAAGAGAAAAAGAAGATTTTTCCCCCGTTCGGCTTGAGAAAAGTAACGAACAAAGAGAAGGACATGGCCCGAGCCAAACCCGGCAAGGAGCATAATCCATCCCGCTCTCTGCTCAGGGACAGCAATCTTGCCAGAGGCAATTTCCTCTTCAACTCCAAATCCCAGAAGGGCGGAAGAAGTGGCATGCCCATGGAATACAGGTCTCCGAAGCTCACGAGTGGCACGCCTTTCATGGACAGAATTCGCGCTAGCAGACTGCTGCCTTTCAGATACCTTTTCAGAGTCAAGAAAGCCTCGGGAAGGATGACGAGCAACGTGGGGAAAAGGGCTGAGGCAGTGACTTCAACGCATCGCGGGCGTGCGGTGGGGTGGGGGTTTCCAGATGGAAGGCCGTCTGACGTTCATTTTCCAGCCACAATTCGGGCCGCGGCAAGGATGCAGAGGTCACGGCCGAAGCCTGCGTTTATGGCCGTGAGTGTTCGCTCGGAGGACGTGCGGGAGAAAGTCAGAGTTTACAGGGCTCCGATGACGATAGTGTTTGTTCTGGACTTGAGCGAGTCAATGCTCAGCTTCGTCGAGGACGTCAAAGAGGCAATGTTGAAGCTGCATGCCGACGCGTACCGCCACCGTGACAGGGTCGGCATAGTTGCCTTCAAGGAGACTGGCGCGGTTGTCGTTCAGCATCCTACCTCAAACCTGAAACTGGTCACGAGCAAGCTGTCCAGACTGAGGATGAGCGGCTTCACTCCTCTCGCGAGCGGCATGTTGAAGGCGCTGGAAGTGCTCAAAGACGCAAGGCAGCGTGACCCCTCCACGATCCCCGTGGAAGTCGTGATCACGGACGGCGACGCCAACATGCCGTTGAGGAGGGATCTGCTGACGGGCGAGATTAGGGAGTTCGACCTGCTCGATGCGGCGTTCTTCAAGTATGATGATGAGGCCGTGACGGACGTGCTGTCGGTTTCTAAGCTTATGAGAAAGGAGCGAATCAACACGGTCGTCGTGAACACCACTTTCCCCTCGGTTGGTCAGAAAGGCGATCACGGGTCTGAAACGGCGCAGATGATTGCCTCCATCACAGGCGGCATCTACCACGAAACCTTTATCGGCCACGCGGCTGAAGGCGGCGACTCGTCTAGGCAGATTTCCATGGCCATACTTGAGGCGCAGAGGCAGATTCTGCATTCAAGGCACTTGGCAACGCGGGCAGGATAGTGCAAGGAGGACGGCTGGACGCGGAAGATCAGACAATGTGCAGCATGCGGGAAAGAAACCACAAGCCTCTTGTTCGGAGACAAGACGCTGGGCGTAGCGATCTGCTCGGCCAGGTGCGAATACCGGTATCTGCGGGAGATGAACCCGAACGCCAGAGAGCAGATGAGACTTGCCCAGTTTCTGGAGAAGAAGATCGCAGAAAACAGAAAGGGGAACAGGATGGCATGGGCCATCTGCGGCTCTGGCGCCGTGGGCCTCTTGACCGGCATGGTTTTGGCAAACGTGGAACTTTTTCTTGTCTGCGGCGGCGTGATCTTTGCGGGTTCGTTGGCGACGAGGCATTTCGAGGACAGGATAGACAAGCTGCAGCGGCTCAAGCGGCGCGTCATCATATGAACCACGAGAACGCAGATCAGGGCCAAACCGACGGAGATGCGGCATTCTTACTCGGAAAAACAAAATAAGCCACCTGAGCCTACTCCCATTGCTGTCGCTCCCAGATAGAGGGGTCGTCGTCTAGTTTGGTCTAGGATACCAGCCTGGGGAACGGCAAAACGTACAGAACGCTGGCGATCCTGGGTTCAAATCCCAGCGACCCCACCACAACAAACTTGGGGTAGTTGAAGGACACTTCGGTCTTGGTCCTCTATTTTTCCGACAGCGCAATTAGGTGTCCACCGAATCCGGCGAGCCAAATGAGTGCAGGATAGACGACCATACGTTCCATGCCTCCAGGACCCAGACCCAAGAAAAAATCGCTGGCCTGCGCTTCGCTGTTTGTGAAGGCGCCACTTGTCAAGATGCCACCTGCGAAGAGAACAAAAGCTCCAAGCGCCATCAACCCCAGTACCACGCTCATTGCAGACAAGGGTGTCTTCAACACTTTGAACGAGACTATCGCTGACAATCCACCGAACGCAAAAGCCATTGAAGACACGGCACCATGAATTGTGGCGAAATCTTTCGTGAAGACGCCAGCTCCCATGGCACCAATGGCCATTAATGCAAGCAGGATGGTCAAAACTCTGAAATCAGTGGTGCGCGGTAGAAAGTATGCTCCGATTATTGACAATAATCCAAGAAGAAAGATTGAAGAGTTGAAGATCACTGAGGAAGGTCCGACGCCAAGATCGCTCACGTAATTGTTAGACACACTATAGCTAGGATATGACGCTTCCGCAACGATAAGACCCAGAACAACCTGTGTGCTTGCGATGAAAAACAGAATCCCTGCGGTTTTTCCATTGGGATGTACCATATTTTGTCATGTTGCTCATGGACATATATAACTTGCGCGACTCTTGCTCTTTGGCCTCCTCGTTAACAGACGTGATATGGAAAAAATAGGGAGTTTTGCGGGAGATATCTATTTGCGTGTGGGTTCAAACGTGGGCTCTAACCTATATGACCCCACGTTTCTACAGGAGAAATTAACAATATTCATGCAAGTTAAACGTTTGCCAATTGTGAGACTGATTACTGAAGATTTGGAGTAAGGGGTTTCAGCTTCAGCTTTATTTTTCCACTCAGGCAATGTCTCGGTCTCGTAGGGCGTTGTGGAAGATTTCCCAACGGTTGCTTTCGGAGGATTTTTGCAGAAGTAAGGCAATGGCGTTTTGGTTGTGGCGCGTGCAATGTTTTTCCGCAAGTTTTATTAGCTGATTAAATCTTGTGTATTTCACGGGGGAGACAATTGAGGATATTGCCTTGTGTTGCAGCGATGGCGGCGACGGTGCTCTTGGCTGTTGTCATGTGCTCGGCAAGTAACGCGAACGTGCAACAGCCTGTAACCATAAAGATAGTGAACAATCAAACCGGACTAGACTCCATAGTGCTCGGGAACACTACTGATGCCATGCCGCCAGAAGGATACCCGTTCACGGTAAAAGTGGTTCTGCAGGGCACGGTTACAAATCTGTCCACGTACCAAATCGCGGTCAAGTATAATGCCACTGCCCTGAACTGCACCGGGATTTGGATAAACAGTTCTGACCCGACCTTCATCTTCCGCCAGTACCGCACCGAGCCCATAATCCCTCCGGCGCAGCCACCATGCATTGAGGGAGGATTTGGCTACGTGCTTCTGGGCGCTTCGCTACTTTTCAATAAGGTCACCGTTACGGACGGTCTCCTGTGTCAAATCAACTTCACCACGAAGGCGCAGGGAACAAGCCTCATCGAGGTAGTGCCCACCGGCGGGCAGCCCTTCGATACGTTCCTGTCAACGGCTTATGTCCCGGACATACTTTTCGACATCGGCCCGCATTTCTCTGTAACGGTGGCAACGAAGACACCGCCTGTCGCCTCATTCTTCATTTTCACCCAGAATCCAGAAGTCAACCAGCGAGTCTACTTCAACGCGTATGACAGTTATGACCCTGATGGAGTAATTATTTCCTACTTCTGGGATTACGGCGACGGCAACACCGAGAATCTGACAGGCATCACCGCGAACCACACCTACACGATAGGCGGAAGGCACATCGTAAACCTCACGGTCACCGACAATGATGGGTTGTCAGACTCGTCTGCACGGGAGCTTTTGATAGGCACACCTCCCATTGGGAGCTTCGCGTTCAGTCCTACTGAAATACAACCCCTTGAGGAGGTTCTCTTCAACGCATCCGAAAGCTATGACTTTGATGGAGAGATTTTGTGCTATTTCTGGGATTTCGGCGATGACTCAAACCTGACATCAGCATCTCCAGAGGCATATCACATCTTCACAAGCAACGGTGTCTACAGGGTCAAACTCACAGTAACGGACAACGACGACTTGTGCGGTTCCGCCTGCGAGGACGTTCTCGTGGGCACTCTTCCCACGCCAAACATAAACTATCTCCGATACTGCACAGTCGGCGAGACCGTCTCCTTCGACGCTTCACTGAGCCGCGACTCAGACGGCAACATAGCACGTGCAGTCTGGGATTTTGGCGACTCAAACGTGACAACAATCAACGTCACAAACCCGCCAGATTTGCGGATAAAACATAGGTACGACGTTCCAACCGGCATTTTCACGCTCAATCTGACAGTCTTCGACAACGACGGGCTCTACTCCTCTCTCCAATTTGAAATAGAAGTCACCGCTCCAGCCGAAACCAATCTGTTCATCGTCATCTTAGATCACAACGAATACCAAGGAACAATTACGGCGAACTCCGAACTATCGGACTTTGTCTTTGACCCAGCATCGAAAGAAATCCGTTTCTTGCTGTCCGGCGAGACTGGCACTGAAGGAAACTGCGAGATCACAATTCCAAAATCCCTCCTAGAAGGAGGCCCCTGGGGCGTGAGAATAAATGGAGAGGACTATTACTTCGTGCATTCGCAAAATCAGACACATGCCATCATCAGCTTCTCCTACGTGCACCAGAGCGTGCTAAACGTTGCCGTGAAAGGGACATGGGCCATTCCAGAATACCCAACAAACTCAATTGCTCTGTTTCTGGCGCTTATGTCAGCACTGCTCCTGACGTATTTTCTCAAGCGTCGGCCGAAATCTCGGACAGAATTCAGAAGGCAAGAAACTACGGACTAGACGCGGTATCCCCACTCAGAAACGTCTAGGTCGTTTCTTCACTTTTGGGTCGAGGCGGACACTCGCTGCCCATGGCTGCGGCCAAGCAAGTCCTGCCTTCTGGCCCTTGTCCTTCTCGCCCACACGACGACGACGGCGGCAGAACAGAACGCAATGACCATGACCAATGGGACAGTGCCCACGTATTCCGGAATAGGCCAAGGCTCACCCTTCCCGTAGAGGTCCCCAAAACAGTCAGGCAGATATGTACTGCTGTTCTCCAAGGCGAGCATCTGCTTCCATTCTTCATCGTTCAGACGCTCGGTACCTATCAGCCTGAACTCATGATACGAGAAAACCGGCCCGACGGAGGCCACAAGGGTTCCGTCTGGCTTGGGGAAAAGCACAATCAGCGCCTTCACGTTGCCCGTGCCAACATGCAATATCTGCGGCGGATAGTCCATGTCCCCGGGCGGGAAAGTTGCCACATCAGCTATCACCGGAACATCCAGAATCGACTCGCTATGGGCGGCGTCCGCGATGGCGTGGATCGTGTCCGCGTACCACCCTATGAAACCGCCTGAGCCACATTGCCAAGCGATTTCCTTCAGGAACTGCACCTCTTCCTGCGTGAGAGCCTGTTTTGAGAGTTCTTTCGTCGATATCACCTCAAGCTTCGTCGCCACATCCTTCATTGTCTGCAAAGCCTCCATGATCGCGAGCTTCGCGCCGTTTGAGTTCAGCGGGGCCAAAGCGTCGATGGTACGCTGGGAGAGTTCCTGCATCCGAGCATAGAAGACAGGGTACGGCTCCACGAAGGCTTCGGGGTAGCTGCAAGTCAAACCTGGTATGTAAGTTTGCTTCGCGTACAGCAGAGTGCCATGCCTAAGCTGGGCCCAGCTTGCCAACGCGGTGTTCAGTTTTTCGTCCTGCCACGCAAGAGTCCGCATGAAATCTGGATAGTCACCGCCATGCTCGACATTGACTAGGCCTTCCAAGCAGTGAATCCACGCCAAGTACGACGACTGCGTCCAGTCTTCCGCGGTAAAGTTGTTGAATTGCGCCTTGAGCGATTCCAAATTCTTTTCAAAATCCGCGTAGACAAAATCTGGAATCAACAATTGGTAGGCGCGTTCAGACCCCAGAGCCGCGAATACGTCGATGCCTTTGGGCATTACTCTTCTTTGGAGTGAGGGGCCGAATCCGACTTTGTCCCAGCAAAGCATCTGAAAAACGTACGAGTCCGGAACGTACCTTTGACCCATGAACTGGAAGATTAACGGGTAGCGCGGAAGCACTGCCCCAGGATTCTCCACCACCAGAGCTTGGGACAGTATCTGCTGACCGTATTCGGGCTTGCCCAACTCCTCGGTCAATTCGGCCAATCCTGCCTCGGTGCTGACGCAGTCTAGGTATGTGTCGGCTTTCCCGAAGGTGCGTTCTAGCGCGGTTTCAAGGTTCAACAGGTTTATTGAGTCGCTTTCGCCGACGAGGTCAGATGTCACGTTATACAGGAGCATCCACTTATCGAAGTACTGTGCGTTCGGTCTAACTATGTCTCGCATGTGAACGACCACCGCTGGGTCAAAGCTTGGCGCGTTCCAGAGATATTCTTCGTCGTTGCGTGGCAAGAAAATTGGAAACTGCCCGTACCACATGAAGGTGCGGAAATAACGCTCAAGCTGCACATCTCCCAAATAGTGACCGCGAACTTTGAACTGCGTGAAATCATACTCGACCTCCACTTCCCCAACCCCAGGAACAATCCATTTTCCGGCGTACCTGAGGAACTGAAGATCGTCTGACCAGATTTTGTCTAGAAAAAAGGTCAAGTCATCAAGAAGCTCGCTTGGTACTTCCACAGTCTGGTTTCTGAGCAGCGAAAGCGCCACTCCAAAGTAGATCGTGGAGTTTCTTGTCGCCCAGTACCTTATTGACTGGTCGTGAGGAGCCTGGTTGTAGTCTTCAAGCGCCTTGTTGAAGCCAAACTCTGTCACCTCAAGAAGCAGGGGATAAAACGTTCCGTTCTCGATCATCTTGAGGGAGCAGTCGAAAACCACGTGGAAAAGGTGAAGGATGGAATCGGTTGTAACGAACACTGGCAGATCATTTCCGTAGACCTGCGAATAATAGAACTCCTCAAAGCGTAGTTCGGGACGGAAAGGCGTGTCCGACGTTCTGGGAGTATCCACAATGATGAAGCCGTTGTCTTCCAACGCTTCTTGCTGTTCTGGAGTCAGCGAAAACGCGTTTTTGACTCGGTCATAATAGGCTGCCTTGGAAGGCTCAAATGAAGCGCTTGCTGGGGCCGATTGAGTCAAGCCCAGAGAGAAGATCAACGAAACTAGCAACACTTCAAGGACGACCACTTCTGTCCTGATTCTAGGCGTGGTTTTTCCCATGAGTTTTCCCTGTCCCTGAGGGGAGGAAGACCACAACTGGCGCCGTTATCTGGAATGACGCAAACTCCCTAGACTAAGCATGGGGATACCTATTAGATAAGTTTGGTGATGCACCTTCTCAGGATGATTTCCCTCTTGTTTTCTAATGTGTCATCTAAGATGGCAGTCTCCACTGCGAACTCACTAACAGAAACCGAGCCCACCCCAACACAGTCGCGAGTCGGTTTCATCAAAAGAAACGAAATCTCATCAACTGGAGATGGCAGAAGAAGCCTGACCACCGCAAATCACGCTGTCTGACTGCACACAACGCGACCACGGCGCTATGCTTCTCTTGCTTTCTTGCAGAAGCAGACGGACAACCGCTGCATGTCCTACATTGGAAGCAGGGCCACTGCAGTTATGAGCAGGGGCAGGCAAAGCAATAGGACAAGCCCTTCAGCCTTCTCAGGAACGTTGATCGTCATTCCCCAAATGTTCGCCGCGGCATGAAAGATCATGCACGCGAGAACACTTCCACCTGTCTGATAATAGAGCATCGCCATGTACAAGGACCAAACGGTCACGACAAACAAGTACCGGGGAAACGAAGATCCGTACTGGTTTGATCCGGAGACAAAAAACATGGGAAGATGCCAAGAAGCCCACAGGACTCCGAGGACAAGACCACTGACTAGCCATCCCAACAGTGCCTGAAGATGAGGAAGCGCGAAGCCTCTCCACCCAAACTCCTCCGCTATCACAACCCAGACCTGGGACACAACCAGCACAAGCAGTCCCACAGGCGGTTTCCTGAACAACGCGAACCGCTCCTTCACCCGCAGTCTGTAGGCGACCGCGCTCACAAGATATATGCCTGCAAGAGGCACAATGGCCATGACGTACCAGACTGCTCCAAAATCCCACCTCAACGCGCCACTCAGCAGACTGACGACGCCAGCCTCTCCGTAAGACAGTTGCGCCAGCAACAGCGCGGCAGTCAACGGCCCTGCCAATCCCACGAAATACAGGAGCATCGCAGGCGACTTCGGCGTGCGTTCGAATGGAAGATGAAACAAGACAATCGCGCCATGAAGGGTCCACGTGAAAGCGTACGCCACAAAGAAAAACGCTACAGTAGTCGCCCAGGAAGCCTGTGCGGCTAGAGCGGTCATCGCATTAAGTAGCATCGTTGTCAATTGCTCGTTCATTCCAGCCACCGAAAGACTGTGTAACATTCAAACGTGATTGATCTGCCTCAACATTTATGGTTTGGCAAGCTCACAACGAGCGGAGACGAGTGAGAGAGTGTTTGACGTGGCCCGAGCATGTAGAAAGCACATCGAAATCTGCGGTTAAGACTTTTTGTGCATGTTGGCTTCTGAAAGCAAGCATTTTTAGCCTAGCCCAGCTTTTTCTGTCGTCGGGAAAATCATGCTCGAAGGCGCGAAATCGCTTGCCAAAGTCTCCAGGGCAGAGTTTCTACTGCCGAACTTAGGTTCACTCATCATGGGACTTGCTTGGGGCGCCAGCCCGCCCTTGGGCCTGATCAGCGGAATGACCTTGGTAGTTCTCTCATTTGCCACAATAAACCTCAGCTCTGCTATAGGAGCCCAAGCGAACACGCTGTCTGACTATGAACTGGACCTGAAGGATGATCGCAAGAGAGAGCTTGTTCACGCGATGGATTCCTTCGGACGCGAAAGGCTGAGAACATTGTTGATCATCGAGTTTGTTTTCACCTTGGTTCTGGTGTCCCTGTTTGTGCTGATTCAGGGAAAGCCGCTTCTCCTCCCGTTGTGGGTGGCCGGAATTTCCTTGGGATATGCATACTCTGCGCCGCCCGTGAGGTTGAAGTCGAGGTCCTGGATGGCACCGGTCGTGCTTATTCTCGTCTTGGCAGTCTTTCCGGTGCTGTTTGAGTACCACATTTTTGCCTCTGAAACAAGACCTTTCTTTCTTCTTTCTCTAGTCGGGCTCGCCTTGACGGTCTACGGCGTAATAGTGCCGACCGAGATCCGAGACTACTGGGGAGACAAGGCAATGAACATCAAAACAATGACTGTTCGCCTAGGACTTGTCAAAGCCTCATTGGTGGGCATTCTTTTGCTCGCCGTAGGCGCCACACTTACAGGAGCAGCATTCTTTCTCGAGTGGGTTTACGGACAACATCCGTGGCTGAGCGTCTTTCTGCTCATCATACCAGTCACCGCCCTGTTTGTTCTGGGAAAATTCAGGAAGCTGTACTCTCTTTCGAATAAGCTTTCGTCTTCGAATGGCCAAAGCTCCGTGGCAGAGGACATTGTGGACTTGTCCTCTCACAATCCACAGTGGATAATGTTGGTCACTCAGACGTACAGCTTGATGTCGATCATACTGCTCATCAGCAAATTCCTGCTCTAGCCGCACCCACTGCGCTGCGCGCCTCATCTTGGTTGGAAACACGTGGTCGTACATCTTTCTGCAGGCATTTTCGCCCAAACTTCGTGCCCAGCGTAATCCCTCTTGGCTTTCATTTCATTTCCTCAGCTTCTTTCAAGCGTCTGACCTCTTCACGCAACCTCTCTATGTCTTCCGGACTTGCAGAGTCAACGAATTCGGATATTTCCTTCCCGTCTCTAATTTCCTCAATCCGCTTTTTCCTGCTTTTGGGCACTATGTAGGTCGGATAGACTCTCCAGAACATCCTTAGGGCTAAAGCCTTCTTGTCAATAGTCTTCTGAACAAGGCCCTCATCACAAAGCTCCCTAAGATAATCGGAAAGCTTCTGCCTTGATATATGCCGCCCCGACGAGCTTTCGACAAATTCCCTGAGAAGATAAGATCACCCCGCGATTCCTTTCCCATCAATAAAGAAAGCAACGTCGTATTTCGAAACTGGCGGTCTTGTCACCGAACCCGGTCTGATTTCAGACGTGGTCTTGCCAATAGACTATAGACGGCAGCGATCTATCTAAGTGTTTGACGCAACGAAACCGCTTGAATCAGAGCTTCCGGCAATCTTCTTGTATCTTCCATTGGAATCGAGGTGCTTTCTTCCGACCTGGGTGTCTTCTTTTACAAATGTTCGTATGAAACAATGTCACTGAGCTGTTTCCTGAAGGGGGGAACTGGTTCAGTCTCCGTGTATCCGAGCTGAACTATGCATGCAATTCTGCCTTTTCGGCTTGCCCGTAATATGCGTTTCAGTTCGTTTTCTTCTTTCCTGTTTAGGAATGTGTAAACGCAACTGCCGAGTCCATAGTCCGTGGCTGCCAGCAGCATGTTCTCAACGGCCATCCACACTGAAGCCAAGACAAGCTCACCCCGAACATTTTTCTGGGGGTCGTAACACACTGCAACGAGAACGGGGATGTTTCTCATGTACGATTTGTCCCATGATCCACCGCGTGCAGCAAGATACTTGGCTCGTTCAGGTGAAAACTGCTTCCAATGCTCCTTGCTGAACCGCGTACAGTTCCTTGCTATCTCAGCTTTGACCTCGGCATCAGTGATCACTACAAAACGCCACGGCTGACAGTTGCCAGCCGACGGGGCCCAACGCCCAGCTTCAAGCACACTCAAAAGAACCTCTTGGGGAACAGCGTCTCTCGCCATTTTTCTGACGCTCCTGCGCCTGACAACTGCCTCTTTGAACTCCACCCCCCGCCTCCTGCTTCTCCACCCACTATGAGACACCAGCTTACAAATCTGACGGAAAAACAGCCACTTCACGCAGAGTTCTAAAGTGGTCATCAAACTTAGGCCCGTCCGAGGCTGGATTCTCGACGTTTACCCTTCAGGCGCAAACGAAATGGCAGTCGGGACAATCGCAGAAGACGGCAGCCACGTAAGACTCGTTGACAAGTTCAGCCACAGAATCTACGTCTCCGGCAACCTGCAGGACCTGCAGAGGCTTAGAGAAGGCCTCAAAATACTGCCGTTCTGCCAATGAACGTTTGCAGCGCATCTTCAAGTCAACGGGTTTTTACCCACACTCCAGCCGTACAGACGCAGGACTGAGAATCTTGCCGAGAATGATCATACGCGAGAAAACAGGCAAGATTGTTGACATTTCTGCAGGGAATTGAAGAGACTGGATCGCTTCTGTTTAGAAGAATTTTCGCTTCTTTCTTTCGTGCTGCTTCTTCAGACTTTCGCTGTATTCCTCAGGCCCAACCATCACGGTATCTTCAAGAGGCACCACGGTGACGGATTCTTGCTCAACAGATGCTTCTTCTGCCACTGCCTCAACTGTTTCCGAAGGCTTGGCTTGTTCCAGCTCGGGAGCCTCAACTGGTCCAGGCTCGGAAGCCGCAACGACCTCTGGCTCGGTGTCGAATGCTGGTTTGGGTGTTTCTGGCGTCTTCGTGACATCCTTCAGCCTCTGCTCTAGCTCATTTATCTTGGATTCCAGCTGAGATATGCTCTCCCGCGCCTCCTTGTTTCTGTTCTTCTGCTCTTCGACTGCAATGCTTTCTTCAAGCGTCTTGACTCTCTCGTCCAAGTTCTTCTGTTGCTCTGTCAAGGAACGGGACTCATCTTCCAACTCTGCCCTTGCGTTTCTCAATCTCTCAAGTTCTTTTGACGTACTCAACTATATCATCTGAACTTCTAGATGTGACAGCGAAAATAACAATTTTATGAAAAGAGCATCTGTACTCAAAATACACATTTGACGCGCGAGCGGAAAAATGAACACAAGACAGCGTGCAAGCGAAGGCCGGGACCTGCAAGAATCGAGTGAAAGCTATAAGACTCGCTGCACGCATTGGAAAACGAGAAGTTTCAAGTCTTTTCCCATAGAAGGGGCAAGTAATCTACCCAGTGAACATTCTAACACTGACCGACCTCTGTACACTAAAGCTCGAAGCTCAGGACACCCCTGATCTAGGCAGGAGTTTTGAACACGACCTCTGTTCACTAGCCAATTCTTTCAACTATTCAAAACATGGCTTCTGGAAAACTGCAGAAACTTGACAGAAAAATGGACAGAAATCCCTGAGCAGGACGGACTGTGACATAACCTGGTTCAAGAACTAGCTTTTCGATGAGACACCAAACCATCCTGATTCTGACAATACAGCGCACGCGTGGGCTCCGTCAAAAAAGGAACAGGATCTGACTACTAAGCCGAGAAAGCGCATCTCCACATTAACCAGTGAGAGTGTTTACTTCCATTCGTGAACTGCCATCTCGAACTCTTGCCACATCGGATCACCTTCCTGCGTAACCAATGCAACCACGGCATTAAGCCAGCCTAGCTTCTGAGACATCGTCATGAAACCCCAGAGTCCCACGCTCTTGCTCTTGCCATCCTCGACTTTGCCATGCCCAGAACCCTTCACGACAGCCATATCACCGCCGCCCATGTTGAACAATCCCTGACCGCGAGACCAGCCCGCACCAGTCGGTTCCATCAAAACCATGCCCGTGAAAGTGACAGATCCATCCACACCCTTCGCGCGACCAACGCCCTTGAGCTGCGCCATCCAAGTGGCTTCAACCGTTACTCCTTCAGGACCAGCAGACTTGATGGCCATGCCCATTGTCTTGCCTTTGCCTTCCCAGAGTTTTTCGCCTAAAACCATTTTTTCACCTCCCAAAACCATCTAAAGAGGCGCAACGCCATTCTTAAAAGCATGTGACTGTATGCGCACAGTAACAATCGCCAGTGTGCAGCAAACACTTGTCAGCTATATCACGTCTGAATGGGGCGACAAGAATTCGACTAAAGAAACCCGAGTCGAATTTTCCCTACAGTCTTGTCAGTGACTGACAAGTGAAACAACGCCAATAGTGATAGTCACTTCTCTTCAGTCTCTCCGTACGAGAGGAGAAGCATCTCAAGGAAACATCTTTTCTCCACACGTCTCCTTTCCTGAAGTTCGTTCGCTCCAAAGCCTCAGGGATCCCTCCCCCAGAGGACGCTTCCGCATTTCCCTGCTGACGCACTCTCACTTTAAAAACACTAAAGAATCCACCTGAATTCAGTCAGGCAACCAAACGATCACATGATGTTGGTGTTTGTAGCGTTTGAGACCAGTGTTCTACCGAAAACCTACGTTAGTTCTTGGAAAAGCAAAGCAGTACGATTTCTACTTGTTTTCAGATCAACTGAGCGGAAACAAGAAAACATGACAAGAAAGGGATAGCATTCTTTAACGCATTGAATAGTAGCCTAGGATAGATTCGAAGAGCGTACACGTTTCATATCGTGCGCGGTGTCGAAAACGTCATTCCCGACAACAAATGAGCAAATCCCAGACCTAGTCAAATCTGACCTTTAAGAGAGCGCGAGTAAAATTGCCTGCATTTTCGCTTAAGATACGGGAGCTTCCATCACTAGCCGAATGTCTAGGTAGAACTGCATCTGTTGGACAGGCAGCCAGCGGAGTTGAATTCCGTTACTCGGCGTTCAAAAAACCTATATGGTTGTGGACAATCACTTCGTCGAGGAAGAGCGATGTCAAGGTTTGATGAACAGGTCAAGAAGATAGTTCAAACTTTGGAATTGCAGAGCACGCCAATTGGAGTGAGATTCTCTGAAACCCCGGATAGGCTGGGAGTCGAAAGGCAACTGAGGATTTGCGAAGCTCTTGATGTTGTTAGGCGAGAGAACGCGATAGTCAATCTTTCAAAGGAGAGTTGTGTTTGCCGTGGCGGCAGTCACGTTGCAGGATGGCAAACTCTTTCTATGGAAGAGTTCGCAGCCCTCTTTCTAGCGGCCAATGTCTACGAGTCAAAAAAAGTTGCAGAGGCTTCGGTAAGCAAACAACTCAAATCAGCAGTTAGGGGCAGGTTTCTCGTTATGGGTCCTCTCGACAAGTTCGAAACAGATCCCGACATTGTTCTTTTTTTCGTGAACCCTGCACAGGCAGACCGGCTTCTTGGTTTGACATGCTTTGAAGGAGCCGAACCATTTATGCACTATCCAGCCAGTACCACATGTTCCACCATCAACAACACCTTAGCAAAAGGAAAACCTGACATAAATCTCATCTCGATATTTGAAAGAACAAGACACAAATGGTCTCCAGACACGCTTATAGTGACTCTGCCTTTCAAGGATTTCATGACTGCCGTGAGAAGCGTTGATCACTCTGGTTACGGAAAAAAGAATGCATCTTGAAACAGCGATGCAGCGTGGATGACAGCTCAAGGCAGCTTCAGACTCTCAGTTCAAACTTTTCTACAGGCTATCAATTTGTGAGTAGACATTGGCTTGATTACGATTGAAACTGCTGAATTTTGCCAGCGTTTTGGCTATTACCCAAGAGCGCGACATCTTTCACAGGCATGCCATGACGCACGTTGGAGTTTCAAGACGTTTGTGGTTTGCAGTGTGGAATAGAACTTTGCCCAACCAGCCACAAGCGAACGCGAATGCTCGCATAAAACCGTCCGAAACACTTCACAGACCCCTTTACAGAAAAGTGCTGTTTGGAAAGCAAAGTGTGCGTATGTGAGAACAAAGGAAGAGCATGGAGTTTTGTGTCAGAAGATGTGTCAAAACGGTAAATCTTCCTTTTTTGCCCGCATGTGCCACAATTCTGTAACCATCCTGCAATCCCTATTTTTCCACGTGCCTTCCATGCGGCGCTTCTGATGTCTAGAAGAATCCTTTATTTATGAGAAAGCATAATGCAGTGATCTTAATGTGCGAGTTGAATTGCTGTGGAGAACGAAATTAAGGGTTTTTTGAAACGTCTGACTGAAGCGCCTGGAGTCGCTGGATACGAGATGGATGTTGGAAAGATTGTTTACCATGAGCTTGAGGGATTTGTTGATTCGATTGAGACAGACAATTTCGGCAACGTGATATCTCTGAAGAAGGCCAGCGTGAAGGATGGCCCAAAGATCATGCTTGCAGGGCACATGGATGAGATCGGCCTTCTCGTCAAACACGTCGATGAGAAGGGCTTTCTTTACTTCGAAAAAGTCGGCGGGGTCTCTCCAAGATCCTTGTTTTCTCAGCCTGTCACAATCCACGCTAAAAAAGGTCCTGTCAGCGGCTTGACATGCTGCAAGCCTCCCGAGACACTTGAAGAAGCCAATAAGATGCCTGACCTGAAAGCGTTTTTCATTGACATAGGGGCAAAGAGCAGGTCCGAGGCTGAGAAGCTGGGTGTGCGAATAGGAGATCCGGTCACTTTTGAACGTCCGTTCAAAGCTCTAGGAGGGGGAAACATACTTGCCAGCAAGGCGTTTGATGATCGTGTAGGCGTCTGCGTAGTAGTCGAGACCATGAAAAACCTTGCAAAAAGGAAACTTGAAGCCGACGTGTACGGTGTGGCCGATGTTCAGGAGGAAGTCGGCTGTCGTGGAGCTCGAGTTGCGGCCTACAAGATCGCACCCGACATGGCTATAGCCGTTGACGTGACACTTGCAGGAGACATTCCCGGCATCGCCGAGAAAGACCAGGTCACGAAGATTGGCGCAGGTCCAGCCATCAAAGTCATGGATAACGCGGGCATTGCTCTGGGTCTAATCGCTCATCCAAAAGTGAGAGAGCTTCTGGTTTCGACCGCGGAAGAAGAGAAAATCCCATATCAGATGGAAGTTTTGTCACAGGGCTCCACTGACGCCGCCACGATTCACTTGACAAGGGAAGGTGTCCCCAGCGGTGCGATATCGATCCCGACGAGATATGTCCACTCATATGAACTTTTGGATGTTAACGATGTGGTCAATGCCGTCAAGCTCTTGACAGCCACCATTGGAAAAGTTCAGAAAGGCTTCACTTTCAAGCACTCATACTGAGACAGATCGACTGTGGTAAATTGAAAAGCGACCACAATTTTCTGGTTGGGTTTGGATGGAACTTTGCCTGAGCTAAAAAATATCCAAGTAACTGCTTCTCATTCTTGCTCAGATTTTGGCTGTGAAAAGACGACGGAAGTTGAAGTTGCGGTAAGGTTTTGTTTTCATCCGTTAACTGACGGCGTGATTGGTGGTGAAAAGACCGTTAGGCAAGGTAGCAGGTGTATACATGGTTACTGACATGTAGGCAAGAGGGCGTTAGGGCAGTATGGGGGGATTTTGGGAAGCAAGTATGCGCTATTCTAAACGCTCTGAAAGCATGGAAAATGCGGAAAAGTTATAGCTGAACCGACTGATTGAAATCAGAATTTGGAGATAGAAGCGAGTGGATAAAAACAATAAATGTTCAAGTTTCGCAACGAAAAACCAAAACAAAGAAAGTGAATTAGATGACATATAGGCGAAGTAATAGAAATTCCCGAAAGATCCATCGAAGACACTCTAAAAAGAGGGAAAAAAA